>Ga0114962_10000654_pt1 | contig 30224 bp, 28 predicted proteins | sample C_130820_MF_Meta_FD_87017 | JGI IMG/M metagenome (GOLD analysis project Ga0114962, IMG submission 87017) | Freshwater microbial communities from Lake Croche, Canada to study carbon cycling - C_130820_MF_MetaG | ecosystem: Environmental > Aquatic > Freshwater > Lake | place: Lake Croche, Canada...
ACTCATTATGCCGAATGATGCCACCAAAGAAGCGATAGAAAAGGCAACTATTCAAATGCCTGAAGTTCTTAAATGGTTGGATGGTCAGGAACCTAAGAAAATAATCGTTGTGCCTAAAAAATTAGTGAATGTAGTTATATAGAAGTTATTTAGTATTGGAGGAATCCTACTTTAATCTTAAAATAGAGGTAATTAAGCAAGTTGATGTCCAAAGATGGAATCAGTTGATTAATTTTACTTTATAAACGTAACCTAATTTAATGAAATTCAAAATCAATTTAATCTTTTTAGTTATAGGATTGGTATCAACAACTTGTTTTGGACAAGTAAAAGGTTGGAAATTAACTTCCACTGAGCCTAATTCATTTCAACTTTCCTTAGAAAAATCTGACCCAAGAGATGGAAAAGGTTCTGGGCATCTTAAATCGACTACTAAAACTGATGCTCAAGCAAAAGCAGTTCAAGTCAGCCTTGCAGATAAATTTAAAGGTAAAAAGGTTAGATTAACAGGCTTCCATAAAATTAAAGATGTTACAAAAGGAGCAGGGATGTTCATGAGAGTTGACCAAGTAAGCTGTCAAAGTTTTGTAGCAGAAGATGATTTTAGTAAAAGAGTGATTAAAGGCACCATGGGATGGTTAAAATTTAACATCGACATAGATATACCTAAAGAAGCGAGTATTATGACATACGGCGTTCAATTAGACGGAGAAGGGGAAGTTTGGTTTGACAACTTTGCCTTTGAAATCATCTCTAAAGATGTTAAAAACACCGGAATGGAAGGGAAAGTCGACATTATTCCTGCAGAACCAATTAATTTGGGATACCAGGAATAAAAAAATAATTTGGATTGGATAATATTATCCACTATCTTTGAAAAAGTTTGATAAAGTTTATCGTTCAAAATGGCTATGTAAAGTCATCTGTTTTGTTCTTATTCTCAATCATACATTTTATTTTTTAATTATATTATACATTAGACATTTTGAACATTTACATTTCAAATTTGAACTTTAGCGTTAGCGATAATCAATTGAATGATTTATTCGCAGCTTATGGAGAAATCTCATCAGCTAAAGTAATTACAGACCGTGAAACAGGAAGATCCCGTGGATTTGGGTTTGTAGAAATTGACGACAACGAGGCAGCAGCTCGTGCAATCGAGGAATTGAACCAAACCGAATTTGAAGGTAAGGTAATCAACGTAAACGAGGCTAAACCAAGAGAAGACAAACCAAGTGGTGGATACGGCGGAGGAAATCGCGGAGGCGGTGGATACGGTGGTGGAAGTCGCGGCGGAAGCGGTGGTGGATACGGTGGCGGAAGCGGTGGAAATCGTGGAGGTAGCGGTGGATACGGCGGTGGCGGAAATCGTGGTGGAAGCGGCGGAAGCGGTGGATACGGCGGTGGCGGTAGAGACCGTGGCGGACGTAGTGGTGGAGACAGATATTAATCAAAAACGATAGTTTTATATATCATATAAACCAATAATATAGAATGGTTATCTTTAATTAGATAACCATTTTTTTTGTTTAAATATTTCAGTTATTCCTGCAATGATTTAATCTTTTGGTAATACTACCTCTACTAACTTCCATAAATATTTTAAAATATTATGGAAATCAAAGAAGTTGCTAACAGATTAGTTGAGTTATGCCGTGAAGGTAAATATACTCAAGCTCACCAAGAATTGTATTCACCTAACGTAGTAAGTTTAGAGCCAGAAGGAACTCCTAACCAACGTGTAGAAGGTATGGAAGGTTTAGCGCAAAGAACTGCTGCTATGCAAGGAATGATTAAAGAATTACATGGTGGTTATACTACTGACCCAATCATTGCTGGAAACAAATTCAGTTTAGGTATGGGAATGGATGTAACTATGCACAATGACATGCGTGTTAACATGGAAGAAATTTGTGTTTATACTGTTAAAGATGGTAAAATTATAAAAGAAGAATTCATGTATGATGTAATGCCTCAAGAGGCACATGCATAATTGCAATTAATCTAAAAAACAGAATCCGCATAGTGCAAACTATGCGGATTTTTTTTAATCAATAATTAAATATTCTAATTCAATTCTACAATTGTAATGCCTTCGCCTCCAAATTCAGGCTTTTCAGAATAAAAGCGGTTCACAAAGGAGTATTTACGTAAATTATCTCTTATCAATCTTTTTAGGATGCCATCTCCCGTTCCATGGAGTATTCTTAATTGACTTAGGCCTAAGATTAATGCTTTATCCAACTGAACTTCGACCTCGTATAAGGCTTCGTTTCCTCTATAACCTCTGACATCAATTTCAGGTTTTAATTCATTGCTAATGGAGGCAAAATCTACTACTGTTTTCTTTTCTAACTCCTTTGCCTTGGTTTTAGAAACAGGTTCCAAATCGGATAGTTTGATTTGAGTCCTAACATTCCCAAAAAGGATATAAGCCCTATCATTTTTTATAAACTCTACTTGCCCGACCATATTACCATCTATCAATTTTACATTGGAACCCTCTGTAATGACTTCCTGATGGATGAACTTCTTTTTTTCTTGCTTTAAGACCTGTACTTGTTCTACTATTTTTTCCTCTTCAACTTGGATAACCTTACTAAGGTCAAGTCGTTTTTGCTCGTCCTTTAGGTCTTTTTTATACTGTTTTAAAAGTTCTTCCATCTGGATTCTGGTTTTAATTACTGAATCCATTGCTTTATTTTTAGCGTCAATTTCAAATTTCTTTTTATTGCGCTCCAGCTCTTCCTTTAGCTGACGGTATGTCTCTAATAATTGATTAAAATGGGACTCGTTTTCATCCAATGCCTTTTTTCGAGCTTGAAGCAACAATTTCTCGGACTCCAAATTTGATAGAAGTTTATCATAATCTTGGAAATCCTTTTCCATTTTACCCCCTGCTCTTTTAATGGTTTTGGGGGATAATCCTATTTTCTGGGCTATTTCAAAAGCATATGAGGAACCTGGATTCCCAAGGGAAAGTTGATAAAGCGGTTGAAGATTGTCCTTATCAAATTGCATTGCGGCATTGATGATTCCATCCGTTTTTGATGCGAATAATTTCAAGTTGCCATAGTGAGTGTTGACCACTCCAAATGCTTTTTTAAGGTTTAACTCCTCTAAAATGGCTTCCGCTAATGCACCACCAAATTTTGGATCTGTACCTGTTCCAAATTCATCTATAAAAAACAAGGTCTTAGGATTGGATTTTTCAATAAAATATTTGGCATGTGTCAACCTAGAACTAAATGTGGAAAGTTCATTCTCAATGGATTGTTCATCACCTAATTCTATAAAAATCTGATCAAAAATCCCGAAGGTGGAATCTGGTGATGCAGTGATTAGGAATCCTGCTTGTAACATTACTTGTAATAAACCAACAGACTTTAATAAAACAGATTTTCCTCCAGCGTTTGGACCGCTTACCAACAAAATCCTTTCCTCGGAATTTAAATTAAATCCAAAAGGAATGACTTTTTTATTGGATTTTTGAGCCAATAGAGTCAAGATTGGATTTTTCGCAGCAATTAAATGTAATTCTACTTCATCAGAAATTACTGGCATTTGACCATTTAGGTCAATGGAAGTCAATGCCTTAGCCCTAATAAAGTCAATAACGCCTGTTAAGGTTTGATAATGCCTCATGATTGGGCAAAATGGTCTGACTTGCTCGGTTAATTCTTTTAGAATTTTATAAATTTCTCGCCTTTCCTCTTGTTGTAGTTCAAATAAGTCATTATATAATTCTAAAGTTTCCTCAGGCTCTAGATAGGCGGTTTTTCCTGTTGCGGATTCATCCCTAATTATTCCCTTTATTTTTCTTTTGTTTTCAGAAAGGAGCATTAATACACGTCTTCCGTCGATAATTGACTCCTCTCCGGATTCTAACCATTTGGATTCTGATGCTCTGCGTTTAATTTTAGAAAACACATTGTCAATGTCTCTTTCCTTTGATTTTATTTCCTTTTTAACTCTATCTAAAGCTGGACTGACGCCCAATCTGATTTGTCCGTCATCTGTTATGACCCTTTTAATAGTTTTAAGCAGGTTTCCTTCAAAAGATTGACCTTTTAAAAACTCAAATAGGGTAGGATAAAGCTCCTTTCTGGTTTGGAAGAAAACAAAGATTTCCTCCATTGTAAGAAGATAGAACATAACATCCACCCATTGCTCCAATGGTAAAACGCTGTTTTCTAACTCTATATAGGTAAGAGCCTCAGACAAATCAAAATAGTAGCTATTGGGGAATCCGCCCTCCAATTGAAGGATATTCTTCATTTCAAACACCTGTTTGAGTGCCATTATGATAAAGTTTTTATCGGCGGAAACCTTTACCTTATCTAATTGCTTTACTCCTAAATCGGATAAACAATGTGACTTGGTCAGGCTGAATATTTTATTAAATTCTAATTTATCCAATCCATCTGAGGGATAAATTTTAGCTAATTTCATTTATAAATTTTAAAGATTCAAAGTTCATAAAAATATCTTAACATAGATAAGTTTCAATTTGATGTTTAAAAGTCGGATATTTGCACTTTATTTATAAAATATAATGAAAAAAATTGTAGTAATTGGTTCAGGGACAATGGGTAACGGAATTGCCCATGTATGTGCACAGCACAATTTTTCAGTTAGTTTGGTGGATGTCAATCCAGAAGCATTAAAAAAAGCTTTAGCAACTATAGAAAAAAACTTGGACCGTCAAATCCAAAAAGGACAACTTATCGAAGAAGAAAAAAACACAACATTACATAACATCCAAACTTCCACTGATTTAAAATCAGCGGTAGAAGGAGCAGACTTAGTTATTGAGGCTGCCACTGAAAATTTAGAAATCAAACTTAAAATATTTAGAGATTTAGAGGATTTCTGTAGTCCAAATACCATTTTGGCTTCAAATACTTCATCTATATCTATCACTAAAATTGCATCTGTTACCAAAAGAGCTGATAAAGTTATTGGTATGCACTTTATGAATCCTGTTCCTGTGATGAAATTGGTTGAGGTGATTAGAGGATATGCAACATCTGACGAAACCACAGAAACTATTTTAGAATTATCTAGAAACCTGTCAAAATCTCCAACGGAGGTAAATGATTACCCAGGTTTTGTTGCTAATAGAATCTTAATGCCAATGATTAACGAGGCAATTATCACTTTGTTTGAAGGTGTTGCTGAAGTTGAAGAAATTGATACCGTTATGAAGTTAGGAATGGCACATCCTATGGGGCCGTTACAACTTGCAGACTTTATTGGATTGGATGTTTGTTTGTCAATCCTTAAAGTATTACATGATGGATTTGGAAATCCAAAATATGCACCTTGTCCATTATTGGTTAATATGGTTACTGCGGGTTATTTAGGAGCTAAATCTGGAGAAGGTTTTTATAAATATACTGCAGGAAGCAAGGATTTGGTGGTTAGCCAAATGTTTTCTAAAAAAAAAGCTGAACAATTAGTTTAATCTAATATCATTATAAAATCATAACCTAGCTTATCCATTTTAAAGGATAGGCTGGGAATGATTTATTTTAAAACTACACTGCCGCATTTCCGCCTAAGAGGAAATTCAAATTGAATTATGTCAGAATTAAAAAATTACAACGTACTATTTGTCTGTTTAGGAAATATTTGCCGGTCAACTATGGCCGAAGGGATATTTAAAGAATTATGTATCCAAAACGGGTTAGAACACATCAATTCTGATAGTGCTGCTACTAGCCGTGAAGAAGTAGGAAGCCGTCCTGATCATAGGACAAGAAGCGTACTTAAAAAGCATGGAATCATTTATGACCATATAGCAAGACAAATCAAGGCTGATGATTTTGCCAAGTTTGATTTAATCCTAGCTATGGATAAAAGCAACCTCATAGAAGTTAATCTTTTAAAACCAAAAGATTCTAAATCTGAGGTTAAAATGATAAGCCAGTTAGTCAATGACAACCTATTAAAAGATGTGGAAGACCCATATCATTTAGACAAATCAAAATTTGAGGACGTTTATGTAGTATTGGACGAGTACCTCAAAATCCTGATTGATAAAATAAAAATGCTTCAGTAGATTTTATAATCCTCTGAAGCATTTTTTCTCATAACGTTGTGTTTTGATGCATTTAGTTGGGTTTATCTTTTTTAGAAAATCTTTGAAATAAAGATATTCCTAAAGCGAAGACCAAAACCAGATGGATTCCGCTTCCTGATTGGTAACCGAAAAATCCAATGCACCATCCTAAGAATAGGATAATGGCAATAACATAAGGTAATTGATTCATTGCATAGGTTAATATTAGACTTTAACCACTTCTTGATATGCTTTGAATTCCTCCAAATCATAAATAGAAAATGAATTTCCTTAATTGTTCAATACTTTAAATAGCGGATTTGTTCTCTAAACAAATCATCAATGACTTAGCTATTACGTTGATGATTAGACTATGAAAGATTGAAAAGGTTTAATTCCTGTTAGGAAATTATTGAGAATTTTTTATGGAGGGTAAATTACAAGTAAAGATAATCCATCACTTCAAATTTTTTCTAAATAGAAAAACAGCTTGACTTGTTAATAATAATTTTTACCCTTTCGATTGATTTTAATTATATTATTATATGCAAAAACCTTAGAAAGTAATTTCATATTAATTATTTATCTAATAATATTAATTAGCGATTTAAATTCAGATTTTTTAATTCCGACTAAATACAAGAACAAATGCAATCGTTAAAATTATACATAGAATGGCTGAAACTATTTGCAAAACCTTTAAGATAGTAGTTAGGGTCTCGTCTGTCGTCTTCTTATTTACCTTATGTTTTTCCAAATCCGATTTAGGGTCTAATTGAACCGTAGGTGAAAAAAACTCTGGGACGGTTTGATTGGAAACAATCAGTTTTTGACAGTATGGATTATGGAGTAGGATATTGTTTTCCGCTTTGAATCCTATTGACTTACTTATGCCTTTTTCAAATTTAGTTTTGTGCTCATATTTACTATAAAGATTGGATTTCCATTTAGAACTTTCAATTGGCATGTTGTTTTGATCCCTTAATACTAACTCTTTATTGTCGCTACCTAAGGTACTGACTACCTCTCGATGATAGGAACAGGACGACAATACTATTAAACTGAAAAGGAAGAAGATAATTTTTTTCATTTTGTGATTTAGTCTATTACTAGGACGCATATACAAAGTAAAGGGTTGGATATTTTCAGTTTTTCTATTTTTCCGATTAATTAATTCAATCAGTTAATCTTTTATATACTCATTTTTACCTTTTAAATTTTATATCTACAAATCTCATTTTGAAACCTAAAACAAGAAAGCGTTGTATTTGTTAACTTTGCACCCTTATTATTTTCAATGAGTCAATCAAAGCCAAAAGCCCTCACTTTCTACCTATACATTGCCATCCATATAGCAGCGGTGGTTACTTTGTTCTTTGTTCCTTTTAGTTGGGATAAACTCCTACTGTTTGGGGTCAGTTACTTCTTTATGATGTTTTTTATCACAGGAGGATATCATAGATATTTTAGTCACAGAGCCTATAAATTGGATAGAATCCCTCAGTTTTGCATGGCTTTCTTATGTATGATGAGCGGTCAAAAAGGAATCCTTTGGTGGGCAGCTACACACAGAGATCATCACTTATATTCTGATACTGAGTTAGATGTCCATTCCCCGGTTCAAAAAGGATTCTGGTACAGCCATATCCTTTGGATTTTCAATGAAGATACTATGCATTACAATCCTAAAAAGATTCAAGATTTTGGAAGATTCCCAGAGTTGAGGTGGTTAGACAAATACGATTGGGTTCCAACTTTGATTTATGCAGCCGTGGTATTTACCTTAGGCGGATTAATATCCAATCACGGTTTTTGGTCTGGAGCTTTTCAGGCATTGATTTATGGATATGCTTGTGTATTATTAACTTGTTATCAAGTGAGTTATACTATTAATTCATTGGCTCACGTATTTGGTAAAAAACGTTTTGATACAGGAGATGAATCCCGTAATAATTGGTTCTTAGCTATATTAACTTTAGGAGAAGGATGGCATAACAATCATCATTATTGCAAATCATCCGTACGTCAAGGTATCAAATGGTATGAAATTGATATGACCTTCTATCTTCTATATTTGCTTAGTTTGGTGGGTATTGTAAAGGATATGCGTCCTTTTAGAGAAGAGAATACAAAAGGAATCGTAGTTGGAGCAAAAGCGGAGGAATTGGTAGCTCAACCGATTGAATAACCTCTTTAATCAAGCAAAAACAAGTATTTAATCGCAGTATAACAAAACCTTAGGATAAAAATCCTAAGGTTTTGTGTTTATAATTTATATTTGTAAGTTATTAAAATATCAAGGCACAAAAGTTGAATCTCCTTTCCCACTTTTATTTTGACGGTACGCCCAATCCTTACTATAATTTTGGATTGTTGGTTCCTGATTTAGTTCCTGCTGTTGGGCTAAAGTGGAGATTAAAAGACAGTTTCCGTCCAGCTTCCAAATGGTATGATAAGTCAGTTTTAGCAGGAACAAGAAAGCATATTTACAGGGATGCAATATTTCATAACTTGCCTTCGTTTTTTAAAAACACCAAGAGGATGAGGATTCTATTAGAATCCAATGGACTAAAGCAGGATGGAACAAAACTTTTCTTTGCGGCGCATATCAGTTATGAAATTTTAATGGATCATCTCATTATTTTAAAACAACCTTCTGTTTTAGAGGAGTTTTATTCTATGTTTGAGGATATCAAACATGAGCATATTTTAAATTTCTCAAATAAATACCTTTCTACTAAAGGACAGGCATTTGCCAATTTTATTGATTCATTCAAAGAAAAGAAATATCTATATCAATACAAGGATATAGATGGATTGTTTGCCTCCGTTAATAGAGTATTGGTTAGAGGAAAACAAAATCCGTTTCCTTCGGAATCCTTTAATAAATTTAAAAATTTTGCAGCTGAGTCATTTAATATTTTAGAATCCGATTATCAATCTTTAAAAAGAGTCAATAAAATTGCGGCTTAAAAAATACATATTATCCTTTTTTCTAATTTGTTCACTTCTATTGAACTATGAAGCGGAAGGTCAAAGTGTACGTAAGTATGTCAATGAATTTTTGAATATAGGATTTAGTCCAAGAGGAATTGCAATGGCTAATTCAGTGACCTCTAGTACTAATGAGGCAGCATCTATGTTTTATAATCCAGCAGGTTTAACAAGGATTAAAAATAATTTAGAGGCTAGCTTTATGCACACTGAATATTTTGCAGGAGTATCCTCCTTTGATGTGGCTTCTTTAGCAATTAAGCTGAATACTTACAGTGTTCTGGGTTTTGGATTTGTTAGGTTTGGTACAGATAACATTCCAAATACATATGATTTAATCGGGAAGGATGGTCAAATTGATTACTCAAGAATTAAAAGTTTTTCTGCTGCAGATTATGCTTTTATGGTTTCTTATGGTCAATGTCAAAACCTGAAAGGATTAAGATACAGAAAAGAACCAATAAGATACGGAGGGACGCTTAAAATAATTAATAGACAAGTAGGTCCTTTTGCTACTGCTTGGGGCTTTGGAGTGGATGCTGGATTAATTTTTAGTACTAATCCCGGTGGAAGCCTAGGTTTCCACTTAAAAGATGCCACAAGTACCTTCAATGCTTGGAGTTTTAACTTTACAGATGATCAAAAGCAAATTTTATCTACCACAGGAAATGACATCCCTTCCAGAAGTTTAGAAATAGCTCTTCCTAGATTAATTACTGGATGGAATCAATATTATGAAATAAATGATAATATTTCCATTAATAGTGAAATCGATTTAGATATGACTTTTGATGGAAAACGTAATGTTTTGATTCAAGGCAAAACACTTTGTATTGATCCACATATCGGGTTTGAAGGTGGATATAAAAAAGTATTTTATTTAAGAGCAGGAATTGGACAATTTCAGTATTATAAAGGGTCTGACCCCACTGATCCTAAAAAGGAGACCATAGGATTTACACCTGCATTAGGAGCTGGAATAAAACTCAAAAAGTTATCCTTTGATTATGCTTTAAACAACGTAGGAAGTGTAAATGCCGGACTTTATTCTCATGTATTTGGATTAAAAATTCAAATCGACAAGAAAAAGAAATAATTAGTTTTATTGATTATTGCATCCTTAAAGTTATTATTTTATGTTCTTTTTCATCTCAACATCAACCCTGTTTTTAATTTTATATACATTTGTTATAAAGTTTTTTTTGAACCATCGGAATAGTATTGCAACTTAAAATTACCATTTAATCAGAAGTAGAACCACAAATAGTCTAATCTAATTAAATTAATAGTAAGTAATTTGGTTATACACAAATCTTAAATAAAGTTGGTGTTTATAGATATAATTTCAAGGAAATTCCTAACATATGGACAGTACATTAAGCCATAATATTGACTCAATGGCTTTATCTTTGCATAAAGTTTTTTATACGTTAAGATAATTTTGATACATCCTATAAGAATGGTTGACTTAGTCAATCAGCATAAAAAGATTGAAAACGAGTTAAATAGTGCCATGGCAGAAGTCATGAACAACACCTCATTTATCAAGGGTCCTAAGGTTGCTCAATTTGAATATAATCTATCTCAATTTCTTAATGTAAAACATGTAATCGGTTGTGGAAATGGTACTGATGCTATTCAGATTGCTTTAATGGCATTGGAATTAGAACCAGGTGCAGAAGTAATTACACCTGATTTTACCTTTGTTGCCACTGCTGAGGTTGTTAGACTTTTAGGATTCACTCCTGTTTTAGTTGATGTTGATTTAGATACTTTTAATTTAAGTCCAGAGGCAGTTCTAAAAGCGATTTCTCCAAAGACTAAAGTCATTATTCCTGTCCATCTATTTGGACAATGTGCAGACATGGGAGCTATTCTAAAAATTGCGAAAGATCATAATCTCTTTGTGATTGAAGATACCGCTCAGGCGACTGGCGCATCCTGGTGTGAGGGAGATGACCGTTCTGGTATGGCAGGAACAATTGGACATATAGGGACAACCTCATTTTTTCCTTCAAAAAATTTAGGCGCTGCCGGTGATGGTGGTGCCATCTTTACTAATGATGATGATTTGGCAGATAAAATAAAATCAATTGCTAATCATGGGCAAGGAAATCAATATTACTACAAGTATATTGGAGTTAATTCAAGGTTAGATACCCTTCAAGCTGCAGTTTTAGATGTAAAATTGCAATATCTTACTCAATATAATAAAGCCAGGTACTGGGCAGCAGAAAAATATACTGAGTTATTAAATATTAATCCGCAATTAATTACACCAAAAATTGCAAGTTATTCAAATCATATATTCCATCAATATACCTTAAGAATTTTAAACGGAAAAAGAGATGATTTGATGAACTACCTAAATGAACATCAAATTCCCAATAAAATATATTATCCATTGCCTTTGCATTTGAATCATCCATATGATGTAGAATGTAGATATAATAGCAATGAGTTACAAAATACAAAGCAATTATGCAAAGATGTATTAAGCTTACCAATGCATTCAGAATTGACTATAGAACAAATTGAATTTATTTGCTCTAAAATAAATGAATTTTTAAAATAAATAATAAAAACTTTAATTAAATAGCCCTTTTTAAATATATATGAAAATTGCAGTCGTAGGAACAGGTTATGTAGGATTAGTGACAGGAACTTGTTTTGCTGAACATGGTAACCACGTTATTTGTGTGGATATTGACCAACAAAAGGTACAAAAAATGAAATCAGGAATTATTCCGATTTATGAACCTGGTTTAGAAACACTTTTTGAACGCAATATTAAAGAAGGTAGGTTAACCTTTACTACTGATTTAGAGGAAGGTATTAAAGATGCCAAAGTCATAATGCTAGCTTTACCAACTCCCCCAGGTGAGGATGGGTCAGCGGATTTAAAATATATTTTAGGCGTTGCAGACAACTTAGGAAAAATAATGACCGAATATGCGGTTATTGTGGACAAATCCACAGTTCCGGTAGGGACTGCAGATTTGGTGAAATCAAAAATTGCTGTCCATGCAAAAGTTGATTTTGATGTGGTGTCTAATCCTGAATTTTTAAGAGAAGGAATGGCAGTAGAAGACTTTATGAAACCTGAAAGGGTAGTCATAGGTACAAATTCGACAAGAGCAAGAGAAACAATGGAACGCCTATATGCAACATTTGTACGTCAAGGTAATCCGTTAGTGTTTATGGATGAGAGGTCTGCTGAAATGACTAAATATGCAGCGAATGCATTTTTAGCCACAAAAATCACCTTTATGAATGAAATTGCAAACCTTTGTGAGCGAGTTGGTGCCAATGTAGATCAGGTAAGAATAGGAATTGGTTCTGATTCGAGAATCGGGAAAAGATTTTTATTCCCAGGAATTGGTTATGGCGGAAGTTGCTTCCCAAAGGATGTTCAGGCGTTGTATAAGACTGCTAGTGAATACGGTTATGACTTTAAAATACTAGATTCTGTAATGGAAGTGAATGAGGTACAAAAACTTCATCTTTTACCTAAAGTTAAAGCATTTTTTGACGGAGATTTATCGGGTAAAAAAATTGCACTTTGGGGATTGGCATTCAAGCCTCATACAGATGATATTAGAGAGGCTCCAGCATTAGAAAATATTAGAGAATTATTGGACGGTGGCGCAGAAGTAATTGCTTATGATCCAGAAGCAATGTTCAATGTACAACAAGTTTTAGGAGATACTATTGGATTTGGAGACGATGCCTACTCAATTTTAGATGGTGCAGATATTTTAATGATAATGACAGAATGGCCAGTATTCAGAACGCCTGATTTTGATGTTATCGCGTCCAAACTAAAATATAAAGCTATTTTTGATGGTCGTAATTTATACGATGCTCAACAAATGATTGAATTAGGTTTTCACTATGAATCCGTTGGAAGAATGCCTGTCTTTATAAATAAAAATGTGGATAGCATCCAAAACTAAGAATGACACAAACTAAGAGAGAAAGGGTTTTAATTACAGGAGGAGCTGGTTTTTTAGGCTCGCATTTATGCGATAGGTTTATCAAAGAAGGATTCCATGTTATAGCAATGGATAACCTACTTACAGGAAGTATTAAAAACATTGAGCATTTATTCCCTTTAGAGCAGTTTGAGTTTCATCATCATGATGTTTCCAATTATGTTCATATAATGGGTGAATTGAAATACATATTACATTTTGCCTCACCAGCAAGTCCGATTGATTACCTTAAAATGCCTATTCAAACTATGAAAGTAGGTAGTCTTGGAACATTAAATTTACTTGGATTGGCTAAAGCTAAATCGGCTAGGATTTTAGTAGCATCGACTAGTGAGGTTTATGGAGACCCTAATGTGCATCCTCAAAATGAGGAGTATTGGGGTAATGTTAATCCTGTTGGTCCTAGAGGAGTATATGACGAGGCAAAAAGGTTCATGGAAGCCATTACAATGGCTTACCATACTTTCCATAAAGTAGATACAAGAATAATCCGTATTTTTAATACTTATGGAACAAGAATGCGATTAGACGATGGAAGGGCTTTACCTACTTTCATGTCGCAAGCATTAAGGAAGGAAGATATTTCCGTTTATGGCGATGGAAGTCAAACAAGGTCATTTTGTTATGTTGATGATTTAGTTGAAGGCATATACAGATTATTATTATCCGACTATTCTTATCCTGTAAATATTGGTAATCCTGCTGAAATAACCATCAAAGAATTTGCAGAGGAAATCATAAAATTAACTGGGGCAAATGTTAAAGTTATATATCAGGATTTACCTGTTGATGACCCTAAACAAAGACAACCCGACATCACAAAGGCTCAAGAAATATTGGGATGGAATCCTAAAGTGGACAGAAGTGAAGGTCTTAGAAAGACTTTGGACTACTTCATGAATCTTCCCGAATTCAAATCTTAATCCCCTTTAAAAAGTAATGGAAAATTATTTTGTTCACCCTAGTTCAATTGTAGATGAAGGAGCTAAAATTGGTTCCAATACTAAAATTTGGCATTTTTGTCATATTAGTTCAAATGTAGAAATCGGACATAAATGTATTTTGGGACAAAATGTTTTCGTTGCAGGTGGCGTAAAAATAGGAAATGGTGTTAAAATCCAAAATAATGTCAGTTTATACACTGGGGTAATTTTAGAGGATGATGTTTTTTTAGGCCCAAGCGTAGTTTTTACAAACGTTATGAATCCTAGAAGTTTCATAGAACGTAAAAATGAATACAAGTCAACAATTGTACATAAAGGAGCCTCGATTGGGGCAAATGCAACTATTGTTTGTGGCACCACATTAGGTGAATATTGTTTTATTGGTGCCGGTGCTGTAGTCACAAAAAATGTACTTCCTTTTCAATTGATGGCAGGATGTCCTGCAAAACCTATAGGGTGGATTAGTAAAAATGGTCATAAATTGAACATGGAAAAACACATAGGAATCTGTCCTGAAACTCAGGAAATATATGCTTTAAAGGACGGTCATCTTTTTTTACTTGAAAATAAATTACCTTAATAATGTCAAATAAAGGAAAAGTTTTAGTCACAGGAGGTACTGGATTTATTGGTCAACACACGGTTGCAGAATTGATTGAATCTGGCTATGAGGTGATTATTCTTGACAACTTGGCAAATTCTAAAAAATCAGTTTTAGATCAAATTGAAAAAGTTACAGGCGTTAAACCAAGCTTCTATCAAATTGATTTAGTCAATAAAACAGATGTATTAAACTTTTTTGACCAAATTGGTCATTTAGAAGGGGTAATTCATTTTGCCGCATTAAAAGCTGTCGGAGAAAGCGTTCAACAACCATTAATGTATTATCAAAATAATCTTATCGGATTATTAAACCTCTTAGAAGGAATGAGAAACTCCAATAATCAAAAATTGGTATTCTCATCTTCTTGTACGGTTTATGGACAACCTGAGGTATTGCCAGTGACTGAAAAGTCTCCAAAAATTAGACCTGAAAGTCCGTACGGAAATACCAAATCCATTTCTGAGGAAATTATAGAGGATGTTTCTAAGGTTACTGATTTAACCAGTATCAATCTCCGATATTTTAATCCGATTGGTGCTCATCCTACTGCTTTACTTGGAGAAGAACCTATTGGGAATCCTAATAATGTGATGCCAGTCATTACGCAAACCGCAATTGGTAAAAGAGATTCTATGACTGTATTTGGAAATGATTATTCAACTCCAGATGGAACTTGTATTAGAGATTATATCCATGTAGTTGACCTTGCAAAGGCACATGTTATTGCACTTGAAAGGATACTATCTAATAAATGTACATCTAAAACCGAGTATTTTAACCTTGGAACAGGAAATGGATTTTCAGTTTTGCAACTAATTAATGCCTTTGAATCCAATACAGGAGTAAAACTAAACTATAAAATCGGACCAAGAAGAGAAGGCGATGTTGTTTCTATTTATGCAGACACTTCCTTGGCAAATGAGGTATTGGGCTGGACCGCTCAATTAGGAATTGATGAAATGGTACTCAGTGCATGGAAATGGGAGCTCTACTTGAAGGGTATTAACCCGTAGTTATCCTAATTGATCAGCTTAACTTTCTAATAATTCTAGTCCTTTTTGGACACTGATTAGTGAAGGTCTTTTAAAAGATACTTAGTATTTAATTTCCCTTATTCCTTAGCATTTAATCGCCTAATTAAATCGATTAATCTATTTGGAATATCATCCCAATTTATTTTCTCTATATCATCAACAAAATAAACGGATTTACCGTCATAATGACCATCTCTGTTATAGAGTTCAAAAAGGAATTGCTCTTCATTACAATCTCTGACTAAACCGTATAAGCTCATATCAAAAGTGAAACTAATGTGAATCAGTTGATTGGATTCCATTGCATTTTTTAAGATTTGATAAAACTCCGTATTAGGGTCAGAATAGAATGATGGTGTTGGAGATTTGGTAAAAAAATAATCCGAATACTTTTGTTTTAAAATAATCTTATTTAGATAAATATCATCTATGTCTACTCCAAAAATGTCTTCCATTTTAATGGATTCAATTCCGTCTTCTTGACCGTTGGAAGTAAACTCTTTAAAATGAAGGATATCCTCATTAAAAGAAATAATCTTACCCACTGAAAATCTATCACAATTGGCCCGGTCGGTTCTAATACTGATCAATTGACCAGTTTCCTTCGCGTTTTTTAATATGTCCTGTAGTAACATAATTTTTGATTATTTACTTTTTGATTTCGATTTTAACAGAATGGATTCATATATTTCTATCCACTTTTCTGGGCTCATTTTGGACGATAATTGACCAATTAATTCATAAGGAATATCTGTCTCCTTTTTGAACCTGATGCAGGACTTACCCATATCCAATTTTTTACTGGAATGCTTAGGATATTCCGCTACAAACCATTCCATTAACTTAGAATCGCTGTATAATCCCATATTGTAGACGGAATAGAAATTCTTTTGAGCGGCATAACTTATAAATCCTAATGGTTTGGTTGTATCACAATGGTACCCGTTGGGATATAAGCTAAAGGGAACATAAAATCCAGGCATTCCGTAAAGCATTCCTTCCTCAAAACCGGCAGGAAGATTTTCAGCTATGGTCTTTCTTAACTTTATTATAGCGGCCTTTCTTTCTTCAGGAAGATCGGATATATATTGGTCAATGGAGGTTGCGGATGATTGCATATCAGTAATTTTAGGTCAAAAATAGTTGATATTCTTATAATTCAAAGTTCAATTTTAGCTGACAGGTTACAGGGTTTATCCATAAAAATCGTCGATTTGTCGATTCGAAGTTGCTAATTACGGCCTAAAATCAAAAAAGGCAAGGTTTTGGCAATACATCACATAAGTTTTAAGTGTTCTAAATATTAGTTGGATAAAAAAGCCCCTAGCCTTGAAAATTAAGGTTAGGGACTTTTACACAAGTAATATGAAAAAGGTATTACTAATTATCCAAAAAGATGTTAGTAAAGGTTCTAACAACAAAAATCATTCCAAAAGCGTAAATCTATAACTTGAAAGCCCCATTAGTTAATAAACTAATGGGGCTTTTGTATAATCTTAAGTCTGATTAGGTAATCCTAACTACTTGCTGATAAACAATTTATTGGATTGAATAAGTCCGCCTTCTTGCGTAAATACAGAGGTGAAGTAAACTCCGGATTGTAACTCAGGTAAGGTGATGGTGTTTAATCCATTTGTCAATCCATTGGTTTGGAAGACAATTCTTCCTTGAACGTCAGTGATTAATAAGGATTTTGTACTATTGTCGTTCCTTCCGATTTTCACGTTTAATGTTCCTTGTGCAGGATTAGGATAGATTGAAATTACAGAATAAGTGCTGCTATTAGATTGATTATCATTTATTCCGGTAAAAGTACCGTCTGTATAAATTTGACGGATACTGTTATTGTCTTTGTCGCAAACTAAGATTCTAGAGGAAGGTTTTTTGCTTCCGCCTAATAAGAATAAACCTGCTGGATTGTTGAAAACAGCTTTATTGGCTTTCCCATCAACAGCAGTTCCGCAAGAGTCTGAAAAGTTTCCAGAATCTAATATTCCACCTGCAACCAAGGTAGTCACGGTTGGTTTACTTGGATCCCAAGCAACTACTTTACAACCATACGTAATAAAGAAAGTTGTACCGTCCATTATTGCTCCAGAGATTGTTCCTCCTTTTAATTTAGATGCGTCTAATTTTCCTAAGGTGGAAACAGATTTGGTTTTTGCATTCCATAATCTGATGGCATAAGTATTATCTTCAATGATGTAGATATTTCCGTTGTTTTTATCTACTATCACTACTGTAGGAGTGGATAGGGTTGCTTTGGTTAAACCATCCCCATCTGTAGCTCCTTTAGAAGTTGGACTTCCACAGATTAAAGAGGTTTGTCCGTTTTTAGCTACTCGTCTAACTACATTGTTTCCTTGGTCAGCCACTACATAGGTTTTAGTGATTGGATCAAAATCAACCCAAGTACAATATTTGAATAAAGCATCTGTTCCTTTTGCTTCTTTGTATCCTGAAGAACCAGTTGTATTGTTGGATAGTCCTGCTCCACCTCCAGCGATTGTTACTACTTGTTGTGATTGAGAAACGCCTACAAAACGGGTTAATTTTCTGATGGCGTTGTTTCCATTGTCTGTAAAAATTACGTTAAAGGAATCATCCACCACTAAATTACTAATCATGTCTAATCTAGCACCTGTTGCAGCAGCATCCTTAAATCCAGCATTTGCATCGTCACCTGCACGGAAATAAACTTGACGTCCACTAGCATTGGTGTCTAATAACAATATAAACGATCCTCCGTTGCTGGAATAGGCTGCATACATCATTTTATTTTTTGTATCCGCTGTGACTGATACAGGGGAAAATGTACTGATCATGTCCTTAACTTTTAAGGTGGTTGTCCTTAAGTTATATGTTGGTGCGTTCATGGTATCCCCTTTAATGTAGGTAGATACTGTTTGTGCTTGCATTCCTAAAAAGCTTAGGACAACTGTAGTGAGTAAAATGATTCTTTTCATTTGGTATTAATATAGTATCACAAAGTTAAGGATTGACCTTTGATATTTGAGGTGGGTCAAAGCTAAAAGATTTGATTTGGAATTACTTGGTATTATGCTACAATTAATAGGGAATGAATTATAGAAAAGCATCTAGCATCAATTATTGTCCATCATTGTATAAGTAAAATGGATGGTTATATAAGCCGTCCACTACAAAGGATAAGGAACTTTGATTTATTGTAAAAATCCCTTTACATATAAAGAATTCAGAATGAAAAATTTAAGAAGTTGTATTGAAGCATGTTTAGCTTGCGTAATTACCTGTGAAAAGTGCATCACTGATTGTATTAAAGACAACAATCAAAAATGTATTATGTTGTGCCGCGACTGTGCGGACATCTGTGCATTATGTGCAAGATTTGATGCAAGAGAATCTCAGTTTGGTCTTGAACTTCATGCCCTTTGTGCTAAAATCTGCCAAGCCTGTTCAGAGGAATGTGATAAACATTCTACTCATAATGCTAGTTGTAAAGAATGTGCAGATGCCTGTAAAAAGTGTGCGGACATCTGTGCAGAATTGGCTTTAGCAATCGCCTAATTTTAAATAGAAGGGAGCAAAACTCTCTTCTATTTTATTGAAACTTCAACTATTAGATAGCTCTCATTTTATTGCCTTTGGCATCATGGGTGACTTCTGCAAGTCCTAAGGCTTCCATTAATGGGGGGATGTACATCCCGAATCTTCCGCGGAGGCCTTTTTTTAGACCGTACCATCCACCTACTGGATTGTTTTCTGATCTTCCCCAAGCCTCTACGGTGCCATCCTTTGCCGGTTTTTGCTCATCTGCACTGCCTAATTCCATCCAATCGCCGTGATTTTTTAGCATGGTGTGTAGGTCATTCAGGCAATCGATGTTGTAATTCAATACTGTCTTCCCGACGGTGCAGACTAGGATTTCTTTTCCGTCTTTGGTGTCCACGTGCATGGTGTATTCACTAGTTAAAGGAGGCGTTTTTAGTGCCATAGGACTGTCTTTGGTTCCGATTTGGTAGGTCATATTATTTGGTTTTTAAAGTAGCGAATTTAGGGAAAGAGGAGGGAATAGTTAATCATGTGACGATATAAATGAACAGTATAATTGACAAAATCGTTAAGTTTGAATTATAACTTGATAACAGCCGTACTTTAAATTTATGATTAGGACAATTTTAACCCCTAAAAATTCTGAACTTCACTTATCTATTCCCGATACTTTTATTGGGAAACAAGTAGAGATTTTAATTTACACCACTGATGAAGCGAAAGGTGATATAAAGGAAGAAAAAGCCAAAGTAAGTATCAGCTCATTAAAGGGAAAGCTGAATTTAAACGATAATCAATACGAAGACTTCCATAAGTACCTAAAACAATCAAGAGCAGAATGGGTGCCAATACAATAACTATACATTTGTAAATTTTTTATATTGAGGAGACGCACTATAGTACGTCTCTACATTCAAATAATCAATATAGGAACAGTGGGCGAGGGCTAGCCTAGCCCCTACAAATACAAAAAACAATATATTTTTACATCTGATGGTTGTTTTGAATATGGTGGTTTCGACTACGCCCTTCGGCTTGGCTCAGGACAAACTCAACCACCGATTGGTCTTTCGACCAAAAAAGACGTACGGCAGTTTGCAACGGCAAACTGCCCGTACGATTCGTTGCAAACAATTTTCTACCATAAGGTCGTCCCTCTGGGACTTTTATTGATTACCAGCGAGTTATGAAAATAAATTTTTTTTCTTTGTGGACGGTGGACAATAGGATAAGTGTTTCGTCTATAAGCAGTTAAGCGGCCACAAACCGTGCACAAATCGTACACTAAAAATGGACGATTTTGAGGGTTTGTCTGAACCGCAGATTAACCTGATTAATCTGATTAATCTGATTTGAATATAGAAAGATATTCCCTTCGACAAGCTCAGGGACCATCATTCTATAACTTCTAATAGACTGATTGTGACATTCGGGCCGACCTTGCAAATACAAAAAACAATATAATTTTACATCCGATGGTTTTTTTGATAGATATGCACGGCCGTGCATCTCTACGGGGAACCAATCAATGCTGAAAAATCGAATCGTAAAAATTTCATTTTGAATGAAACGGTGCGTAAGTAGTTGATAGTTATATGATTTAAGTGTTTCACAAATCGTTTCAGGGGTGAAACGATTGGTTGTAAGTTTTTGTAAGTGAGCGTTTTAAGTGTTTCCAGCCAAAGGCTGGCAGGCACAGGCTTTAAAAAGTGGTGTTGAAGTGGTTTTGGAAGGTATTTCATTTTGATTCATTGATTATTTTATGATTAATTATATACTATTGTCGTAACTCGACGATTTATCACAGATTGATAGAAAAATAGTTTTCAACATTTTATTTTATAATTGATTATAAATAAGTTAGAATAAAAAAATCCCAATGAGTTTAATGGCTCATTGGGATTTGAAATGTTCAGAGTTACTGTGACCTATTTAATCACATTCAATCTTTTGGTGATGTTTTGACCATCATATATGATGTTGAACAAATAAATGCCACTACTTAGATTTTGAAGCGGATACTTGATGTTAATCAATCCATTAGGATTAGGGTATTGACGTGCATCTACCTTCATACCGTTGGAGTTGACCACTTCTATTTGTACATTATTTTGGACTGGAAAATCAAAAGCAATGTTGACCACATCTGTAGCTGGATTTGGGAATAAATTTACAGGGGATAATAATTTACCATTGCGGTCAATGGATTGGTTATTGACTAAATTTTGGGTTGGCAGTAAAATATCACCTCCTTGCTGTTGAGTGTTATCACAAACCGATAAAACGCTATCCACTTTATCAATAGAATAAGTACCCGTTTTTAATCCATGGATTTTATCAAAAGTACATTTTCTTAAGTTGAGGTAGGCATAATCAGAGGTGTGAGCAACAGACAAGAAATTACTAATTACAGAACTTGCTTTATCATATTGACCTGAAAGGGCATAAATACCAGCCTTGTCCAATGTTGCCTTCATAACTAAAGGATAATTACCATTCACCCCAGAATTATGTGTTATCCAATAGTCGAGTACCTCCTTAGCTTGGGTTAGTTGGGTACTTAAATTTTCATTATTAGGATAGGAAGCGTCGTAACCATTAATTTGACCACTTGAAATCCCTTGAGATAAAAGTGATAAATAAGTCGAATACCCCAAACCTAATCTATTTGAGTCCGCTTGATTGAGAGCATTACCATAATTATAAGTCAATACCTGCCAACCATAAGTTAGGGCTTGTTGGAAATTAATGTTATCAGTGTAATCGTATTCTAAAATATTATTTACTGCATAACTCAATGGCACTGATTGAAAGAATTGATTATTTAAAGTGGGATTATTTGCACCGTCAAATTTGGATTCATGGATACTATTGGTGGGATCATAAGAAGGACCTTTTTGGTCATAGTTAGCAGGGCAATTACTAATATTTTCTACATCACAATTCTCAGGATAGAATCCATAAAACGGTATATTGGTATATGAATGGAATAAATAATATTTATTATTAGTAAGATACAAAGTATGATATTTGTTATAATAAGTTAATGTAACAGGATCTAAAACGCTTGTATAAGCACCGTAATAACCCAATGAAACGTAACCAGTCCCTACAGGATTTGGTATAGAAGTATAAGTATTTGTTTGACCAATAAAATCATAATTAGAACTATATTGATTAAAATAATTATACCCATTTTCAATATATAAATTATCAAAATAATTTTTATCTAAAAATATTTCTGTACCTTTACTATATGTTGCAGGAACAGTGGTATTGTCTATAACTTGGGCACCAGCAAAAAAATGATTTCTACCTTCATTTAATAGTTTATTATTTGCATCAATGGATGATAATCTAATGAATGAAGAATTCTTTTGATGAATGTTATAAGGTGATAATGCAAAAAAGGAACATCTAATATCTGCAGAAGCCGCATCTATTATTAGTCCATCAAAGCTACCATTGGCAAAGCTGGAATTACGCACCTTTAATTTACCTTCTGTAAACCCTCTAAAATCTGCAACAATGTTTGTTGAGGACTGATTTATTGTGTTATTTGCAGTAGTATTAAAATGTGTTTCCCTTAAATAGGAGGTTAGACTTATTTCCTTTGTTTTTAATCCATAACTATTATTTGCAGTAAATAGATTTCCAACACTATTGAATCCTGAGCCAACTACTACTAGCCCGTTTACATTTCCATTAAATATATTATTATTGAATGTAGAGCCATTACCAAATTGATTACCTAAATAAAACAAAGCGGCGTAAATACCTTCACGACCATGATCAAATTCGCAATTTGTGACAGATACAGACTGTTGACCATAAATATTAAGTCCTCTGTGAGTTAAGGTTGGAGAAGTGGATGGGTCATCTAATTTAACATTATTTAGACTTATAGGACTACCAGTATTTAACCTTGGTTGTTCACCATTTGGGCAAATCATATTGATACCTAAATTAGATAAATTTAAGGTAACATTGTTGATTCTAAAACCTTCTCCACCACCGATATTAAGCCATACATCTGATTTACCTAAACCAGATAAACTAAAAGTTGCGTTGCTCCCAATTAGGTTTGTAACTGGTTCATAATTGCCCGTGGAAGTTGTTATCCATTTACTATTCGTAAATTCTATTATCCCGTGGGTGGAACTACTGCTGCTATATGTTGGAGTGAAAGTGGAGTTATAAGATAAGTACATTTGACCACCATTATTGATAGATAGACGAGAATCTGACCCATTTAATTGGAAGGTAATATTATTAGCCAATTCCAAAACGCCACCATCATTAACATTTATTTGACCACTGTTGTAAATAATTGCATTATCTTCTAAAATTAGTTTTGCATTATTATTTACATTCAATTTAGATAAGTGGTTAATAAACAATTTACCGCCTGATTTAATTGTAATTATTGCATAATCGTTGATATTAAATACTCCTCTGTATGCTTCTTCACCATCATCCCCAATATGTAATTCTGCTCCAGATTCGATTATTAAATTATGTTTCTTTGAATCACATATCCCAATAAAATTAACAGTAGAAATAACACTACTTTTAGGTAGTCCTCCATTTATATTATAACCAGCCCTATAATTTTTATTATTAATAAACAATTTGCCGCCAGATAATACATCTAGGTTTTCATCAATTAAGCCTTCAGTTGATGCGCTATTAGAATTTTGGGTCATAGCTAATTCTGCCGCGAAATTAAAGTATTCGTTTGCTTTTATTTGACCCTTTAAATGAGCAAAAGTAGCATAACAAACCTCTGTAAGTCCGACATTCAATTTAAAATCATTTGGCGTTACATGTTCAGTGTTATTATTTGTAGCGTAATACCTATCAAAAGGCACAGTACCTTCACATAATAAATTACGGTTACTAAAATCCTGATTGAAACCTATAGGATAATTCAGATATTGAGTCTTATAATTATATGCTAAGGCTGAAACTGTCGGGATAAAAGCACAATTACCTCCATTTTGTAAACTAATACTGGAAATTCCAATAGCCCGCCTAACAGCAGTATGAATTTCATCATATAGACCACCTGCCTCATTAACATAGCTACCTGGTGCATTTTCGATACAACCTAAATCTTGAGTAGGTCCGTTTAAAAAGCTTTTGAAATAATGATTTTCAAAAAGCACAGCATTACCTCCATTGTTCCAGACGCCACCAAATATTGAAAACTCACCATCTGCAATTCTACGTTTACCCGGACTACCATAAGCCAAATCTGCCCTAACATATGCAGCTGTATTACCATTAACTTGAAAAAGAGCATCAGAAAGGTTATAACCTTGTTTTGTATTATTTATTGAACCGTCTACCAAAGACACATTTCTACAATTAATAGGGTAATCCTTACCCGAATTTAAACTAGCTAATTTATCAACGAAAGTTTTCCTTGCTGGATCAATATTATATTCATAGTTATAATTTGTTTGGGTATACTGATATAAACCTAATAAGGATAAAAGATGTCGACCCCAAGAACCAGCCAATGTGTTTTCTTTCTTGCAATTAGAAATCAAATAAGGATCTAGTAGCTGCTCGGCAGCCAATGCTTTTAATTTTAAATTAAATTTTTCTCTTGCACCATAATTATACTCAGAGCTAGCTTGTAATATTGCTTGAACCGATGGACTAACTGATGCTCCTTTATGTGGAGAATCAAAGTATATAACATTAGCAACATGGTGATTTATATTATTACCTTCAAATTTCAGCATTACATATCGTATTATCTGTCCTGCCATACTTGGAGCAATAATAACTAAGTCATTAATTGGATTGGCACGATTTGTTTTTGAGAATTGGGGTAATATTTTTTCTTTTATAAATTTATAAACTGCTTCACCGTTTCTAGCCATATCACCTGCACCCGAAAGACCTTTGAAGTTTATTATACCTAAGTCATATTGTCTATTGATTAATTGGTCACCAATTTGAATTCCTTGGTCAGGGGAAAGAAATTGGTCAAGAATATCAGGTATATGGCGCTCATCGCCAGCGTCATAACCATCCAAAAACAATACAGGCTTTCTTATATAATCTACAAATTCTTCCGTACTAGTTGTTTTATTATATGTGTTACCAAAAGTTTTATTATTTGTACCTGTAAAATTACCATCAGTGAACCAAGCAATCTCTGTTTGAGAATCAAATCCATCATTTTTAATTTGTCCTGGGTCGTTAGGAATATCGTAACCCTCAACCTTTTCAATTGCATAAATTTTCAATCCACGATTAACAAATATTTTTATTTTTTGAATACTGTTAAAAATATTATTGCCTGAATAAAGTGTGTATTTAAAATATACAATTGATGTGTTTAAGGTTATACTAAATGTATCACCCATTTTAAAGATTTTAGTATTCCCACCGTATTCTATTTTAATTGAATCAATTAAAACATTCCCATAAATAAATTTACTTCCAAATACTACTATGTTTTGACCTGATGGCAAGGAGTCATAAGGTAAACAAGCAGTTATGAATTTTGCAATTTTAAATGCTGAGTCAGATCTCGGGAAAGAATCGTATAGTCTGCCATCTTTTCTAAAATTAATTCTATGGTCTCGCAAAGAATTTGAATCTAAATAATCATAATTGATCCCGGTAATTGACAATTTCTTAAATTGTTTATTGCTATTAAAATCAAAATACTTGATAAATGTATCATAAAAACTTAGATTTCTATTGTCTTTTGTTTGATCCCATTCTAAGAGTGATTGTTTGAAATGGCCAGAACTAGTTGTATCCATAAAGTTATTACCTTGAAAATTTAAATAGTTTTTCGCAATCCCCACCATTCTTTCATATAGGAATCCGGTGCTTGTTGCGGGTTTATGTAATGGCTTAATTATTGTATCAAACAAATCAGCATATGTTGTGGCTTTTAGTGTATCGTTAACGCCAGCTTTAGACTTCTCTATACCAAAAATTAGGCATAGAAGGGTCATTAAAATAAATTGCATTATTTTTTTCATCTTATTTCTTTAAAGTTTAGTTAATAAATTGTCCTTCTTTACAATCAAAGAAACCTATTATGTGGATCGAATCTCTTTTGTCAATTGAGCCCGATACTTTAAACAGGGTTATATCATATTTGCCACTGTAGACTTTATTAATTGTATCAAATTTTAATATTCTAAGGTCTTTAACAAATGGTGGTTTATAACCAGTATTCCCAAACAACATATCTTCTGCTCCACGTATAAATCCAACTCGTAAGGTTTTATCCGTTAATTTTAAAGTTGGTATTTCAATATAAAATTGATAGTGATCGCTAGAATTAGGATATGGATAAGATTTCGCATTAATAGTTAACAAATGTTCATCAGAATGATAAAAAACACTACTTTTATAGGCCTGTGGTTGTAAAAAGTTATCAAAATAACACAGGTTATTAACCCAAACCTGTCCATCAATAGTAAACGCTATGTTATTAGTGCCTGTTTCTGTGTATGGTGGTAGTACAGTTGGCACACAGTTTTGTTTTGTGTCACCAGTGGTAGTGGTATTGGCGGTTTTACTACAGCCACTTATTAAAAAGCAAAGGAGTAATGAAAGGGTTGTGAGGGTAAATGCAGGTTTTACATTTTGGGAATGAAGGAGCGTTAACCACCCCGTCTTATTTGTTAATAAATTAACAAATAATCCACCCCTCCTTGAAAAGTAGGGGAGCCTAGTCGTTTGTTTTTGACTTTCTTTTGATTTTAACATGATTTTGATTGATTTGAAGTGAAAATTTGATTTTGAAAATTTTGTTGGAATGTTTCAATTGCTGAATGGTTAGTTGCATCATTAATAGCAAATGTGAATAGTACTGGTAAATTTTGACTCTGCGAGTGCAAATTTACCCTCTTCCATTTTAAATTGTTGCTATACAACAAGTTAAATGGTGTCGGCGTTTCCTTAGTGTGTAAGGAATGCTTTGATTGGGATAAAAAGTTGACTTTCATAAAAAATCATGGTGATTTTAAAAGTTTAGTAAGAGGCGATAATAGTTCATTAACCTCACTTTTCAAATTAAAGGAAGATGTTTGAGAATTCCAAATAAAAGTAAAAATATTTTTAGGTTACTTCACTGGTAAATAGGTTAGCTATTCCAACGTCATTCGATTTTTTTTAAACATTAAAGTCTATAATTTTTTAAATGTCTTAAATTTTCGGGGTTGCTTAAGGCCCCCTCCCCCCTCCTAAAAATCACCGCCCCTACAATCGACATCTGTGCTATCTTTGTAATCTGTGAAATACTTAAAGAAACTGGTCAGTACTTTCTTTGTGATGCTACTCCTTTTATGGACGAGTTTCTTTATTTCTATTGCAGGGGATGAGTCTGAGTTTATCTCTTCTGAGGTGGAGTCGACGGCGTACATTATTTACAGGATTATGATTTTTCCTGTGCATGAAATATTCTTTTCTAAACAGGTGGACAATAGTAACTTTTTGGTCATTTTGGGATATGGCATTAATTGCTTGATTCAATCGAGTTTAATCGCATACATTTTACATTATATTTTTTCTAAAGATAAGTCAAACTAAAAATGGATATCAATACAGACAAGGCTCCAGAACCAGTAGGGTTTTATCCGCACGCTAAGAAATTCGGAAACCTTTTATTCCTTTCCGGGGTAGGGCCAAGGGAAAGAGGCACCAAAAAAATCCCTGGGGTGGAATTGGATGAGAATGGAAACATCACGTCTTATGACATTGCTACGCAGGTTCATAGTGTTTTTGGTAATGTAAAAGCGATATTGGAGGCATCGGGTAGTTCTTGGAGTAATCTTTTGGACGTTACGGTGTATTTGACCAATATGAAGGACGATTTTCCGATTTATAATAAGCTTTGGGCGGAGTATTTTCCAGAAAACGCGCCTTGCCGTACTACGTTGGAAATCAATTGTCTTCCGACGCCTATTGGCATCGAGTTAAAATGTATCGCTTACATTGATTAGTGATTAGCAAAATGATTCTGGCTATTGACAGTGGTAATTCCGCTATGAAGGGGGTAATTTTTGATGAGGAGGGTGTTCTTCAGTCAAAGATTTTAAATAAACTGACGGTCAATAAGGTCAAGACAATCATTGAGGAAAGTAAAATAGAGCGACTGCTCATTTCCGATTCAGGGAATAAAACCAAGGAGCTTATAGAATTGGCTTCTGAAATCAATTTGAAGTATTTGGTCATCAATGCACTGTCGGATTTGCCCATTAAGTTGGATTATCAAAAAGGTCAATTGGGGGCGGATAGGATATCCGCTATTTTAGGTACTTGTCAAAAGGATTTTAAACAATCTGCTCTTTGTGTGACCTTTGGGACGTGCATTACTTACAATTGCATCCAATTTGACGCAATTACAAACGACTATATTTTTGTAGGCGGAGCCATCACTCCAGGGAAAACGCTAAGGGCAAAATCGATGTATCAATTTACTTCGGCTCTGCCTTTGGTGGAAGTTGAAAATAATGAGGAAGTTACTTTCCCTGCAAAGCATACGTTAGGGAATATAAAATCAGGGATATTAATCGGAATCCAATTGGAAGTGGAAGGATTTTATAATTTGTTCCATGCACAATATCCGGATTCAAAATTGGTTTATACGGGTGGATACGCGCATCAAATTGCGTTATTAACAAAAAATATGAATCCTTTGGTGGATGATTACCTACTTTTCAATGGATTATACCGATTTTTGCAGTTTAATAAGGATGAATAACAAAATTTTTGGTTTACGCTTGATGCTTTTTATAGCATTTAGTAGTGGACTTTTCAGTATATCGGCACAGGATTTTAAGTTTCCGTTTTCCAGATATGGAATGGGATATTTTAAGGAGCAAACTTATGTGACGCATCAGAGTATGGGATATGCTGCTACTGGATGGATGGATTCCGTTGGTAATGGAAATTCTCTTCAAAATCCGGCATCGTTAGCCAATAATTTATCTTTCAGTTTTGATGGAGGAATCGGAGCTAATATTTTTGGTGTTCAGTCCAAGGATCAGACTTATAACAACACGGATTACGGGATTCAATATTTGAGTTTTTCGATTCCATTATGGAAGAAATATCATTGGGGGCTGAACATCAATGTTCAACAGGTGAGTCAAATCAATTATAGCATTAAATCAGGAACTCCGCTTGATACGCAGTACTGGAATGGTTCTGGAGGATTCAATAAATACACCATTGGGAGTGGCGTAAAGGTCTTTAAGGGACTTTATGCAGGTCTTAATTTATCCTATTACTATGGACGAGATGAACTTCATCACGATTTAGAATTTACAGAAATCGGTTCTGCTGCAGTGGAAACGCGTCAGGTAACCTCAGGAGGTGGATTGGCGCTTGATTTAGGATTATTGTATCAATTAAAGCTAAATAATAATAGGGATAGATTAGGGATAGGCATTGACTTCCAACCTCAAGGGAATTTCACGGCAGGAAAGGATATTATTTCCTACAACTACTATCCGGACTACAATTATGGTCACGGCGATACGATAGAAATTGCCTTAGGGAAAACAGGAAAATTTACCAAGCCAATGCAGTATTCCTTTGGATTGAGCTATTTAATTAATCAAAAATTATTGTTGTTGGCCGATTATAAATTTATTCAAATGAGTAAATATCAACTACTGGATAAAGTTGATTTGCTAAATGATCAACAAACGTTTGCAGCCGGATTTCAGTACAATCCGATTGGTACGGCTGATGATAATGCCCGATTCAACGCAAAATATACTTCCAAAATCCTTTATAGAGGAGGATTTCAATATACTAAGACCTATTACAATATTAATGGATATCAACCTAATCAAGTTAGTGTAACTGGAGGTTTAGGTTTCCCAATCGGGGTCAGAGGGAATAGGGTAGACCTAGGACTGGAAGTGGGTCAAATCGGGAATAAAACAAAAAGTGAAGTGCAGTTTCAGTACTTTAAAATTTCCATTGGACTACACATGTACGACCTCAGATGGTTTGAACATAGAAGGGAATTATAATACCTTAATCTGAGTATGTTAAAAGCTA
>Ga0114962_10000656_pt1 | contig 30199 bp, 60 predicted proteins | sample C_130820_MF_Meta_FD_87017 | JGI IMG/M metagenome (GOLD analysis project Ga0114962, IMG submission 87017) | Freshwater microbial communities from Lake Croche, Canada to study carbon cycling - C_130820_MF_MetaG | ecosystem: Environmental > Aquatic > Freshwater > Lake | place: Lake Croche, Canada...
ACAAAGTCCCTCATCGTCGAATACTGATCCTTCTGGTCCTCCCACGCCTCAATCAAAGAGATCATCGACTTCTTAGACATCGGAGCCATTTCCTTGATATATCAACAGGTGTTGGTTTTAATTGAAAACCCATTCGCGCGGTGTACCCGTTCACATCACTCTTTAATTTTATCAATCAACCGATCAAATGAATATTTCTCATAAGATGGAAAATTATGTAAAAAATCAATCCAAGTTATCGGTGGTGTTAAAAATGTATGTGTACTTACATATTCCTGATAACACATTGGAACACATACAAGTGGAATATTTTGCATCATCAAAAATGCCTGTTGTTCTATATCCATTGTCCACTTCATACTTGGTTTAAATGTAGAAGCAAATTCTAAATTTACATAGTAACCCTCATTACCACCATTATTATGAACAACTCTTGGAATTTGACTAAATGGTAAAAGTGCATCTGGTGGTCCTCTTCCAAGTTTTACATAAGGTGCTTTTGGAATCTTTACTTCATCATACAAATCTGAAAAGATAACATCATTCTCAAATATGATAGCTTCTTCCAACCCCTCTTTGACCATTCTATCAAGTGCATCCATGTGTTTCATATCACATGACATTTGTGAAAGTGGTTTATAAGATTCTAAAGTTGATAAATTTCCAATCTCTTCAATTGGAAATGTTGTAACCCATTCAACATCAGTAATATTGAATTCATCCAATTGCTTCTCCAACTTTTCTTTTCTTTCTTTCTCTTTTGAATTATGAATAATATAGTGTCGCATTTTATATTATTCATAATTATTTGTTTAGATTAAAGAATACGCATTGAATATAATAAAATGGCAAAGGGTCTTGTAGAGAAGGTTCCGGATAAGCTCACTGATTCTGAAAAGAAAAAGCTTAAACAGGCAAACAAGGCCAAAGCCAATCCAAAGTTGACTGCTGAAAAACAAAAGAAAAAGGCTGACAAACTCGGAACAACTGGTGACGAAAAGAAAGTTACTTCTTCAAATAACGACGAATAAACTTGTTTCTATATTTTACCCACGCTGCCGCTCTCTTCAAGTCTGGTGTACCCTTAGGTGCTCCAGTCCATATCTTCATAAACTCTTGGTACAAAAGTCCATCCTCGCTCGCCATTTTTCATCTTACTAATACGTGACATTAAAATTTTAAACGTGTACACATCACTCTTCATTCAGGGTGCGCTCCCGGTAATTATTAGAAATCTCCCAATCATCTTCAAATAACTCCAAGTCCTTGTAATACTCGCTAAAGTACACCTTATTTAAAAACTCATCCCTTGCATCCTTTGTCATCCCAGTCCAAAAGAAACGTGACATGTCCTCAAAGGATACCCCCATTGATGAATAGTTGGCGTACGCATTGTCACCCCGGTGACACACAAGAGACCGGAAAGTCAGTTCCCAATCCCGATAATACTTGTGACTATAAGAGTACCAATGAGCATTAAACTCTGTAAGCCTATTTTGATCATCAGAGTTGTAACTCCCATTTCCATCCTTGAATGGAATCGCAGACCCCCATCCCTCATTTGCGTTTTCAAAAACAGTCTGCCGGAACTCAGCCATCTCAGGTGTGCCTGGATACATGCTCAATGTACGCTGAAGCATTTTGATTTGATAATCAAATGAAAATAAAATTGAACCTGTACACTTCACTTTTATTTCATCATTAATATTAAATGAATAATATTACTCGAGTTCTTGGACCTTATTCAAATTACTGGGCATTTACAGGAAGTGGAGCCATGGCTATTCACGGTAACAGACTTGGTGTAAAAACCAGAACCCCTCAAAATATAAACATTGCAGTTCATCCAAATCACATGATGAGTACTTATACACGTTTAGCAGGAAATAAATGGATACCAAATAGTGGTCCGAGTGGACGGCGAAATATGTTCACAAAAAATGGTATGAAACTTGATGTTTTGGCAGCTGGAGAACTTGCACCAAAATTAATTCACAGAAGAAAGTACAAAGGATACCCACCAGTCATGAGTATTGAGTCCCTATTAAAGAGACAAATAAACATGAACAAATCAAACAAAAGAAACAGGAATATTAAAACACTTACAACTTTGAGAAATAAACCAGGGGGTAAAAACAACACCAACAATTTCAAGAGTCCAGTTAAATCACCAAAACGTACGAACAATAATAATAACGCTAGTTACAGAACTCCTTGATTCTAGCTATGTCCATCAAAAAGTATTCCCAATTCGTATGCTTATTAAACCCATTAGCTAGTAGCATCTGCAAATATTTTTTACACTTCCATCTGATTATCAAAATAAAAGTAAAACGAACCTGTACACTCGTTTAAAGAAAATATTCTCTTTCTTTAAAATGTATAAATATACACACGCTTGGTTCTATGAAAGTTACTTGTATTACAATATAAAAGATTATTTTCTAGATATAAATGCTCCTTTAAATATCCTTGAAATAGGATGTTATGAGGGATTATCTTCTTGTTATTTTAGTGACGAACTTCTTAATAATCCAGATTCTACTCTTGACTGTGTAGATCCTTGGAATCTAGAAGACTCTACAACCCCTGTAAAAAATAATACTTATGATATATTTATAAATAACATTGCTCTAAGTAAAAACAAAGAAAAAATAAAAGTACATAAAAAATATAGTAATGAATTTTTTTCTCAAATAGAAAATAATAAATTATATGATATAATATATATAGATGGTTCACATATTCCTGAAGATGTAAAATTTGATATGGATAATAGTTTCAAAGTTTTAAAAAAAGGTGGTATGATGTGGATGGATGATTATATGAGTACTGAAGAAGTAAAATCAACAATAGATGAATTCGTTAAATCTCATAATAAAGAAATTAAAGTTTTTGTAAAAAAATATCAACTTGCTTTAAAAAAATTAATCTAATTACAGAATTCCTTAATTCTAGCTATGTCCATCAAAAAGTATTCCCAGTTTGTATGTTTATTAAAACCAGTGGCGAGCAGCATCTTCAAATATTGTTTGCACTTCTCATTCATCTATCTAATAAGCATATTTATGCTTTAATTTACTCATTGAAGATTCTGGTTTCAAAATCTTGTTACAAACAGTCTCCATAACATCCCGATATTGATCCATCTGATTTTCAAGTGTTGCACGAGATTTCATTGCAGTCTTATCATCAATTGCATCTGCAAGTTGCTTCCACTGCTTTGGTCCCATTGTAATCAACAATTCTTCAGCAGATTCTTCAATTGAATCAAGAAGATACTGAATAATTTTTGGTTGGAGGACATAATCAGGACCAGACATTTCCATTTTGTTTTTGTTGCGTTTTGTTTTCAAACCTGTTCACTCGACTCTGCAAATTTCCAGATAAATCCACCAGCAAAATTACGTTTACCGTTACAACACATACTAATTGAAGCTCTATTGACTTCAGTCTGTGTATAAGCTTCTGATATACTTTCGTATGTGTTTATTTTATTCATTTTAAAATCATATTGAATAATTTGTTTTTTACCTGTACTATTTTTACTCATTTTCAATTTAGATTCTTCAGAATGTTTTTTTCCTTTTTCTTTTAATGTGTTACTTATTTTTTGTTTTGTTTCTTCTGAAAGTTTTTGTCCTTTTAATTTATTACTTATTTTTAATCTAGCTTCTTCTGTTATTATCCTTCCTTTCTGTGCTTTACTCATGTTCAATTTAGCTTCTTCAGAATATTTTCTTCCTTTCTGTAATTTACTTATTTTTAATCTAGCTTCTTCTGTTTTTACCTTTCCTTTATGTGCTTTACTTAATTTTTGTTTTGTTTCTTCTGTTATTATCCTTCCTTTATTACTTTTACTTATTTTTTGTTTTGTTTCTTCTGAAAGTTTTCTTCCGCGATGACATTTACCACCTGGCGTTGAGTTATATCCATTTATAAAACTATTATAAAAATTTATATAATAAATTTCCCAATCATCAAGCCATATACTATCAATATCATCATGAATTATACAAAATCCAAAATTTTCAGTTCCATATTTTCTAATTGCTCTATGAAAATGATCATCTTCTTTTGAATATAAATGTTGTGCAATTCTTTTTTTATATTCTATACTTTGTCCTATATATATTTTCATATTTATGAAACATACAGCTGCATAAATACATCCCATTATAAATATTTCTTGCGGGTTCCCTTTAATGTATACTGTCCACCTCTTGGACCATAATGAATCTTGGGTGGTGTTGGACTTCTCTTTGGAGAAGGCACCCTGATTCTCGCATAAACCGCCCACATCTTCTTTGCTTTTGGAAGGTTTGTTCGAATGTTCACAGAGTTTGGTGCCAACTTTCTTATTATATGAATCATCGGTGGAGTGGGTGCTCTATTCTTGAAAACCTTTGGCTCATTCACATGAACCGCCTTTACCAAAACACCCCTCTTCATCACCTTTGCAGCGTTCAAAACCACCTGCGTCAACTTCTTCCCGATGCCTTTGCCCTTTGGTTCAGCGTAGACCACCCCATTGTTTGTTATGTTTCCCACCTTTCCAAGTTTATTTGGTGAACCCACCAAGCCAACTGGAAATCTCCCGTTGCCATTAGCCGAATGATAAAACACATACAACTTACCGTCCCGGTGACCCACTGAAAATTCTGGTTTATTTTTAGTCACTTCTTTAAGTGCCTCTTCAAGCTTGTTCATCTTTTAATTCTTGGCAAATAATAAAAAATAAAGATGGTGGTTCCGTATCTCAGACAAACAGAAAGTACGTGTTACTTCTATACCATAATAAACTCCATGGCTACATCAAAGTATGGGAAACGCCTTCTCCTTGCAAAGATGAAGGCGTTCTACAAGAAACTTTCCCCAGAAAAGAAGGTGATGTTCAAAGACAATCGACTGTGTTTCAGAAAATCGCATCTTCCAGAAATCAAACGGTTCATTTTTTACAAGATGATTTACAACCTGTGGACAGAGAAGATTAAAAAGAAAAAGATGGGAAAGTCTGCACTCCTCTACAAAAATCTTGAATTGGACGTAAAAGGTCACTCCATCCACAGAGGTCATGACATCAATAAAGCGCGCTCAGATATATTAAAGAGTCTCGGAATCAGTTTTGCAACCGAGTATGTCCACGATAAACAACCGCCAAAAATAACCTCCAGAACAAACCTCGTAGTTGTCACAAACAGAAATATTCTATACAACTTGGCAAGTTCAAATTCTAATAAAAATCCAATTCTACCAACAAAGCTTCCGGGACACCCTGATTTTGAACTTGATCATGCACTCATTGTTCTTGATGGACACGTTGTATCGTCGGTTACCAAAGAGTTGACCAACAAGACAATAAAGCATGCTGTAACGGGAGTTCGTCTAGCAAATGACGGGTACACAGTTATAGACCCACATGGATACAATATTCCCTGTGACTGGAGAAATCCAAAGAATTTCGTCAAAATATTCAAAAAGAAATGGCCATGGCACTCATATACCGATTATTATAGATGGGATGAAGGGTGGAGATATCATTCCGCAGTGTATATAAGAAAGGAGAAACTTCCAGCTTTCGCTGTAGTCAAAAATCTTGGCGCAAAGACCGTTGCGAGAACCGCCACTGCAAACCTTGGTGTAAATAAAAAGGGTCGTCAAATTCTGAGAGGGCCAATGGGTGGTAAGTATGTGATGCTTGGTATTTCAAAGAAATATTTAGGGCACAAGAAAATTTAAATTGGTTAATAAGAATGGATAAAATAGAAGGTTTTCAATTAGAACTTGTTGAATTTTCCAACTTTGGTCACGCATTCGTGACTGGCACCTTGAAAAGTTCTCCGGGGACCCATATGGATATAACATATTATGATGGGAAACTTCGCAGCATAATATTTTACACCTTCAAATGTTGCTTCAAAATTCAACTCACAATAAAACGCACAGAAGAGATTAATAAAATTATTACTCAGATTATGGAATGTATCCAGACTCAATTGAAACACATACACTGACCCCTGTAAACGTCTTGCATTACTTCCGCCATGAGCTTTTCAACACGTGCTTTATTATAATATCCAAAGTACCTCATAGTTTCTTCAGAAATATACATTCCGATACACATTCCCACAATAGGAGAAAAGAAATCAATGAGTTTGTTCAAACGAGTCATTTATACATTAGCCTTGTTCTTTTTTAACACAATATGAAACTCTGGTGACACATCTTGATCACCCTGTCTAGGATTCATAATTGCATGAGCGTATTTACAATATGTGTCAAATGTTACATTTATGTAAATGATCTCTTCGTGACCCATCAATCAAAAGACTTTCATATTGAAACAAAGTTCCGAACCAACTCATTTCAATATAAAATACTCTTTGTTTTAATATACATGTATTACTCTTCAAATAATCAAAATGATTATTGGTATTTTTTTATTTTAGCTCCAATTCTATTTTGTGTATGTTTATCAGTATGCTGTGTACCAAAAGCCCCTGTCCCAGTTCCAGTCCCGGTTCCTGAACCAACTCCAGTGACTTGCACAGTCATTATTGAAAGTCCTGGTTCTGAAATCTCAGTGGGTATCTATAAAAATTTTATACGATAATACTAAATGTCTACTCTTAATCAACAAATATTTATAACTATTCAGGCTGTCATCCTCTTTGTCGTCTTCTCCAGTCCAGCCACCTATAAAATCATGCGTAAGGTTCTTGGTCCTGTCATTGCCGGCTTTGACGGAGTCCCACACCCAACCGGACTTGCACTTCATGCAACACTATTCGGTCTCGTGACCCTGTTTCTCATGAGATATTCCAAATCTAAATCTGCATACGTGGGTTCAGGTGGTCAACAATTTTCTTTTGGAAACAAAACCGGTACCCAGCCAGCTAAAGGACACATGATTATGTAACAGACCGACTAGTTTCACTTCTTTGACTTTCTATAAGAACTAATAGTACTGTTGATACTTCCCGTGACCTGTCTAATCCTTCCTTCAATAATATCCAATTCAGATATTACCTTATCAAGAAGTTGAATTTTGCGTTTCTTTTCACTTAAAAGAGCTTTGAGCTTCTCCTGTTTATTTATGATACCCAGTATCATTGACTTTGGTTGGGACTTGGGATAAACTGGGGGACGACCTTGTGGACTCATTTACTTAATTCCTATATTTTATTCTAAAATATTTACCATCTTTTGTAACAATATATTTCCCATATGTTGATTGCTCAATCAACACATCCTGTTCTTTCAAAAAAGTCCTCATTGTAAACACATATTTACTCGTTATGTTTACAAAGAGAAATTTGTAGTGTCCTTTCAACTTACGAATAACATGAAAATGTTGGTCATAAAACCAAATAGATTCCTCAAATACTTTAGCCGCTGTATACATTTTTCCTTTGAACAATACACGATATAATAAAGTAAAATCATCATTATACTCTCCACATAATTCCCAGCTTATCTGTAAGTGCTTTCGGTTAATACGGGTCTTCATACCCAAAAAGTCTGAATGCGGTTCACTTTAAAAATGTTCAAAAACGCACGGAACCAGGTTCTGGACGACTCAATGAGTCGGACTCAATGAGTCGGTTGTTCATCTAACTAACAAACACTTCTACTTTTTAAGCAACAAACAAAATTATTTTAACCTGTTTACGTGTGATTGGTTTTCCTGAATATAAATGCGGTTTTTCAGAAATAATTTGATTAGGTTTCAAATGCCAAGGAACGCCAAAATATTTTTGAAAATTTATTATGTTATAATAATGTTTTTTAGGACCCCCGTTATTTACTTGAACTGCTATATCATCTATTTTGAATTTATTTAAAGTAAAACTATTTGCATTAATATCATTTGTTAATTTTACAAAATTTAAAGGACCAAATTTTCTATATGTGTGTAAAAATTCTTTTTTTCTTATATTATTATATCGGTAATGAAATTTATTGGATAATTTGTTATAAAGCTGAGGTCTAAACAACCATAATAATTTAGAATTTAAAATTTTTTTATTTTTATCATATGAATTTCTGTTTTCTTTAATATTATAATTACCTCTATATTGTCTTTGTGCATTTAACCTTTGTCTTATATTTGCTGGAAGTTTTATGTTCATTTTATTCAATTTGTTTAAATTAGATAAATTTAAAGAATATATCATACTTTTTATTCTATCATTCACCTTTTTTCTATAAGCTAATGGGATTTTTCTTTTTACTGTTAGTTTAATTAAATTTTCCAATTTTGATTTTAATATTTGATTTGTCAAATTAATGGAAGAATTTACTTTATATTTTTTTATAGAACTTCGTAGACTCATTTATAATAATTAAATATTTAAAACTGATTCCCAATTCCATTCATGAGACCACCGGCATTAAAGCCCAGACCAATCGCAACACCTATAATCATAAGAATGAAACCAATAATCAAAAGAACCATATTACGGTCCGCCTTGGGTTTCTTATTTTCACGCATCACAAGTATAGCACCTGGTATCCCAAATGCCATACCTATTAATAAAGAGCCAGCTAAAGCAGTTATACCACCTGCAACACCAGCTCCACTCGCCTTGAATATATTCATATATTTTCCCATTTTATATTTATAAATATTTAAATATCATAATCCATCCTATAAACCACCCCATCCTCCGTGTAGAGCAACTCACACCCATGAATGTTCATGTACCCAGTTCTGTACCCTGGATGAATCATGAGATCATTCAATATTGCGTCTGTACCCCAATATGAATGCTCAAGGATACTTGGCTCCTTTAAGCCATGTGCCATAGACACAAATTCTGAGATGACTCCATTCAAATCAACCACTGGGATAATGTGAGATCCTGGCATCAAAACCAAATCACATACAATATTCACATAAATGGGATGTGGCTTGTACTTTTTGCACGGAAAGAACCATTCTTGATCCTTACAAAGTCTCATTGGGTGCCACTCTGTCACAAGTACTCCTGGTGCAGTCTCACACATATCAATGATAGCATCGATGTGAAAACGCACCACCTTCCTGACGACGCACCCGCCAAATAAAACATCACCAGCTTTCAATTGATATATGGGAAGTGTAGTGGACCCATCTTGTAAAACAACTGTTGTATCCTCATCAAGACACCCAATACCACACTTTGGTCCCTTGTACTCCTTGACGCGCCCACAATCACATTGACCTGATGCATATCCGCTCTTTACACAATCTGGAACCCAATTTGGGCCAGCTTTCCTGTACCGTTCATATGCAATTCTTGTTTGCTCATCTTGACCCCAAAGATCATTCTTGTCAATGTACCTCTCAATAATCGGTTTGTCCATCTTGTCCAACTGTTTACAGTTGTCCATCCTTTTATTTTTAAGTGATTCGGTTGTTTGGACCTATCCACGCCACCTATTAATATTATTTAGCACATTCTGTTTTGACACTGGTGGACTTCCCCCATAATGAACCCATTGTTTCAGGTGCTTCACATATGGTGAACCATTTCCAAAATTTTGATGCTTGACCCAAAATATCAACTGACTCAAAGTGACATTCTTGTACTTGTTGTTCGCAGCCTGTCTTGAAATATTTCGAGCTGCCAAATAATTTGAAACTCTATTCAAAAGTCTCTGTCGAGCCGCCTTGCTGGCATTTGAAGTGTAGTGCCTTCTCTTCTCGTACCCAGCAGTTGTGTGATGCTTCTTTTTCCGAGTCTTCATCTGGCTAATTAAAGGACTTATAGGAAGTCCTTTAATAACCCCATAAACAGGCTTGCGTTTTCCCTTGTGATTTATTGTGAAGGTGTTTTTCCTTTTGTTTGCAAACAACACGGTGGTTCTATTGATGGGTAAATAATATTCCCAATTTGTTCTTTTGTACGCAGCTGGGCCAACAACTTTATTAATGATGTTCATTTACATTTATCAACGAGAAAAATCCAACTGTTCACAGTTGTCTACATAATAGTCAGCTAAATTCTAGTACTATATCCGGCTTCTCATCATCCCAATTTATATAAAAGTAAAGCTCCCCTGCATCCGCGTCGAACTCAGCATAAGCGTAGTATGTATCTTCGTACATGACATCTTCATAAATGATATTATCATTTGGGTCATGATCCCGATACTCATAAGTGAACAGATTCGTACCAAAGGTGTGTGTCATTTTGATACAAATCTTTGATTTGGCTTTCGAACCTGTTCACGCTTCCAACTATTTTAAAAGGTAATCACAAATGAGCGCGAAAATAAGATTTAAAGCCTACCAAAATTTCAAAGCAAGACCTCTTACACTTATGGAGGCTGCTGGGATTGCACCTGCAAATTACATGAAATTACTTCACCATTTAAAGAAAGTATACAAAACCAACAGAATGAATCAAATTGAAAATAGAGTCAGAAATAATGCTGCTAAAATAATCCAAAATAAGTTCAGAAATAAACGCAGGACAAAAGCTGCCAAAACAATCCAAAGAACAGTAAAAGCGCGCCTTTACAAACCAATCACAGGTGCAATGTACAAAAAAATTTTGGCATCAACAAGAGTTGGTCGTTAAATACTCTGAGATGCCCACTCGAATGCAGCAGGGGAATCCTCCCCATCAAAGTGACGCGTTCGAGTGATCCCAAGGTCATTGGCACACTCCAGATCCGCACCAATATAAATAAGCTCCATCTTTGAAGCCTTGATCATATCCTTGATTGCCCCCTTTGTGTACTTCCTGCTCGCATTTTCAAAACCATCCGTCAAAATGACAAACTTTGTCTCCACCTCACCACCATACTTGAGGAGAATCTCACCCATGGAATCAAACAATGCAGTGTTTCCCTGTGTGACATAATCATCAGTGGCCAAATCCTTGACATCAGAGACTTTCAGGTTATCATAAAAACATTCACACTTGTCACTGAACATGTAGAGTGAAAAGAGTGAATCTGGTTTATTCTTCTTGAGGTCCCGGAGGAAAGAGTTGAAACCACCAACTGTATCCTCTGCGCGGTAAAACATCGAACCAGACTTGTCAAGAAGAAAGACAGTTGCAGACGTTGCCATTTTTACTTACCAAAATAACGCGTTTTATTTTTAACTTCTCAAGAGATGATTTTTTTTCTTATCATTTAGATATTTTTCACGATCATTTTTATACTCCATCATATTGTGTTTAAGCTGTTCATTATTACTAATAGACGAATTGCTTTTTTGCGCAAACATAGGCCACTTTAATTCGTTCTTAAAGCGTTTCTAGCACCTCGAAACTTTGTAGCCATAATAGCAATCTGACGCCCATTTAAATTTTAAGCCACAGCTCTTTTGGTAAATTACTTACCCGAATATTTTATTAATCACATTGTTAGGAAGCTTTGACCTTTTAGCAACCAATTTTTGTGCCATTTTCTTTATAGTGTTTCGCTCAGCTACTGTGAGATGAGCTGTAGTCAACTGTAACTGCTTTGGGTACAAAACTCTCTTTGAAACTTCCACATACGCCTTTCTAGCTTTTGCATAAATTATTCCAGCTTTTTTCTTAATCTTACCAGCTTTGATCAATTCTTTTTTTCCTCCACCATGGTCAGAATTAAATTCAGCATTTCTAAATCTAGTTAGAGCTTCATTGTATTTTCTAGCAGCATTATAATATACCGCATACAGGTGACTTATTCTATCTAAATTAGAATGTGTCACCTGTTTCTTGAAAATACGTGGTTTACCCACAGACCCATTCGGGGTCTTATAGAAAAGTTTTGACGCGTTTATGTTCACAGACTTTTGAGGTGTCTTGAATAGTTTTATCATTGAGTGACGATTCATATTTTAATCTTTACAAATATTAAAATGAAACTTGATGAATTTGATAAAAATTTCTACAATACTTATATTAAACCATATCCTAATTATAAATTTAATAAAATCACATATGATGATTATAAAATCACACATGTGCCAACAAAATCCTTTGTAAAATTTACTACGAGTAATTACAACATGAAAGGTGCATCTAGACATGCAATAACTGAAGGTGAAAATCCAAACAATGCCAGAGGTTTTGGTATTGGGATTCGTCTAAGAGCACTGGCTACAGTGTATGCAATTTTAGCTAATAAACCAATTTCACACGAAGGTGTACGTAAAAATATTAAACAAGAAAAAAGAAACCTTCCAGCATCTACAACTCTTTTAAGAAAATACCTTGGATTTACGAAACATAGACCAACTAATATTAATGCTAATCATTTTGCCGCTAGTATTTATAGACCCGGGTCCAATAATAATAGAGTAAAAGCAGCTGCGATAACAAACAAATTTAATAAGAATGTTTATACTAGAAGACTTGCAAAGAAAATAACCGCCTCTGCAATTAATAAAGTTGTCAAAAAGTATAATAAATGAGTTCAAACTCAAACTCAAACTAGGCGGCAAAACGAAATCAGAATGTGTACACCAAAAGACTTGCGAGAAAGAGATATTAGAAAAACTTAACCTTGACAACATTCTTACGCAGTATTGGTTTTCCAGTTAAAACATGTGGTTTGTTTGATATTGGATCATTGTTATTTAGGTTTTTATTAAATGGATCGCCCCACCAATTCTTGAAACTTGTTGGTTTAAAATACATGTAAAAATTTTTATTATTTATTTTGTGACCCACGCGGTATGCCACATTCCCAACTTTAAAATTTGTCAAATTAAAATGATTCATAGCATTCTTTGGTAATTTTACAGGTAACATATTAGCCTTTAATATTTCCAAACGCTTCTTTTTATTGATATTGTTTTTTTTACTAGCATTCATCAAAGCCTCTTTTTTCAAATATGTAACATAATTTGGTGTGTTATTTTCCCAAAATCCATGACATGGATTTTGTTTTTTCTGAAAACATGCCTCCCTATAGTGTATATAAGTCATATAACTTATCTTTTTTTGTTGTCTTCTTGTAAGTTTATAAAAATAATCATGAGCAAATTGACTTGTTCGAGAAATCATATTATAATTTAACTCCCGCATTTAATATATTTAAATATTAATAAATGAAGAGACATCCTAGACACATTCAACCGTCCACAACTCATCTGAGTTGGCCCCAGAGATACTTTTCAGGTTTAAGTCCCTCCATGAAAGTCAAACGTGAAAAGGAACTCCTCAAAAGAAGGAAAACTCCATATTCCAAATTGAAACTTGGAGCCTCTGACGCAGTTGCAAAAAAATCAAAATCAAAATGGACCCTTCTGTTTCACAAAACGTACCCGGGACTCTCCTCCAACCGCTCTTTAATTGCAAGAAGGACAGGAATCCCAAAGTCAACTTTAAATACTGTATATGATAGAGGGCTTAAAGCATGGAAGACTGGTGGGAGTCGTCCAGGTGCCACTGCAATCCAATGGGGAACTGCTCGAATGTACAAATATGTTTTGGTCACCAAGAGAAAGGCTCCACCTGCTTGGTACAAGACAAAGTTTGATCCAAATAATAGTCTGCGTCACTAATAAATGAATTCAAACGCGCTCCTCAATAAAGTAAATGCAGCGAATCTGGTTAAACTTCGAGCCACCAGTAAAGCATTGAAGACTGTAATCAATTCTAGAAAAAATTTAACAAATAAAATTAAAGCTTTAAAGAGAAAACAGGAACAAGCTAAAAGTGCACTCACTCGTTTAAGAACCGGTTCTTTGAAAACAGGAAAAATTGCAAGCAAATACTTTGGTCATTATGGTGGAAGGCAAGAGGGTATGAATTGGAAAGAGGTGGCTCATTTCAGATTACCAGCTGGACAATTTGTTAGTATACCAAGAAATCAGACCCGCGCTCTCAATGAATATAGAAATTTAACCAGAATAAAAAAAATGAAAAAACCAGAGATTACGAAAATTGATAGCATCATTTACTTTGAACCTTACGAATTCAATACAAGAAAAATGGAATTGGTTCGATATGGAGGTAAAGTATATCAAAAAGTTAAGAAATCCAACATCTTTTCAAAGAGCAACAGAAGAAAAATCAAGTCTTTGCATGAATAGCATGTGTAAACCAAGTTACACCGTGAAGAGACAGCTTTTTAAAATTTTTATTTGAAAATGTATTTACAGCATTTATAAGTCCACCCCATGCATCACCATAATCATCACCAAAGAAACAATTATCTGGTTTTGTTTTGTCAAAAATTTGCCAATAATTTTCAAGATCCTTCATTACATTCTCATAATCATGGGCAGCATCAATATAAATTACATCAGCCTTGATTCCATTCCTTTTAAAATATTGAATGGCATCTGTGCTTGTTGAAATAACTGGAATAATTACATCATCCACCCCTTCCCTCTTGATATTCTCCTTAAACTTTTTATAAATGATTGGAAACCCCTCCTCATCCCTCTCCACACTATCATAATGTTCTACTGACCCGATCCATGTATCAACACAATAAATCTTGCAATTCTTGTCACAAACCTTTGCCATTTCAATTGCAGATTTTCCCATCCATGTACCGACTTCAATAATCACAAGTGGCTCATCTTCCCTCTTTGGAAAAATTTCTTTACATAAAGTTCCAAAATAACTTGGAGTCCATCCCTCAGTCGTCATTTAAAAAAATAAGCAAGATATCTTTATATTATGAACAAAGAGTGGACAGAATGCTATGAATATTTCAAAAATAGAAAGTTTATTGAGAAACCTCCTAAAACTTTGGTTAATTTAAAGCAGACAACCATTAATCTTAAAAATGCCAACTGTTCCACAGTTGTGCTCCATCCCAAATCCGTGTCTCATCCTCAAGAAGATTCAGAGGAACCTAAAGAACCGGAAACGGGACGGGCTTCAGCGACTACGCGAAACTCATGTGGTGAAGAAGGACCAGGACCAGTTCCCAAAAATTGTCATCCCAGAGATTCTGTTTGACGATGAATTTCTCAGGGAGCGGAAAAACTATTACAATATTTTTGATGATGACGACTACTAAAGAATTTGTTTGTGTAAAAGTAAATGTTTAAACGTTGCGAAATCTTGAATAAATTTTATGAATTTTTTATGAAGAAGGTTCCGGGTCCAACTCGAATACTTGGTGAGTCGGTGTACATCAAGGGAAAAGAGACGATTCTCAAAGTCAACAAGGATGGTTCAAAGTACGTCAAGACGGAGATTATTAAACTCTAAAGCTATGCGCCTCTTACAAATCTCATCACCCGGATCAACTAACCGCATCCTATCCCTTACCCCCCTCCACCTCTTTTGAATGGTGGTTGCTGCCATTATATCCAGCCGCCATTCAAAATAGACGAGATCCAGTTCTGCATTGAGCTGTTGGGATCTCTCCTCCATGCTCATTTCAATAATACGCTGCTCCACTAGACCACCTTGTCTATACACAAGATGAGTTCTCGGAGTTCGGTACCACGCAATCGCACCTTTAATACTCCCGATAGTCGATTTCATCTCAACAATCGAAGCATGTTCCATATCAGCTGTGCAAGTTGAATAAGTGCTGAAGTGAACAAAAAAGCAATCACAAAGACGGCCATATGATTGGACAACTTCTAGAAGTTGGACCTGTTCACTTAACCTGGTAATAAATTTGATTTTCTCCAGTCATCATATGTATTGATATTAGAGAGACCAAGATTTTTTACAATCCTTACCATCTTATTAAAATGACTTAAATGAGATTCATTATTCTTGTTCATGGGACCGGCTCCAAAAAAATTTGTCATTTGAATTTTTCTTGATCTTAAATTCGTTTGAATATTTCTTTTGAATCTATCTTTTTCACTTGGTACCAAAGACTGAAATCTACGTCTTATAGACATTGGATTAAAATTTCCTCTTCGAAATCCACCTTGTATAACATAATCTACAACATTACTATGTTTTAGTTTCTCATGTCTCGCAATGGTTGCTCTATTCATTGCAGTGAGTCCCGGTTTACCCTTTGGTCCCATGATTGTCGCGAGTGGTCTACTGAATTTTACACTTTGTCCACCTCTTTTTAAAGGTTTCCTAGGATTAACTGGAATTTTACCACCCTGTGGTATATTTCTACCCCTTAAAGATTTAAGTGTTCTAATTTTACCTTCTTTTAAACTATGAATGTAACTTTTTGCAAGATGAGGATTTAAAACAAACCACGGGTAAAGATTTTTCATGCGTTGTTTCATAGATATTCGACGAGTGTAATTTTTTTTAGGGGGTAACATTTACAATAATACGCGGGAATAAATCCAACTTCTAGAAGTTGTTTAGAAGTTGTCCAACTTCTAGAAATTGTCTAGTAGGCCGCATCCTCCCTCCTAGCTAGATACATCTCATTCCTCTCTTCCCAGTGAGCATACTCCCTCTCAATATCATCCCCAAACTCCGAGTCACTATTCATCTTACTAATAAAGTCATCCTTCTCCTCATTGGTCAAAGATTGCCAAAACATTACACACAACTCTTCAGTTGAAAAGTAATGAATCCCTTCGAAAAAGAATCTTGTCTGATCATCCTGTGACCATCTTTCAATCGCTTCTCTGGTGATTTCCCATCGATCCCTGTAGTCTTCCCATGACTTCCAAGAGTTGGCGTATAGCTTCAAATGGCCTATACGAGTCTCAATCTCCTCCTTTAGCTGGGGTGAAATCGCCATATTAGCGTTCGTAAGGAATTTGTTTTTCAAATGGAATGCACAACTGTTCACGAGCCTGTACACGCATCTCCAAAATTTCTCCAAGTGTTGGAATCTTTTCGTGCTTCTTAATTTTGACAATCATATCCTCACGGGTAGGAAGAATCAACTGTGGGTAATTTGACATTTTGTCCAACTGTTTACAGTTGTCATAATTCTTCGAATTGGTCCCCAGACCTGTTCACGCAGCATTATCAAATGTTGTAATGTACCAAAGCATTGCACCCAAATTCAATTGAGTCTGTTCTCTTATAATTTCATCAATTCTCTTTTCACTCTTGTGGAGCTCCATCAAGTAATTTGAAATTTCAATGTACTCCTGATCAGTAATAGTCTCCTTTGCATCATCAACAATCTCAAGAATCTTTTTAAGCAACTCAAGTCTCTTATGACTCATGCTACTGAATATAGATTATATTTTTAAGTAGACCAAAACATTCTGGAAACGCGTTTCAGTTGTCCCGTACATATTAATATTTCTTTATTTTAAATGAGCTTCTAAGAAGAACAACGGCAACGGCCCCAATAAATGAGGAGCGCAGCAAACAACATTATATAACTATGATTTGCTGAAAGAAATGCATTCTTGAATCCAATCAAGATGAACACATGAGCAAGAACTACAATGGAAAGTCCAGTGTAAAAGGCAATTTTCATTTATAATATTGTAATATAATAAAATGGGTGCTTGTTTCTCAGCCGCTGAACCTCTCATTGTTTCCGAAATGGAGACTGTTGTCATACCAAAAATTGTTGCTGAGATTGAATCTGTCATCATTCCAAAGATTGTTTCCGCCATGGAAGCCAGACTGAATGAGATTGCGGCTGAGCACGCACCACAGACGACTACTTTATAGACGACTACTTTGTAGTCGGTTTTGCCCCATACTTTTTGACTGCACCAACCATCACATAAAGACCGCCTCTTGGTCCCTTTAAAATCTTTCGTCCTTTTGAATTTCTACCATGTGGACTTGGACTTTTCTTTGGGGGACTTGGACTTTTCCGTGGAGAAGGCTTCTTCAAAACTGGCTTTGCCCCATACTTTTTAGATGCACCCACCATCACATAAAGACCACCCCTGGGACCCTTCATAATCTTTCGCCCCAATGAGTTTCTACCATGCGGCGCAGGGGACGTTGATGCATATATTGGACTTGGAATTCTTGATGAATGTTTAGGAGTGAGTCCTTTCAGACTAAATTCTGGGAGATTCTTTGTTTTGATATACACTATCGATGTATAGTCCCAACCCACGGTATATCTCCCACTATAATGTCTTTTCCAAACTTTTTCAACTTTTTCAGGATGTGTCCAGTCACACTTGTATCTTTTTCCATGTCCAGCTGAATCCACAAGTTCAAATGAATTGTTTGGAAATCTCACACATGCAATTGCATGTGCAGGTTTACCAGGTCCATTGTTCATAATTATAGTTGCACTGTCAAGTACAAAATCTGGATCACCTGGCAAGAAAACGCTTATATCAGAAGGTTTTTTTATAAAATAATTTTTTTGTTCGTTTTCAAATGACATCTGTACAACACACTCCGTTGTTGGTTTGTATTTTCTTCCCGGTGCCCATAATTCTTTACGAATACTAACTGCGCCAAAAATACTTTTCCTAGCTGGTGCCATATAATCACCCCCTTCAAGTTTGAATTTCTGCATATTAAGATTTTGAAGAAGTTTTACTGATCCCTTAAGCTCAGTATATCCTGTCCAATAATTATAAATGAATTTAAAGAAAATAAAACGTTTCACTGAAGGTAGATTAGAATACTTTATACACACATTATGATTAAAAAATACTTCTCTTTGTGCTGCAGATAATTTTGATAAAAACTCCTTCATTTTTACCAATAAAAGTCTTCTTCCTCCTCTCGTATCTGCCATTGTATTCAGTACACTGTAAAAATAACAAGTCCCTTGTGTCTGAATTAACATTTTTAATATTTAAAGATATTAAAAATGCTTAAAGACTTTTTACTTGGTGTTTTCAGCACTCTTCTTGTACTCAAATTTCCAAAAAAGGAGACGCACAAATATTGGAAAGAAGAATTTTGAACAACTACAGAGTAGTTGACACTGGCCAAATATATTCCGGGTACTCTTCTTGAGACACATCAAAATGATAAAAGTCTGGTTTCTTTCTATTCAAAGAAGCTTGATGGGACTTGAATACATCCTCGCGCCCCCACCAATCTGGCTTCTTTGGATTGCTACAATGTGGCAGTTTCTGCATAGTATTCTTGTATCCACGAAGGATCCATTCGTCTATACAAGCATTACAGTACATTGCCAAGAAACAATCGTAACCCCTCCACATTTTCACAGCTGGGTGATTTTTCCAGCCGTGAGAATATCCCTTGAGAGTTCTCCATATTTGATAAGCTTCTACACGTTGTTTACCAAGTCTGCGATAATCAAGCGCTTTTGCGTTTTTGATCAGATCGGGGGAAGTTACAAACGTATTTACCATCTTCGTTGAAGTTTACTTCAAGAAGTTCGAATGAGGCCCGTTCACTTATCCTGAAAAGTTTATCAAGATTTGCAATTGAAAGAGGTGTCCAATTTTCTTCTTGAATACCAGTTGTTTCACGACGACGTGGTAAGGACGCGTCTTTGGACAACTGACTATCTGTAGTCGTTCCAGAGTTGGACTCAGGGGGCTCAAACCAATTCATATTCTTTGTTTTACATATTTTTATATTTTTATATAATAAATGAATAACCTTTCCGCGTTCCTCAACTCTGAAATCGCAAGAAGAAAGAATAAACTTGCAACCAAGATTCAAAAGGCTTATAGAGGGTATAAAGGACGCAAGGAAGCATCGGTGAAAAGAGCAAGAAAGCCATCCCATTCATTACATGTGCTTTTAGGTAATAAACCAAACCGTGGTGGGTATGGAATTTACACCGCGTCTAAAATTCCAGGGAATCCCAGATATAAGGTGAAATTTTCACAAAATAAACAAAAATATGTACATAACCGTTCACCACATAGACACCCTCAACCAACGAGAGAACAACTTATAAAGGCTCTCACCGCACATCGTTCACTCATGAAGATGTTCAGTGCTCGTCGTTAATAAAACATATTATTTAATTGCATGGCAACATCCACAGAATCTTGCCGGCTAATCTGATTCTGAATTCCAAAATGAGGTGGAAAATCACGAATTGGACTTTCATAATGATTTCCAGCTCCCTTTACCAAAACATTTTTTAGGGATCCATCCTTTGAAAACAAGGGTTTTATATAATCCTTGTTTTCAATTCTTTCATAAATATTTCCCATGTATTTTTCATTGTAATAAACATCAGCGGTACAATTCTCAAAAAAGTCGAGATGGAACGACAACTCATTTGAGTTGGAGGAACACATTTTTAAAATATCAACGAATCGAATATTTAAGCCTCTTTGAAGGCGGTTCATCTATACCATCTCTATGCTTACGAACTCCCAAGAATGACATTACACTATCAAAGATGGTTGGCTTCTTTGCTGCCTCCAACTGCCTCTCAATAGCCAAATCCATCTCCATCTTCATCCTCCCCATCTGCCTCTCCACAGCTAATTTTATTCTTTCCATTTGCATCTCCATATCCATCTTCAACTCCTTCTCAAATTGTATGGCTGGAACCACGGGAACCACGGGAACCACGGGAACCACGGGAACCACGGGAACCACGGGAACCACGGGAACCACGGGAACCACGGGATCTGGAGATTGAGAGATAACATACCTCACAATCTCTAAAGCGTCATCAAAATCCGCATCAAAAGATTCAGTAGTCCCCTCAATACGCCTGTAAATTTCACTCAACTTATACTTGATTTTCCCTTCAAGTATAAGATGAATAGGCGTTTTGAAAGACCAAATTCTAAAAACTTCATCCGATCCATAAGTTCTTATTCTTTGCTTGAGATTGCCGGTTTGACCTATTTTTACTTGCATCTGGCCTTTTACACGCCTCGAAATGAGATAAATTCCTGGTGTATAATTCGCAAAGAATTTTGTGTGTTGCAGAGTGAGTTTTAGTTTGGGAATTGTGGGCTTTGTTCTCGCCATTTTAAACAACTACTTCGTAGTTGAGTATTCTACTTCATATTTAAAGAGTTTCTCGAACCTGTTCACGTTTCTTTAATTTATAAACGTGTATTTGGTATTTTTCTACCACCATATCTCGCGTTACCAGCTAATCTACGTTGCCAAGCAAGCTCTCTTAACTGCGCGCGTGTCAATGGATTATTTGCGAAAATTGTATGTGCAAGTGCATAATTATTTCTTGATAATTCAGCAATGGTTGGAGCTGCCAATCTTGCATTCTCTCTTTCTACTGCTCTTGCTACTATGTTTCTAACCATAGTACGAACCTGTGGTGGAACTCTTCTGGCAGCATTCATAGCAGCTTTACGTCTATTTTTGCTTGCAGTCATTGCAGCTGAACGACGCGCCTCTGACATGTTCTTTCCCGTACGGCCTTTAGACTGAGATTTGCGTTTTTCTAATCTCTGACCAGCGTGTGTTTTTTTGTAAGCTTCCATATTGGCTTTGCGTTTTGCCATATATGATCCAATATTCCCAAGTTCATATGCCATTTTATTATTACTTTATATTTTTTTAAGCGCGCTCTGAAACTTTTCTTTTCTTAGCTGGTTTTCTTGGTGAAGGAGTTCTAACTCTTGTATTTCTTCTTAGACCAAGAGTCGCAACGCGTCTTGTTAGATTTCTTGATGTTGCATTATTTGATAAATTTCTTCTTGTTGAACTAGGTGACGTTCGTCTTGAAGCTGACCTTACATTAGAAGTTGCATTGGAACGAGCTCTCCCCGGTCTTGTTATATAATTGATTGCATGTCTAAAATTTAAATAATTCAATTCTTTTCTGATGTAAACTAACGCTGCATATTCTGCTCGTGAATAGCCTCCATGATTTACAATAAATGGAATTCTTAAAACATTATTTATATCATCTGCCCAATCACACTGTGTTACACTTTGTGTATGCGAATCTGCTACATACTGTACTCTATTATATATAACACCTGTCAAAGCATGAGAAATTTGACCTTGACCATGTATAGCAATTATTGCATGATCTAAAGATAATCTATCCCCCTCTATACCTTTTACAACCGAAGTAATAGGATTCCTTCCCAACTCATATATTTTTATTGTCATACATTTTCTCATCTGAGGAACTCTATTAATAATTCTACCCTCATGTTGTATTTCTGTTATATTTTTTAACACAGGTGACATAATAACAAGTTTATTAAGTGTTTGTATTAATGTCATTGTTTCATTATTTCTTAAATTTGGAACAAAAGTTCGAGCTAAATTAAGTGAACACAAACTTGTGCTGATTTGTGCACCAGATAGTAATAAAGAAACTATTTTCCAGAAATAAAATTCTCTTTGCGTGGTAACTGCATTTGGATTATTGAAAATATTTCGATTTGCTGGACTTAATTTGCTCTTATAATCACGTAAAGCATATTCAAATAATTTCCTACCAGCTGGTGTAATCAAAAATGCATTCAAAACTGAATGTAAAGCGCATGTACTAAACCTACCCTGTGCAGTTACTCTTCTCCGTATTGTGTTCAAATTACTCATTTATAAATTAATAAACTTTTTTATCTGATGTGTCGAGGCAAAATATACTCAAAATTGATTGGCAAATCTGTATCCAAATCAAAATTCTCAAAGATAATCTTCTGAACATGCTCCTTGAATCCAGTCTCACTGCGTCCAAGATTCATACGCAAGTCCCTCAGACTTTGATGGTTATTCAAACAATGTATAATCTTGAGATCCTCCTCCGGAGTGTACCGTTTTCCATAATTTACATTTCCAATCTTTTCATTCTGCTTCTTGCGAGACTTGTTGAGACACTTTGAAAGTTCTCGATTGAAAATAATCCTGTCATCATCGGAAAGGTTCATATCAGTAACCTTTTGAAGAGTGATGATGACAGCATTGAACATGGTCCGACTGTGCACAGTCGTCCTCTCAGACTCCATTTACTAAATAATGCTTGATTTTTTTAAACTAAATTCCATATCATATCTATCAAGTTGATATCCTACGTGCTCATTTCCAAAAAACATCTGTCCACTGTGAGTGTTGAGTTGCAAAGTTTTGTAGGGACTCTCCAGAGTTCTTAGAACCACAACCTCATCTTCTTTTTCTATTTCAACTTTTTCAGGATGACAAAAATCATCATAAAGAGGATTAAAGGATACTATGGTACCAAAGGGGTACTCACATGATAATCCGGACCCCATTTATTTAATACGCATTTACTGTTTTTAATTTAATGATAGATGCTATTAAATTTTTCGAGAGCAAATCTAAAATTTGCATTCCCAAAAACAACTGGTCTCTTTGTCTTCATAAACCTCACAGTTTCTTGAACGGACATGAACCCTTGGTATCTCATAAGGTACGCAGCGCACACTGATGCGCTTCGGGACACACCAGCAAAACAGTGGATGAGAATGGTGCCCCCATTCGACCAAACCTTTTGAATCTCATATGTGACACCCGGAAGGTACCCAAACATTGCGTCATTTTCAAATTCAGCATCATCCACCGGAACCCGAATCTCCCTGATGCCTCTCAAATTTGTCGGAAGGTCTTTGGTGCAATTTACTATGAGGTCAAAGGAACAGTTGCATGCAACTGGGTCAAGACTGGGACTTGTGTGATCCCCAACGTAAATATTGTTTATGATACGGTTCATCTTACTTAAAGAACTTTAAAATATTATTCGTTTCATCCGCGCTTAAAGAGCGTGTTGAATTCCCTTCTCGAAAACGAGTTACATGTAATGAAAGTAAAAAAGTCTGTATTCTATACTTTGAGATTATAGGATCTATTTTACTTGCAATTTTAGAATTTTTTCGATTGAGAACCACTGATGAAAAATCTGCTATATCCTGCGCCGCCCTTCGAACCGCTTTTCGTGCATCTTTCAAATTTACAGAGAATCTGTAACCTTTTTTACGTATTATAGTTTCGTTTAATTTTGACAACTCGTATTTTTTAATGAGAGGCTCCATTTTTTTATTATTGGGCAACAATAAAATGGGGTGCGGGTGCCAAAGTATTCGTGCGACAACATTTGATCCAATTCTTAAAAAGTTTCTAATCAAAACAAAGTCTAAAAAGTCTACTCGTCCTCGGGGTCCTCGTAAAAGTCGTCCTCGTCCTCGTCCTCGGGCTGGATAAAGTACTCCTCCTCATCCTTAGGAATGTCCATTTTTACCAACTGTTTTTTTTAACATTGAACCTGTTCACTTCACAATCCAACTTTATAACAATGTATCATTGATTTCATCCAAAAATCAAAAGAATAATCAGTGAATGCGGTTCTTTTTTCGGGGGGTTCAGTTTTGCGTACCCCAAGTTCTCTATCTCGAACAATTAAGAAACTTAATTTTTTTACGTGGAACAAATACTCAAAACAATCGATGCAAACCCTCCTCATTTTTCCATCGATTTTTTTTAAAAACACCTGATTTAGAAGAAATGGATTACGTGTTGTTCTTTCAACCCAATCTTCTACATAATCAACTTTTTCCACAGGTCCAAAAATATCCAAGTTCAGAGGAACTTGACACCGATGACACTTGTGCCTCCAAAATACAAATACGCGGTCACTCATCCTTATAGAAAAATGGAAACTTGAAGCGAGGTGGTTCCGGTTCAGGCTCTGGTACCGGCTTCTTGGTTAGATTACGAAGGATCCAAACACTGCTTGCAACAACAGCAACTGGGAAAATTGGAAACTTGATATCAACAGCCATCTATTAATATAATTATAATCTAAATCTTTAATAATAGATGATTGTGTTGGTCCTCATCACAATTATTTTGTTAGTAGTGACGATTCGTAGAAATTATATAGTCCCAAAGATTGAAATTCCAAAATTGGCAGAGAGTCCACCCATGGGTTGGAATTCTTGGAATTGTTTCAAAGAGGACATTACAGAAAATGACATTCATGACACCGTCGATGCTCTCGTGGCACTTGGTCTTGATGGGTACGGATACAAATACATAATCGTCGATGATGGTTGGGCCGCCTCCAAAAGAGATTCTAATGGGAACTTGATGGCAAATCAAGAAACATTTCCATCTGGAATGAAGGCACTTGGGGATTATATTCATTCAAAAGGACTAAAATTTGGCTTGTATACATCGGTTGGTAGACAGACGTGTGAGGGTTCCCCCGGTAGTTATGGTCACGAAAAACAGGATATGGAAAAATTTGCAGAGTGGGGGGTTGACTATGTAAAGATTGATTGGTGCACTTTCAAACACGTGTGGTGGCCATTTTGGAATTATAAGAAGATCTATTACAACTTATCAAAAGCTATTCAGGATACGAAACGACCAATGGTTATAAGTCTCTGCAATTGGGGATTTGGTGAACCCTGGAAATGGGGTCCCCAGATTGCACATACTTGGAGAATAACTTTTGATATCAAACCAAATGAAAATAGTATACGGAGCATAGTTAGAGCCGGTGAAAAACTCAAAAGTCACAATAGACCAAACGCCTGGAATGATCTGGACATGCTTGAGATTGGAAATCCTGGAGTATCTGGTGATTTGGCCCGATATCATTTTGAAATGTGGTGTCGTCTCAGATCCCCTCTGATACTTGGTTGTGATTTAAGAAAAATCACAAAGGAAGATCTCGAAATTATAACCAATATAAAACTTATTGAAGAAAACCAATTGACATTATAGCGCCTTCCTCTGAAAATCCACGACCCCATGTCCCAGATTCGTAATGTTTTACATAAGTATCTTCAGTAATCTTCCCTCGGTCCTCCAATTTTATAAAAGGATTGTGAAAAATAGTATGTTGTTCTGTAAAATTTTTATCAAGTGGGTGAAATAATTCGGGATATTTTTCAGCTAATGTATTTATAAGAAGAGGTCCAGTAGCTTTTATTACATTTTTTTCATCTTTATTTTCTTCAAGGTATTCCCATGCACGAGGCCAAAAATCATGATGTTTTGGACTTGCAATCATTGCATTTTGATATTTTTCAATAAACTCTGGACTTGGACCAGGTGCCGCACACACTTTTCCAACCGGTAAGAGGTGCTCGAAATTTTTTAGACACTCAAAATCCATATCTGCATAGATGCCCCCATAATGATAGAGTATAAAATATCTGATCGCATCAATTCTCTTTATATTTCTATCGTAACCCATATATGTTTTGTAGAACCATGGATACTCATCCCTAATAAACTCTTCAGAATCTTCATCGGTCCACATCATGTACTCATAATCTGGAAAGTTTTCGATCCAGGTTTTTTGACATTTTTCCCAAACTGGATGCCATTTTGATTTATCAGACATGGCAGTCTGATGAATGATTTTTGGGATCCGTCCTTCGTCACCATCATAATATTGTGACTTTCCAAATGGAATCAAATAAATAAGTAAGATTACTAAAAATAAAAACATGAGATGTGTCTTCATCCGTCTTGTAATTAATAAATTTTTTAATATTAAATGAAAATGAAGAAACAGTGTGGATCGACTATTGTCCGCATAAAGATTCGCAAGACCATAAGAAATCCAATTGTTTTGTACAAGGCGGCTGCAAAGACGACTGTTTTTTCATTCTTTCCTACTGAGATTAATGATGTTGCTCTCAAACATGTTGAAATGTCTCTGAACCAATTAGTTCATGGGGTTCAGGATACGATTGTACTGGGTGCAATTGAAGGGTGTCTGAAGGCACTTTTGGACGCATCAAATGTTTCAATCTAACAATCAGAACGCGCATCTCTCCCTTTGTAAAGGCATCTAGATTCATCCTCGACAATCATATTGCTTTTACGAGACAAAAATAAGAGAATGACCAGAACCAAAAGTGCAGGTACAATGAGCTTATTCATTTATAAGGGACAAACATAAATGTTTGGACAAACATTTAAAAAAGAATGTCTCTTATAAATAAATGCAGATATTTGTCAAAACACTTACTGGAAAGACTGTGACTCTGGAGGTGGAATCCTCTGATACCATTGCAAACGTAAAGGCTAAAATTCAAGATAAGGAGGGTATTCCACCCGATCAGCAACGTCTCATTTTTGCTGGAAAACAGCTTGAGGATGATCGAACCATGGCGGATTACAACATTCAGAAGGAATCTACAATTCACCTGGTACTGAGGCTCAGGGGCGGTCTCATCTTAGAAGGTTTAAAACAATGAGTTTCTGTGATATAAATGAAGGGTCGCATGGTTTTGTTTGATGAAACCACCAAAGAACTTGTCGGTGAACTGAAATTTCATAAAACAAACGAAGGGTACACTTCTGAAATGACATTCAGGTTTCCTCGACCTACTTGGCTGGACATTCTGAAGTCGACTGTTAATATGTATCATCCGCAGCTGCTACTATAGTTCTTATTAATACTCTAAAAAATCCCTAGAAACTTTTTACGAGGCCATTTTCCTTTTCTCATTGCAATTTCAAGACGCAGATCCTCAAAGTACTTTCGGGTCAACCGTCTTGATTTTATAGGAATTGGGTTTGCCATTATGTGCTTTCTGTAATGTTTTCTACATACAGCACATGGTAAAACATCTATAAATGAATGAAAAAATGCCAAGTATCCATCAGGTGGATCACCATCAGGCATTGTATCGATTACTGAAAAAATAAACTCCCAGGCTGGGGGTCCCCAAACATTTGGATCCATTAATATTATACAATATTTAAAGTCTTTAAACATTGTAGAAGCAAATGGAGAATTTAGATTTTGGATCATCAGACGTAGGTCTTTTGATTCAAGAAAGAAAGGCTGACATGGAACCTTCGGTACCCGAGGAAAAAAAAGAGGACTTACATCAAATGAATATGATGGAGTTTTCTTCATCTATTGATGATCTTATGCCACCAGCATCAGCAGGACCTACACAGATGGATCAATATTCAAACCCAACAAGTGGGCGCATTACTGGTATTGCACTTCCAACTCCGACATCCGAACCAAAAAAATCCACAAATCCATTCAACCTGACGGATGATCAGTATCAGGCTGTTATTGCAGCAATTGTTGGTGCGATTGTATTCTCAACATCAGTGCAGACGAAACTTGCAGGTGTAGTACCAAACTTTAATGGAATAAATGGTACAGTGGCTTCAGCAATTGTCATTGCAATTGCATTTTACTTTGCAAAGAAATACATTATGAAGAAGTAGACGTAGTCGGCGCCGCCGTCAAAGAATCAACTATATTTTGACCACAATACATCTTACCAGGTACAGGTTCATATATATTTGCAGAAACTGCAATCTCCCTGAGTTCTTTAAAGTTTGCCCAAAAACCAGGAGAGTGATCATACTCTTCTACTGTTGAATGTGCAATCTCATGGAGCAACACATACATAGCGGAGTGTATATCACTATCAGGGTCTATTGCAATATAAATCTCGTACCCCTTGTTTATATTGTAAGCTATGGTGTCCTCCTTTCGCTTGAGTCCCGTTATTATTGAACGGTTTCGGTACAAGTGACTATACTTTTCATGAAACTGAACTGCATTTAAAAAGATGTTATATCTCTTTTTCAATTCGGTGAGCATCTTATCCGGTCTATTCAAAATTATAATTACTATTACTGTAATTAATAGTAACCCAAAAAGGTACTTCATCTTAATCTTTACCAAGAAGAAAAACAAACTTTGAATAAATGGAAAATGATTCACCAAAAAGTACCAGGTTCAAGTTTGAATCATTCATATTTTTAATGAATGTTTCACAATCAAGAACCGGTTCGACGATGGCACCATTTGCATAATATGGAGTATCGGGAATCCAGACTGACACCTCTCCATTTGAAATTTTCCCCAAGACTATTCCATCTTCAGCAGCAAACTCAAACCGTGACTTATCCGGTGTGATTCCAATAAGTTTTCCTCCTGGATTCAAAAGAGTTGCCAGATACCTATAATTCTTTGGATCCTCATATTGTATAGAAAAATTGTAACAGATGACATCAAACTTTGATCCGAATGGAATGTCCAAAATTGTTCCAACCTTGAAGGTTCCGTAGCCCCTTGATCTCCTCTTTGCCTCTTCTATAGCAAAAGGATTTGGATCAATTCCAGTCAAATTGGTGACTCCAATGGCCCTCCATTTATGGAGATCACCCCCTTGTCCACAACCAACATCAAGAACAGAAGCACCTCGTGGGACCCAGGTGTTCAAAAACTCCCTTTTGATGTCATTGTTTACTTTCCTCATTGTTAAAATGTCTTGTTTATTTTTTAATTTACAACAATAAGAATGTCACTTTTATTTACTTCATGTGGTGCAACTGGAACAACAGGGCCGTCCACATCTCAAATAACTTCTGCTTATACAGGAACAAATTTAGCAGGAAAAGTTACAGTTATTGGAAGTGGTATACAACAGTGGACAGTTCCTTCAACGGGAACATATCAAATTATAGCAGCTGGGGCTGGTGGTGGTAGAAGTGGATGGGGTAACACATGTGGTATTATAGTTGCAAATACTTATAATTTAAGTCAAAATGATGTAATACAAATATTAGTAGGTCAATATGGAAATTACGTAGGAGGTGTTTGGGGAGCTGGTGCAGGTGGTGGTACATTTATTTATAATTCTACTAAAAATACATTATTATTAGTAGCTGGCGGAGGAGCCGGTAGTGGATACAGTTATCCAGGTGGTAATGGAACATTAGTACCAACTTTAAATGGTGGATCCGGAGGTTCACAAGCACCAAATGATGGCGCTGGTGGTGGTGGCTATACTACAAATGGAACTGGAAATGGAGCTGGAACTGCTGGAAATGGAGGTATTTCATTTAAAAATGGAGGTAATGGAGGTGTTGGTCAGGGAGGTAATTATGGTGGATTTGGAGGAGGCGGTGGAGCAGGTGGAAACGGAGGTAGTACAAATCCGTGTGGTGGTGGAGGAGGAGGGGGGTATAATGGCGGTAATGGAGGAGCTGGTGTAGGAGGATCAGGTGGAACATCTTATGATTCATTAACTCCTAATAATATAGCAATTAATTATACTGCAACTGTAAATAACATATCAGGTGGATTAAATAATCCAGACGCAAGCGGGTTTGTACAAATTACACCAGTTTCAGTTGTTAATATTCCCAGTCCCTCACCAAGTCCCTCACCAAGTCCCTCACCAAGTCCCTCACCAAGTCCCTCACCAAGTCCCTCACCAAGTCCCTCACCAAAACCAAGTCCCTCACCAAGTCCCAGTCCATTGTTCAGTCCAAGTCCTTCACCAAGCCCTAGTACTCTATTTAGTCCAAGTCCACCAGTAAGTCCAAGAACGAGCCCCAGTCCGTTGTTTAGTCCCAGTCCCTCCCCAAGTCCCAGTCCACCGACGACAACTGTTAGTCAACCTGGACTGAATTTAGACATAGGAGCTTCAAGTATAACAAATGGTTACCCATTAAGTACTTGGGGTATACCAAACTTAAATGGAAATTAC
>Ga0114962_10000662_pt1 | contig 30100 bp, 26 predicted proteins | sample C_130820_MF_Meta_FD_87017 | JGI IMG/M metagenome (GOLD analysis project Ga0114962, IMG submission 87017) | Freshwater microbial communities from Lake Croche, Canada to study carbon cycling - C_130820_MF_MetaG | ecosystem: Environmental > Aquatic > Freshwater > Lake | place: Lake Croche, Canada...
CAGTTCGGGTGAAACGGGCAATCTCTACGCGCAGCAATACCAAGTAGGCCAGCGTTGAGGCGGTTCGCTGAGTTGGCGGGTAGGTAGCATCGAGCCGGGTGGGCGACCTCCGGCCCAGAGTAATGGCGGTCACACCGGGGGCAACTCCGGTGCACAGAATCCGGCTTATCGGCGAGCTTCACACTTTTTAGCTTCTGTTGACCCTCATGAAAAAAGGCCTCGCAGGGCCTTTTTTTCAACAAGTGGCCCCGCAGGGCTTTGGGATCAAAGTTCAACTTTGGGAAAGGTCTATCCTCGAGACGGCACCAAGCTGGCCGCCAAGGCAAACACCGAGTTGGGCGCATTGACTCGCATGGGCGTTGATTTTGGCTTGGCAAACACGCCACGTTTGATCATGGGCGCCGCGGGCTCAACCGTCACCCCTTTGGCCCGTTGTTCTGAGACCAGTTGCCGCAAGGTGATGGACTGCAGATGAGCCAGCATTTTTTCATTCAGGCTGGACCACAGGTCGCTGCTCATCCAGCTGTCGGCTTCGGCGCTGGATGCGACTTCGTGGCCGGCATTCAAGTCCACGGCGCTGACGATGTCGGCCATGGTGATTTTTTCGGCATTGCGGGCTAATGAATAGCCGCCGCCAGGGCCGCGGGTGCTTTCAACCAAACCTTGTTGGCGCAACTTGCTGAACAATTGCTCCAAATAAGACAAAGAGATGTGGTGACGTTCACTGATGGCAGCCAATGAAACGGGCCCCCGGTCTTCACGCAGGGCAACGTCAATCATGGCGGTCACGGCAAAGCGACTTTTGGTGCTTAAACGCATGTTTTTTTCCTTTCAGCGCATGAAGCGCAAGCGGGACAGGTTGCTGACCTGTGGTGTGCGGCATCGTTGGATATCTCGGAATGCTGTACGGCACAAAGTCTATTTTCTCAAACTTCTCAACTTAAATTGGGACTGGAAGGTGAAAATCAAGGGTAAACCTGATATTTAAAGCCTTACCAGTGTCTCTTTTTGTTCCTGCATGCGGGTCAAAACCGCTCGTAAGGCAAAAGTGCACGCCACTGACCCGGCTGCAAAGGGGCCAAGCTCACCCGACCGAGTCGCTGGCGTTTGAGACTGATCAAGTCCAGCCCATTGCCGCTGAACAAGCGACCCAACTCACCCGGCACATACCCTTTGAGGGCCAAACGAAGACCCGTTATGTGATCGGTTTGGTGGTTGACGCTGGTGCGAAGGCCCAAAGGGTTCAAGCGTGCCAAGGTTGCTGGGGAAATGGGGCTCTTGACTTCTGCCGTCATTTCATTTTCCAAGGGCGCTTGCCGGTCTTCAAGCCGCCTCAAAATGCGGGGGTCTTCACTTAAAACGACCAAGCCGGTGGCCGCGTCTTCGATCGGGGTCAAACACACCAAAATCTTGCATTGGCGGGCGGTCACGCTCAGCGCAGAGCGGTCGGTTTCTGATCTTTGTGCAGGGTCCAAAACGTCCCAAAGGCTGGGCTGACCGCGTTTTTTGCTATCGGCCCAGCAGGTCACTCCGTCAGCTTTATGCATGACGAGGGTCAACAAGGGCACCCCACCGCGTTGCGCCTTCGGGTGCACTTCAATCTGTTGGTCAGTGACCCGACGAGCTGGGTCATCCACAACCGTGCCATTGACTTGCACCCAACCGCCCACGATGACTTGCTCGGCTTCGCTGCGTGAGCAGCTGAGCAAGGCGGCCACGCGTTTGGCCAAGCGGATACCTTCCATCGATTCAAATTGCATGCAGTCAGTCGTTACCGGGTTGAAAGGATCGAATGCGATCGACATGGGCCTGCAAGGAGCGCGCTGCCACAGGCCACAAGCGTGGGGGAACGTCGGCATAGGCGTGTTCAACCCAAGCCTGCAGCGTGCCTTCAGGTAGCGCTTGCATGGCGGCCATGATTTTGGCTTCACGCTGGAGGCGGTGGGCCTTGAGCTGGGTGATGGCTTGGCGGGCAGAACCCAGCACATAGCCGTGTGCGGGCAAGATGAAATCAATGTGAAATTCATCGCAAGCGTGGGCCAGCAGGTCCAAAGAGGCCAAGTAGTGATTCATGTTGCCGTCTGGCGGGTCGATCACGGTGGTGCTGCCGTTCAGGACGTGGTCGCCTGAAAACAACAGGCCGTCTTCTTCCAAAACCAGGCACAGATGGTTGGCCGCATGGCCAGGTGTGTGGACCACGCGCAGGGTGTGGGTCATTTCACCATCAGGCCCTTGGCCCTGCAACACCAGTTGTTCGTTGTGTTCAAGTGCCCGATCGGGTGCAAAAACACTGTTGGCACGCGCTGTGGGCAGTGAGTGCAGGCCCAGAATTGGCGGTTTATGGGCACACAAGGCTTGCAGAGGCTTGGCTCCAGGCGAGTGATCCGCATGCGAGTGGGTGCAAACGATCATGCGGATGTTCCCGCCTGCGGCACGCCACAGGTTGTGCACATGCGTGTCATCGGCCGGGCCGGGGTCGATGACGATGTAGCCTGTGGCGGGGTCGCCCACCAAATAGCTGTTGGTGCCGGGGCCTGTCATGACGCCGGGGTTGGGGGCGGTCAGGCGCATCAAGTTTTTGAGCAAGGGGACGGGACGCTCACTTTGCCAGTCCAGCGCATGGACAATCTGTCCGTCGGGGCTGACCAAGTTCAGTTCACCAAAAGGGGCTTCGTGCTCCATGTAGCGCGCGTCTTTGCCGGCCAAAAGACCGCCGCGTGGGCAACTTGTCCAGAGGGGTTCGTCGTCTACAGCGCAGGCGCTGAGCACGGCATCCACGTTGGCGAAGGCCTGCAGCCGCTCCAAGGTCTTGATGGTTGGGAAGATGATGAAAAATGTCCCAGCGGCATGCTGCGCCAAAGCCTGCTTGGGGCTGATCCAAACGGGCTCAAACTGCTCGGCTTCGTCGGCCACCGGCGTTTGGCCTTCAGGCATGCGCGCCACCAGAAAAGGCACGTCAAATCGGCGCGTCAGATCACGGTCGGTGATCCAATGGGCGAATACGTAAACGCCATCAGCGGTCAGGGTCAGGCCGCGCGCGGCGCATTGGGCCGCGAAGGGTGCGCTGCGGTCGAGGGCTGCAATGTCATCAGCCCCGGCGGGTGTACCGTCGGCGCGCTGGGCCAGTAAAACCCCTAATTCTTCAAAGCTTTCGCGAATGGCGGCTATGGCTTGTGTCAGTCGCAAATCGCTTTGGGCCGGTCGCCGAAGTGCCTGGCTGTGGGCTTGCGCGTCTGCAGCGTCAATGCCGCCGCCTGGAAACACATAGGCGCCCGGGGCAAAACTGGCGGTCATGGAGCGCCGGGTCATGAGCACTTGCAGGCCCTCTGGGCTGTCCCGAAGCAGCAACACGGTGGCCGCAGGGCGAAGGGCAACGCTCTCGCGTTGGGGATGAAGGAGTTGACTGATTCGGGTCATGCCCCATTATCGTTGGCTCTGGCTTGATGGTTCTTGCGCAGCCAACTGAGACCGATGGGCGCTGATCAGGGGATAATTCAGCCATGCGAGTTAGCTTCACCAAAATGCAAGGTGCCGGGAACGACTTTGTCGTACTCGACGAAACCCAAGGTCGCTTGAATCTGAGCGCGGCGCAATACCGTTTTTTGGCCGATCGGCATTTCGGTGTGGGGGCTGATCAGATTTTGAGTGTCCGACCCTCGCCCGCAGCCGGTCTGGATTTTGAGTATGTCATTCACAATGCCGACGGGGGCGAAGTGGAGCATTGCGGCAATGGTGCGCGCTGTTTTGTCCGTTATCTGGTTGACAAAGGCCTGACCGCTCAAACTTCGGTCAAAGTCAAAGTCCAGCGCGGCCAGATTGAGTTGATCCTGAACGCCGATGGCCGTGTGACCGTCAACATGGGCGCGCCTGTGTTTGAGCCTGAACTTATTCCTTTCAATTCACTGGGGTTGACGGCGAAAGGCCGCAACGAATGCGCAACTTGGCTGTTGCCTTTGAATGACGGTTCTGAGGTGGAGATCATGGCTGTTTCAATGGGCAACCCGCATGCCGTTCAAGTGGTGGCGGATGTGGCCACGGCACCCGTGTTGAGCCAAGGGCCGTGGATCGAAAAACATCTCGCTTTCCCCAACCGTGTGAACGCGGGCTACATGCAAGTGCTCAGCCGCTCGGCGATCCGTTTGCGCGTCTATGAGCGGGGCGCTGGCGAAACCCTCGCCTGTGGGACTGGCGCTTGCGCCGCGGTGGTGGCTGGGATCCGCTTGGGACTGCTCGATGCCCATGTGGATGTCCACACGCAGGGCGGCATCTTGACGATTGAATGGGCGGGTCATGCCGACAATCCCGTCTTCATGACCGGGCCTGCCGCTTCTGTGTTTGATGGCGAAATTGATATTCCTGAACTATGAATGGACGAACAGAATGACCCCAACCCCAACTGCAGGTATGAGCCCAATGAACCCGATCACAGAAGACGATATTGCCGAGTTTTTGGCCAACACCCCCGATTTTTTTGAGCGTCATGCTCAATTGTTGGCCACGGTTCAATTGAACAGCCCGCACAGCCACAGGGCGGTGAGTTTGCAGGAGCGGCAAGCAGAAATGCTGCGCGACAAGATCAAAGGGCTCGAAGGGCGCATCATGGAGATGATCCGCAACGGCACCGAAAACATGATCCTCATGGACAAGCTGCACCGCTGGGCTTGCGAATTGTTTGAAACACCCTTGGACGAGCGCCCCTTCGTGGCAGTCGACAAAATTGCAGTGCAGTTTGCGGTGCCGCAGGTCGCCTTAAAGCTGTGGGGGCTCGAGGCCCGCTATGCAGGGCAGCCCTATGCGCAAAACATCAGTGACGATGTCAAAGCCTATGCCGATGGTTTGACTGCGCCGCATGTCGGTGCCAATTCCGGCGTGGCGGCGGTGCAATGGCTGGCACAGCCTGCGCAAGCCGCATCGGTGGCCGTCGTGGCCTTGCGCCGTGCAAAAGGGCAACCTGCTTTCGGCTTGTTGGTCCTCGCGTCCCCCGATTCCCAGCGCTTTCACAGCCACATTGGCACCGATTTTTTGACGCGGCTGGCCGATTTGTCCAGCGCGGCTTTGCTTCGCTTGCAGCCTTTGAGCATTTGATCCTTGGCTATGGACCCCTTGGCCGTTCGTTATTTGGAACATGTCCGTTTTGAAAAGCGGCTGGCCGAGCGCACCGTCGCGCTGTACACCCTCGATTTGGAAAAGCTCAAGGGCTTCGCCGAATTTGCCAACCTGCATTTGTTGCAAGTTCAAAACACCCATATCCGCCGTTTTGTGGCCCAGATGCATGGCGCGGGGCGATCGGGTCGCGGGATCGCCTTGATTTTGTCGGGCTGGCGGGGTTTTTACAGTTGGCTGGGCCGTGAAGGACTCATCACCAGCAACCCCGTGCAAGGCGTGCGCGCACCACGGGTGGCGAAGCCCTTGCCTAAAGCGTTGGGGGTCGATGAGGCCATGCAACTGGCAGACCATACCGAGACGGGTGATGATCCATGGCTGGAAGCGCGAGATGCCGCCATGGTGGAATTGCTCTACGGCTGTGGATTACGGGTCGCGGAGCTGACCGGACTGGATGTGGTGGCCAGCGATGCCGCCGCCCAACAAGGTCGGGGTTGGATCGACTTGCAGGCCGGCGAAGTCATGGTGCAAGGCAAGGGCGGCAAACGTCGCTCGGTCCCCTTGGGTGCGTCGGCGATGGAGGCATTGATACATTGGTTGAAAGTGCGCACCCAAGTACCCGGTGTGTTGTCCCAGGCTGCGCCGGGTGTTTCAGCCCAAGCCTTGGCCTTGTTTCCTGGCCAACACGCCACACGGCTGACAGCGCAATCGGTGTGGCAACGTCTCAAGCGGCGCAGTCAATTGGCCGGCATGGCCACACCGGTGCATCCCCATATGCTGCGGCACTCCTTTGCCAGCCATTTGCTGCAGTCCAGCAGTGACTTGCGGGCAGTGCAAGAACTGCTGGGCCATGCCAACATCACCACCACGCAGGTGTATACGCGGCTCGATTTCCAACACCTTGCCAAGGCTTATGACGCCGCCCATCCGCGTGCCAAAAGAAGCGGTTCGGGGCATGATTCGGAAGGCGGGTCGATCTGATCTGCCTGTGATGAGCGGCCGTCGCATTCAGCCCGACAATAGGGTCCATGAAAACCATCCGACTTCAAGAAGGCAAAGAGCGGTCTTTGCAGCGCCGCCATCCGTGGGTGTTCGACTCTGCCATTGCCAAAGGATCTGCCGATGCTGGCGAAACCGTGCGCGTGGAATCGCACAGCGGTCAGTTCCTGGCGTGGGCGGCTTTCAGTCCGGCTTCACGCATCAAGGCGCGGGTGTGGAGCTTTGACGAAGGACAACACATCGATACCGCCTTCATTGGAGGCTTGATTGAAAAGTCCATAGCCGCCCGTCAATTGTTTGATATCCAAAGCGATGGCATGCGTTTGGTCCATGGGGAGTCCGATGGGCTGCCCGGTCTGATCGTGGACCGCTACGCCGATACACTGGTGGCGCAGTTCACCTCGTGCGGGACCGAGCGGTTCAAACAAGACATAGCCGACGCCTTGTTGCAAGCAACGGGCTTGGAGCGGCTCTATGAACGTTCAGATGCCAGCGTCCGTTCGCTCGAAGGCTTGCCCGAAGTCACGGGTTGGTTGCGTGGTGAGGGACCGGTGGAGCTGCAGATTCGCGAGCACGATTGGCAGATGTCACTCAGCATTGCGGAGGGTCACAAAACCGGTTTTTACCTTGATCAACGCGACAGTCGTCAGCGTTTTGCTGCGCATACGCGGCATCGCCGTTACCAAAAAGTGCTCAATTGCTTTTGCTACACCGGCGGGTTCACGGTGGCAGCGTTGGCCGGTGGGGCCGGACATGTCACCTCGATCGATTCCTCCGGACCCGCTTTGGCGCGTGCGCAGGCCAACGTTGTGCTCAATGGTTTTGACTTGTCGCGCACCACTTTCATAGACGCCGATGTCAACGCTTCCTTGCGCGCCTTCATTGACCGCGACGAAAGCTTCGATGCCATCGTGCTCGATCCGCCCAAATTTGCGCCAACGGCCGCCCATGCAGACCGCGCAGCGCGGGCTTACAAAGACATCAACCGCTTGGCCTTCAAGCTGTTGGTGCCCGGAGGTGAGTTGTTTACCTATTCCTGTTCAGGCGGTATCAGCGCCGATTTGTTTCACAAAATCGTGGCCTCCGCGGGCATGGATGCGGGCGCAGACGGCTTCATCAGCGAGCGCCTTCAAGGCGCACCCGATCACCCCATGACAGTCCTGTTTCCTGAAGGGGAATACCTCAAAGGTCTGGTGGTGGTTAAGAAGCCTTGAAATCACCGATACACTTCGCACCTGCTCCCTACTGATACCAAAGACATTCACCATGGCTCTTATTCCTGTGACCATCCTGACCGGTTTTCTTGGATCCGGCAAAACCACCTTGCTCAAGCGTGTCCTTACCGAAGGCCACGGCCAAAAAATCGCGGTGATCGAAAACGAGTTCGGTGAAGAAAACATCGACAACGATATCTTGGTGTCAGACACGACGGAGCAAATCATTCAAATGAGCAATGGCTGCATTTGTTGCACCATTCGTGAAGACTTGCGCGTCACCCTTCAATTGCTGGGAGCCAAGCGGCGCAAAGGCTTGCTTGATTTTGAGCGCGTGGTCATTGAAACCACCGGCTTGGCCGACCCGGGTCCTGTGGCGCAAACGTTTTTCATGGACGATGAAATTGCCGAGACGTTTTTGTTGGATTCGATATTGACTTTGGTGGATGCCAAGCATGCACCCACGCAGCTCAACGATCGGCAGGAGGCTCGCCGCCAGGTGGGTTTTGCCGATCAGATTTTCATCAGCAAGGCCGATTTGGTGTCAGCGCAAGCATTGGATGCTTTGCAACACCGCCTCAAGCACATGAACCCGCGTGCGCCGCAAAAAGCGGTGCACTTTGGCGAAGTGACGTTGGCTGAAGTGTTTGATTTACGCGGCTTCAATTTGAATGCCAAACTCGATATTGACCCGGACTTTCTCAAAGAGGATGCCCATGATCACCATGAACATGGGCACGATCATGACCATCATGATCACGGTGAACATTGCGACCACCCTTCGCACCAAGTCGAACAGGGCCACCACCACCATCACGATGATGACGTCAAGAGTTTTGTGTTTCGCTCTGAGAAGGCGTTTGACCCCGCTAAATTGGAAGATTTTTTGGGTGCCATTGTCAATATTTACGGTCCCCGCATGCTGCGCTACAAGGGTGTTTTGAACATGAAAGGCACTGACCGCAAGGTGATCTTTCAAGGCGTGCATCAGTTAATGGGCAGCGATTTGGGACCGATGTGGTCTGATGGAGAGCAAAGGTTGAGCAAAATGGTTTTCATCGGGATTGATTTGCCCAAAGATATTTTGTTGCAAGGCTTGGCGCAAAGTTTGGTCGACTGACTACCAGATCATGGCATTCGGAAGCCCTTTTAGCTCAAATGCGCAATTAATATCGCAAGATGTCAATTTTGACTTGTCCTGTCGCTACAATCGCCGCCCTGACAGGGTGCCTTATTGAGGCACCATCCGCCCCAGGAAATCGAATCCATGGGTTTTGACGCAATTGATCGCAAAGCGTTCTTTGCGAACGGCTGGCGCACAGTGTGCGAGTAAGCTGCACGGCTAGGAGACAAGACGTGAAGACAACCCCTAAGTCATCTGTAAAAAGAGCCGCTTCCAAAGCTGCGCCAAAGTCTGTTGCCAAGGCTGTTGCCAAGGCTGCGCCCAAAGTTGCTGCCAAGGTCGCGACCAAGCTTCAACCTGCGGCCAAATCTGCAGTGAAATCTGCAAAGAAACCTCCAGCGCCTGTCAAAGCCAAGCCAGCGACTGCCAAAGCCAAACTTTTGAACGACAAGGGCAAGTCCAAGGCACAGCCTTCAGCTCAAGTGAAGAAGGCCGAAAAGGCACCTGCCCACGTGCCCCTCAAGTCCAAACCCGTGATCCCATCCGCCCGCAAGCCTGTGCCAGCAAAAGCCAAGCCTGCAGCAACCTCTGGCGTCAGCGCTGCCGTCAAGAAACCCGCCGTCAAAACGGCTGCCAAGTCGAACGCGAAGACGACCGCGAAGACGACCGCGAAGACGCCCCCCACATCTGCCACACGTGTCTCAAAGGAAGTTTTGAAGCCTGCTCAAGCTATTGCAAAAGCCCCCATTGCAACATCACCCATCAAGGTGAAGATCCCCGCCACTGCCGCAAACAAAGTGGCAGCCACTGCTTCCGCGGCCGCGCTTGTGGAGCCCCCTCCAGTGGTCGCTGGCGATGTGCCTGCAAGGGCCACACGTCCTTCAGCACGGTTAGCCCAAATTACCGTTCCCTCGATGGCGCAATCCGTTGCTTCGACGGCGGCCAAGGCCAGTTATCTCCAAAATACGCCCACACAAGTGATGACACCCGTTTTTACCGCATCCATCAAAAAAGACGCCAAATTAGCTAACAACTGGAAAACCAAAAAGGTCCAAGACCTTTCCGACCCCGAAATTCTCGCCATGTCGGACGACCATTACATGAACGACGCTCAAATGGCCTATTTCAAACGGAAATTGGTGATTTTAAAGAATGAAATTTTGGCCAGCGCAGGTCAAACCACAGAGAACCTGCGCGAAGACACGGTCGTGGTCCCCGATCCTGCCGACCGCGCTACGATTGAAGAAGAACATGCACTGGAACTGCGCACACGGGATCGTGAGCGCAAATTGCTGAAGAAAATTGAACAATCCATTACCCGAATTGAAGCGGGTGATTACGGGTATTGTGATGAAACAGGCGAACCCATTGGCATCGGCCGGCTGTTGGCACGGCCGACGGCCACATTGTCCTTGGAGGCGCAACAGCGGCGAGAACTCAAGCAAAAAATGTTTGGTGACTGATCTGTTTCACTTCACACCGTGCGCACGTTAATTCAAAGGCTCCTTGAGGGAGCCTTTTCTTTTGCTTGTGAGCCATGGAGTCAATGAATTGTTTCTTTGGAGTGATCGTGTTTGTTTTTAATTTCCTTCAGACCTTACTTTCATTCAGTCCTCTAAGTCCCTAATTTAGAACGATTTTTCTCTAAAATCATATTGCAAATCACTTCTAACTCTTTGATTTCATTGAAAAAAATGTTCATCTCCCCTTTCTGAAATGCGTAATTCCTGATACAGTGCAAAAAAGTGCAATTAAGTGGAGAAAAGTGCCATTAACTTGCATTGAAGGTTCATGTCAAAGGAATACTGCGTGTTTCAAGGTGCTTCATCGTTGAGTCTGGATGCCAAGGGGCGGCTTTCTGTGCCGACCCGTCACCGTGACGTCCTCAGCGCAACAGCATCTGGGCAATTGACCATCACCAAGCACCCGCATGGCTGTTTGATGATTTTCCCCCGGCCGGAATGGGAAAAGTTTCGCGAACGGATAGCGCATCTGCCCATGTCAGCACAGTGGTGGAAACGTATATTTTTGGGCAATGCCATGGACGTGGAATTGGATGGCACAGGCCGTTTTCTGATTTCGCCGGAGCTGCGTCAAGCGGCCGGTATCGCGAAAGACACCATGTTGTTGGGCATGGGCAACCACTTTGAGTTGTGGGATAAAACCACTTACGACGCACAAGAAGCCCTAGCCATGCAGGGCGAGATGCCCGATGTCTTTAAAGACTTTTCCTTCTGAGTTCAATGAACATGACTGCCTTGAACCACACCACCGTCATGTTGAGCGAAGCAGTTGACGCTTTGCTCGGTGCCGCCGTGGCGGGTGCGGGTACTTATGTCGATGCGACTTATGGCCGTGGCGGACATTCGCGGTTGGTGCTTTCCCGGCTGGCTGCGCAAGGACGGTTGATTGCTTTCGACAAGGATTTGGAAGCCGTCGCCGACGCTCAAACCATTGAAGACAATCGGTTTTCAATTCGGCATCAAGGTTTTGCTGAACTGGGGAAGTTGCCCCAAGCCAGCATCGCTGGAGTCTTGATGGACCTGGGTGTGAGTTCCCCTCAAATTGACAGCCCCGAGAGGGGTTTTTCTTTTCGTTTTGACGGTCCTTTGGACATGCGCATGGATACTACGCGCGGGCAAAGTGTGGCCGAGTGGCTGGCTTTGGCAAGTGTGGATCAGATCACGGAGGTCATACGTGACTATGGCGAAGAACGGTTTGCTTTTCCGATTGCAAAGGCGATTGTGGCTCGCCGACAAGAGCGGGGCCCAATTTCATCCACCTCCGATTTGGCCGGGATCGTGGCTGGCACGGTCAAAACCCGCGAGCCGGGCAAGGACCCTGCAACGCGGACATTTCAGGCTTTTCGGATTTTCATCAACGCCGAGCTTGAGGAGCTTGAACAAGCGTTAGAGGCCAGCCTGGAGGTGTTGAGTCCCGGTGGTCGTTTGGTCGTTATCAGTTTTCATTCTTTGGAGGACCGCATCGTCAAGCAGTTCATTGCCAAGCATTCCAAAGAAGTGTACGACCGGCGCAGGCCATTTGCACTGCCTGCCATCATGAAGCTCAAAGCTATAGAACGCGTGCGCCCCTCAGATGCTGAGGTGGCTGCAAACCCTCGCTCTCGCAGTGCCATCATGCGTGTGGCCGAGCGCATGGAGGAGACGGTGTGATGCGCTTGAATTTGCTTTTGTTGGTGGCCGTGGTGGTCAGTGCAATGTATTTGGTTCACAGCCAGTATGAAATGCGCCGCGTGTTTGTTGAGCATGAAAAAGCAGTGAAAGAAGCGGCGCAGCTTGAAATTGCATTGGAAAGATTGACCGTGGAGCGCCGAGCGCAGGCAACCCCGTTGCGGGTAGAGAAGTTGGCGCGCCAGCAATTGCAAATGCGCAATCCAAACCCTGGCATCACGCAGTATGTGACCGCGCCCAAGCTTGCAAGGGAGACTTCGCAGTGAGCAGTCGCAGCGTTCAACTCAGCTCCAGTCCTTTGCTGACCAGCAAAACGCCTGTTTGGCGCAGCAAACTGATTGTGGCAACGATTGCCTTGGCGTTTGCAGGTTTGGCTGTCCGTGCAGCGTATGTGCAAGTGATTGACAACGCCTTTTTCAAGCGGCAAGGGGAGGTGCGATTTGCGCGCACTTTGAAATTACCCGCTAATCGTGGACGCATCCTGGACCGCAACGGTTTGTTGCTGGCCACCAGTGTGCCCGCACCCAGCATTTGGGCCAACCCAGAGGAGATGGAGCGAGACTCTGAAAAACTCCGTCAATTGGCACGTCTTTTAGACATGACGCCCATCGAATTGGAGAAAAAGTTAGCCAATGAAGACAAAACCTTTGTCTGGCTCAAGCGACAACTCGATGAGCCTTTGGCGAAAGAAATTTTGGCACTCGACATCAAGGGCGTTTACACCATCAAGGAGTACAAGCGTTTGTATCCCGAAGGTGAAGCTGCTGCCCACGTGGTGGGATTCACGAATGTGGAAGATGTCGGTCAAGAGGGCATGGAGCTGGTGTTTCAGAATCAATTGTCCGGTCGATCGGGCTCGCGCCGTGTGATCAAAGACCGATTGGGCCGGGTGGTTGAAGACATCGGTGAAGCCGTGTTGCCTGTGGATGGAGAGGATCTGCAGTTGAGCATTGACAACAAAGTGCAGTTCTTTGCGTATCAGAAACTGCGTGATGCGGTACTGGAACACAAAGCCAAAGCGGGCAGTGTGGTGGTGCTTGATGCGCAATCCGGAGAGGTGCTGGCTTTGGCCAATTACCCCAGTTACGCGCCCGACAAACGTGTCAACTTGAGCGGGGAACAATTGCGTAACCGCGCGTTGACGGATACGTTTGAACCAGGCTCGACCATGAAGCCCTTTGTCATTTCGCTGGGTTTGGAAAAAGGAATCATCAAACCCGAAACTCGAATTGACACTTCAGGAGGGCATTTGACCATTGCAGGGTCAACCATTTCGGATTCGCACGCACACGGGACACTCACCGTGAACGAGGTCATCCAAAAATCGAGCAACATTGGCACGGTGAAAATCGCCATGCAAATGCAGCCCAGAGACATGTGGGAAATCTATACCCAAGTGGGGTTTGGACAGAAGCCGCAAGTGCCGTTTCCGGGGGTCGTCAGTGGACGTTTACGGCCTTATAAAACATGGCGACCGATAGAGCAGGCGACCATGAGTTATGGCTATGGGTTGTCTACAAGTCTGTTTCAATTGGCGCGTGCTTACACCATGTTTTCTCATGATGGTGAAATCATTCCCGCAAGTTTGATGAAGACTGACCATCCAGGCGTGGGCGTTCGGGCCATCAGCGCTCAAAATGCGATTGCTGTTCGCAAAATGCTGCATATGGCCGCAGGCCCCGGTGGCACCGCCCCTAAGGCGCAAACCGTGGGTTTTTCGGTGGGGGGTAAAACAGGGACAGCCCACAAACAAGAAGGCAAAGGGTATTCAGGCAAGAAATACCGCGGCTTTTTCGTGGGTTTGGCACCCATTGAAAACCCCCGAATCATTGTCGCAGTCATGATTGATGAGCCCAGCAACGGTCGCTATTTCGGCGGCGACGTTGCAGCCCCAGTGTTCAGTGAAACGGTTCAGCAAACCTTGCGACTGATGGGGATTCAGCCGGACATGTCGGTCAAGCCACAAACCGCGGTTCAGGCCGTCGAGGAGTCGTTCTGATGTTGGAACTGCACACCCCTCTTGAAGCCGCACATTGGCTGCGTCAACGTGTGACCGGTCAACTGCAAACAGACAGTCGGCATGTCAAATCGGGGGACGGTTTCTTGGCATGGTCAGGGGCTTCAGCGGATGGGCGTTTGTTTGTCTCTTTGGCGCGTGCCCAAGGTGCTGCGGCCTGCATTGTGGAAAAGCAAGGCCTGGATGCTTTGGTCATGGGTGACTCCGCTGACATCGCCTGTTTTGAAGGACTTAAAGCCAATGCCGGTTGGATTGCGAGCGAATATTACGAGTCTCCCAGCGAAGAGCTGGCCTTGTTGGCTGTGACCGGAACCAACGGTAAAACATCCACCACCTGGTGGCTGGCGCAAGCCCTGAACCAATTGAAAGGCGCTGATGATTGTGGCGTGATCGGTACCTTGGGCACAGGCGTGATGTCTGCGCTGACCTCGACGGGCATGACGACGCCAGATGCCGTGTTGTTGCAAAGTCAATTGCGCACATTTGCAGATCAAAAAATGACCTATGTGGCCATGGAGGCTTCCTCCATTGGCATTCAGGAGCACCGATTGGATGGCGCCAAGGTGCGTGTGGCGGTATTCACCAATTTGACACAGGATCATCTTGATTACCACGGCAACATGGTCGCATACGGACAAGCCAAAGCGCGATTGTTTGCCTGGCCTGGTTTGAAGTCCTGTGTCATCAACATCGAGGACCCCTTTGGTGCAGAGATGGCGGCTTCTTTGCGGGACAAAGAGCTGGATGTCTGGACCTGTTCGCGAAGCGGTGGACATGGACGTTTGCAGGCGCGCCAAGTCCAAAGTGCGCAGGCTGGACTGGTGTTGGACATCTTGGAAGCAGGGCAAGTTGCATCTTTGCAAACTTCTTTGATCGGTGACTTCAATATCGATAACCTGCTGGGCGTGATCGGCGTGCTGCGTGCATTGGGTTATCCACTCCACGAAGCTGTCCAAGCGTGTGCTAAGTTATTGCCCGTGCCAGGGCGTATGCAATTGATCCTGTCGCATGCAGCGCATTTGCCCCTCGCTGTGGTGGACTACGCACACACGCCGGATGCTGTGGCCAAAGCATTGCTAGCACTTAAAAATGTGGCTGCACAGCGTGAGGGACAGTTGTGGTGTGTGATGGGCTGCGGTGGCGACAGGGACCCGTCCAAACGACCCCTGATGACGCGGGCAGCTGAGCAAGTTGCCGATCAAGTGGTGCTCACCAGCGATAACCCTCGCACTGAAGACCCGGTTCATATATTGGAGCAAATGTCATTGGGCATGCGCAAACCCTTGGATGCGCGAGTGATCGTAGACCGTGCATTGGCCATTGAAAAAATTCTGAATGAAGCCAGTTCCTCTGACGTGGTTCTGATTGCGGGGAAAGGACATGAGAACTACCAGGACATCGCCGGCGTTCGCCATCCGTTTTCTGACATAGAGCATGCGCAACGGGTCCTGCAAAAGTTGGCCTCAAGCAAGGCGGGAGACGCCTTATGAGTGGCATGCAGCTTTCTTTGCATCGGCTTTTGCCTTGGGTCAATGGCGCAGTTCTGCATGGTGACTCCATATTGCAAATCAACCGCGTCCATACCGACTCGCGCAGCTTGGAGCCGGGTGATTTATTTGTCGCATTGCGAGGCGATCGATTTGATGCAGGGCAATTCATCGACCAAGCCAAAGACTTGGGCGCCGTGGCGGTCATGTGTGATGCCACGGGTTTGGCCAAGGCCCAAGCGGCAGGGCTGGCTGCAGTGGTTGTGGCCGACACACGTTTGGCCTTGGGCCAGTTGGCAGCTGGATGGCGAGCCCAATTCGATTTGCCGCTGATAGCAGTCACTGGCAGCAATGGCAAGACCACTGTGACCCAAATGTTGGCGAGTATTTTGAAAATAGCGCAACCGAACGCCAGCTTGGCGACGCATGGCAACATGAACAATGACATCGGTGTCCCATTGACCTTGCTTCGTTTGCGGGTACATCATGCGGTAGCGGTGGTGGAGTTGGGGATGAACCACCCAGGTGAGATTTCCCATTTAGCCGCTATGACGCGTCCTACTGTTGCGCTCGTGAACAACGCACAACGTGAGCATCAAGAGTACATGGGGAGTGTCGAAGCCGTTGCCCGCGAAAATGGCGCGGTCATTGGCTTTCTGAATTCGAAAGGGATTGCTGTTTATCCGATCGATGACGAATACGCACCCCTGTGGCAGAACATGGCCGCAAGCCGCGAGGTGGTGACATTCGGGTTGACGTCGGGGGACGTGCGATCCAGTGATACGGTGTGGTCAGACGGCGCTTGGAATTTTGAGTTGCAAAGTAAATCAGGCTTTCACCCTTGCCGCATCCAAGTGGCAGGTCGTCATAACGTCAAAAATGCTGTGGCTGCTGCGGCTTGCGCTTTGAGTGTGGGAATTTCCATCCAAGACATTGCCCAAGGCTTGCATGAATTTGAGCCTGTCAAGGGACGTTCTCGATCGATGACGTTCAGGGATGCCACACACGACATCACCGTTGTGGATGACAGCTACAACGCGAATCCAGATTCTGTCTGTGCAGCCATTGATGTACTTTGTGAATTACCCGGCCCCCAGCTGCTGGTCTTGGGGGATATGGGGGAAGTGGGTGATCAAGGCCCTCAATTCCATACCGAAGTGGGTGTGTACGCGCGCGCAAAAGGGCTTAGCCAAATTTTCTCTTTAGGCACCATCAGTCACCACACCACCAATAACTTCAGCGGGGGGCTGCATTTCGAGGATATGGCGAAATTGCAAGCCAAGGTGATGAAGTCATTGCCCCAATTCAACAGTATTTTGGTCAAGGGTTCACGTTTTATGAAGATGGAAAGGGTGCTCGACGAATTGCATGCACATTTGACTAAAGGGGACCGCCAGCATGTTGCTTAGCTTGGCCCAGTGGTTGCAGTCATTGTCTCCGGAGTGGGGGTTTTTGCGCGTTTTTCAATACATCACCTTCAGAGCCGTGATGGCGGCGATGACAGCTTTGTTGATGGGTTTGACGGCGGGCCCTTGGGTCATTCGTCGGCTGACCGCACTCAAAATCGGGCAGCCAATTCGTGGTTACGGTCTGCAATCGCATATGGCCAAGAGTGGGACACCCACCATGGGTGGGGTATTGATTTTGTTGTGCATTGCGATCTCTACTTTGCTTTGGTTTGATCTGTCGAACCGTTTTGTCTGGATTGTGCTGATTGTGACCTTGGGCTTTGGTGCCATCGGTTGGGTCGATGATTGGCGCAAAGTGGTCAACAAAGATCCGGAGGGTATGCGCTCGCGCGAAAAATATTTTTGGCAATCGGTGATTGGATTGTTGGCAGCGTTGTATTTGGTTTTTAGCATTTCTGAAAGCTCCAATTTGCGGGTATTGGATTTGTTTGTACGGTGGGTCATCTCTGGATTCGATGTCAGCTTGCCACCCAAAGCGGGCTTGTTTCTGCCATTTTTCAAGGAAGTCAGTTACCCCTTGGGCATTCTTGGATTTGTCATCATGACCTACCTGGTGATCGTCGGAGCCAGCAATGCAGTCAATCTGACGGACGGTTTGGATGGATTGGCCATCATGCCGGTGGTGATGGTTGGTTCTGCCTTGGGTGTATTTGCTTACGTGACAGGCAGTTCGGTGTATTCCAAATACCTGATCTTTCCTTACATACCCGGATCAGGTGAGTTGATGATATTTTGTGCGGCCATGGCGGGTGCGGGGCTGGCATTTTTATGGTTCAACACCCATCCAGCACAAGTTTTTATGGGGGATGTTGGCGCATTGGCACTGGGTGCAGCTTTGGGAACGATTGCAGTCATCGTTCGGCAAGAAATAGTGCTGGCCATCATGGGTGGCATATTTGTCGCGGAAGCGCTTTCAGTGATGTTGCAAGTGGGGTATTTCAAATACACCAAGAAAAAATACGGAGAAGGACAACGTATTTTAAAAATGGCACCTCTGCATCATCATTTCGAAAAAAGCGGCTGGAAAGAAACGCAGGTTGTGGTGCGCTTTTGGATCATCACCATGTTGCTGTGCTTGGTCGGTTTATCTACTTTGAAGCTGAGATAAATCATGCATCAACTTCAAGGGCAACACATTCTCATTCTCGGGCTAGGCATCTCAGGTATGGCCATGGCCCGTTGGTGTGTTCGCTTTGGCGCGCAAGTGGTGGTGGCCGATACACGTGAAGCGCCGCCGCAATTGCGTGCACTTTTAAATGAATTGCCTGCAGTGCAATTTATCGGTGGCGATTTGACTGTCCAGTTGCTTGAAGGCCGTCTTGTCAGTGCCGTTTTTGTCAGTCCTGGGTTGACGCCCGAAACCACAGCCCCAGTTTTGGATGCTGCAAAGGCAAAAGGTTTGTGGGTGGGGGGGGAGTTGAGCTTGTTTGCGCAAGCATTGCAGGCCCTCCAAACAGATCGCGAATACACGCCGCAGGTGTTGGCCATTACCGGGACCAATGGCAAAACCACCGTCACATCACTGACCGCTAAATTGGTGGAGAGGGCAGGTCAAACCGTGCGGGTGGCAGGCAATATCGGTCCCGCATTGCTTGATACGCTCAGTGATGCCATAGACACGCAATTGCCCCAAGTCTGGGTGCTTGAATTGTCCAGTTTCCAGCTCGCATGGGCAGGCGCATGGGAGCCAACTGCGGCTACGGTACTCAACATCAGTCAAGATCATCTGGACTGGCACGGCAGCATCGAGGCTTATACCTCGGCCAAAGCCACTATTTTTGGCGCCAGCGCGTTGATGGTTTTGAATCGAGACGACGCTGCGGTGATGGCGATGTTGCCGCAACCGATGCGAGTCAAACTGCAACAGCCAACGCTGCGCAAGCATGTCACTTTTGGCGCCGGTATGCCGCTTCGACCTGGCGACTTTGGCATCGAAGTACTGAATGGCATGACCTGGTTGGTTCGTGCGTTGGAAAGCGATGAAACCCGCAAGCGTCGAAAAGATGAAGTGGACGAAATCCACATCCAACGTTTGATTCCAGCCGACGCCTTGCGCATCAGGGGTCGGCACAATGCGGTCAACGCTTTGTCGGCGTTGGCCATGGCGTGCAGTGCAGGTTGCAGTTTGGCGCCGATGCTGTATGGGTTGCGTGAATACCGAGGTGAGCCCCATCGTTTGGAGTCTCTCGGTGTCATCAATGGGGTTGAGTATTTCGATGACAGCAAGGGTACCAATGTGGGAGCTGCCGTGGCAGCCCTAGAGGGCTTGGGTGCTGATCGAGGTGTTGTCGTCATTTTGGGTGGTGACGGAAAAGGACAAGACTTCGCGCCATTGGCAAAGCCGGTAGCGCGTTATGCACGGGGGGTCATCTTGATGGGACAAGATAAGGCCTCTATTCGCCACCCATTGCAAGACACAGGCGTCCCTTTGGAGGACGCCCAAGACATGCAACAAGCCGTTGAAAAAGCCAGCCTGATTGCGCAAACAGGTGATGCCGTGTTGCTCTCGCCAGCGTGTGCAAGTCTGGATATGTACAACAGTTATGTCCATCGCGCTGAAGTCTTTTGCCAGGTGGTGAAAGATTTGGCCCAAGCATCGGGTGTGGTGATGGAGGCTCAGTCATGAGTGAGCACCAGAGCTCCCTGCTGAACCGTGCAGGTGCGCGAATAAGCGGCGCCTTGCACGGCCTGACGGGTGGTTTGTTAGGGCTTGAGCCAGCGCGAGAAGGTGTGTTGCCTGTTAATTTGGGCAGTTACGACTACGCCAGAGCCACCAACGCAAATGCCAAATTGCAGGGTATTGATCAGGCTATGGTTTGGGTGGTGGTGGCCTTGCTCATGTGGGGCATGGTCATGGTGTATTCGGCATCCATTGCGCTGCCTGATAGCCCCAAGTTTGCACGTTATGCGCAAACACACTTCGTGATGCGTCACATCATTTCGATAGGAATTGGCTTCGCTGTAGCCCTTTTGGTATTTCAGATTCCCATCGAAAACTGGGAAAAAGTAGCGCGTCCTTTGTTTGTTTTTTCATTGATTTTGTTGCTCGCAGTGCTGATTCCACACATCGGCAAGGGCGTCAACGGAGCAAGACGCTGGATTTCTTTGGGCGTCATGAATTTCCAACCCTCTGAGTTTGCCAAGTTGGCTGTGATTATTTACGCATCGGATTACATGGTCCGCAAAATGGATGTCAAAGAGCGATTTTTCCGTGCGGTTTTGCCCATTGGAACCGCGGTTGCGTTGGCGGGGATATTTTTGCTGGCAGAACCCGACATGGGGGCATTTTTGGTGATTGCCATCATTGCAATGGGAATCTTGTTTTTGGGTGGTGTCAATGCGCGGATGTTCTTTTTGATTCTGGGCGTGTTGGTCTTGATTTTCGCCATGATCATCATGACCTCGGAGTGGCGGCGCGAGCGTATTTTTGCTTACCTCGATCCTTGGGACCAAAAGCACGCATTGGGCAAAGGTTACCAACTTTCGCATTCGTTGATTGCGATAGGCCGCGGAGAAATATTTGGCGTGGGCTTGGGCGGCAGTGTTGAAAAATTGCATTGGCTGCCTGAAGCACATACCGACTTTTTGCTGGCCGTGATCGGAGAAGAGTTTGGCTTGGTCGGTGTGCTCTGTGTGATAGCTGCATTTTTATGGCTGAGCCGTCGCATCATGGTGATTGGCCGCCAGGCTATTCAAATGGACCGCGTCTTTGCAGGCCTTGTGGCGCAGGGTGTTGGCATCTGGATCGGATTTCAATCATTCATCAACATGGGGGTGAATCTTGGGGCCTTACCGACCAAGGGACTGACACTCCCTTTGATGAGTTACGGGGGCTCTGCCATTTTGCTTGACATGGTGGCCATCGCTATAGTTTTGCGCATTGATGTTGAAAATAAACAAATGATGCGCGGAGGCCGTGCATGAGCCACTGCGCTTTGATCATGGCCGGTGGAACCGGTGGGCATATTTTTCCTGGCTTGGCTGTTGCTGAAGCCTTGCGAGAGAAAGGCTGGCGTGTGCACTGGCTGGGTACACCCGGCAGCATGGAAAGCCAATTGGTCCCTCCAAGAGGCTTTGCATTGGAGTTGATCGAGTTCAACGGTGTCCGCGGTAAGGGCCTCCAAGCCTTGCTGGTGTTGCCGTGGCGTTTAAGCAAAGCCTTTGTTCAAAGTATCGGAGTCATGCGCCGCGTGAAGCCCGATGTGGTGGTGGGCATGGGTGGTTATGTCTCATTTCCCGGTGGCCTGATGGGGGTATTGAAAGGTATTCCTTTGATACTGCACGAGCAAAATTCTGTAGCCGGATTAGCCAACCGTGTTTTGTCAAAAATCGCTGACCGTGTGTTCACTGCATTTCCTGAAGTCATTCGCGGCGCCATGTGGGTGGGAAATCCCTTGCGCTCTGAGTTCCTGAAACAAGCCGCGCCAGCGCAACGCTTTGCCGGGCGCACTGGGCGACTCCATGTGCTGGTGGTGGGCGGCAGTTTGGGCGCCAAGGCCTTGAACGATGTCGTGCCCCGCGCGCTCGCTTTGATGCCGGAGCCAGCGAGACCGCAACTCATCCACCAAAGCGGCACAAAGCAAATTGATGCACTTCGTGCCAATTACCAGGCAGCGGGTGTCAGTGCTGAGTTAACCCCTTTTATTGAGGATACCGCTGCGGCCTTTGCGCAAGCGGATTTGATCATTTGCCGTGCGGGTGCCAGTACGGTGACCGAAATTGCAGCGGTAGGCGCAGCAGCGCTGTTTGTGCCTTTCCCTTACGCGGTAGATGATCACCAAACATCGAATGCGCAATTCGTGGTGCAACAGGGAGGCGGTTGGTTGGTTGAACAAGCCGTTTTAACGCCGGAGAATTTGGCTGCGCAATGGCTTGGATTGGACAGAGCGCAGCTGCAGTCCAAAGCTGAAGCGGCATGGAAGCAGAAAAAAATAAATGCAACTGAAGCAGTGGTTTTGGCATGCGAGGAGTTGGCTTCATGAAACACGCCATCAGGCACATTCATTTCATTGGCATCGGTGGCTCAGGCATGAGTGGCATTGCCGAGGTTCTTTTGAATTTGGGATACACAATTTCTGGCTCCGACTTGACCGACAGCGCCACATTGAGACGTTTGGCTGACTTGGGTATCTTGACCTCTGTGGGGCACAGCGCGAAAAACGTTCAAGAAGCAGATGCAGTGGTCACTTCCACCGCCGTGAAGGCGGACAACCCTGAAGTAGTGAGCGCCCGCCAGCGGCATATTCCGGTCGTGCCGCGCGCCGTGATGTTGGCGGAATTAATGCGCATGAAACAAGGCATTGCCATTGCGGGAACCCATGGCAAAACAACCACGACAAGTTTGGTGGCCAGCGTATTGGCGCAAGCAGGTTTGGATCCCACGTTTGTGATTGGTGGCCGCTTGAACAGTGCCGGCGCAAATGCCAAATTGGGGACCGGTGAATACATCGTGGTGGAGGCCGATGAGTCTGATGCCTCCTTCCTGAATTTGTTGCCTGTGATGGCCGTGGTCACTAACATCGATGCCGACCATATGGAAACCTATGGCCATGATTTTGAACGCTTGAAATCAGCCTTCGTTGAGTTTTTGCACCGCATGCCTTTTTACGGCACAGCCATCGTGTGTTCGGACGATCCGGGGGTGCAAAGTATCCTGTCTCAACTGGAGCGGCCGGTCACCACCTATGGTTTGAATGAGGGCGCGCAAGTCAGGGCTGTGAATGTACGGCCTCAGAACGGCCAAATGCACTTTTCAGTCCAGCGACGCAATGGTGTGACCTTACCTGATCTGCAATTGGTGCTCAATTTGCCAGGGGAGCACAACGTTTTGAATGCGTTGTCTGCTGTCGCTGTAGCTGTCGAATTGAATGTGCCAGATGAAGCCGTTGTACGTGCCTTGGCTGGATTCAAAGGCGTAGGACGGCGTTTTCAAAACTACGGACAAGTGGCAGTGCCCGCCAGGCAGGGTGGAGGCAACTTCACGGTGATCGATGACTATGGGCACCATCCGGTTGAAATGGCAGCCACTTTGTCCGCTGCAAAAGGTGCATTTCCTGGGCAGCGCATTGTGCTTGCATTTCAGCCCCATCGGTACAGCCGAACGCGTGATTGCTTTGAGGATTTCGTGAAAGTCATTGGTCAGGGTGCAGACGCTGTGCTTTTGTCCGAAGTGTATGCCGCAGGTGAGTCACCTATTGTGGCGGCAAACGGTCGCTCATTGGCGCGCGCACTGCGCATCGCTGGCAGGATTGAACCTGTTTTTGTTGACCATATTGACAACATGCCACAAGCCATTGTGGACAACGTTCGCGATGGAGACATTGTGATGTGCATGGGGGCTGGATCCATCGGCAACGTGCCTGCGCAAGTCCTTCAATTAGGCGGTGCGGCATGAAATCAACTGCGTCCCATTTAGGCAAAGTCGCCGTCTTGATGGGAGGGCGCTCCGCTGAACGTACGGTCTCATTGATGTCGGGCCAAGGGGTCCTGGATGCTTTGCGCAGTCAAAGTGTAGAAGCGCACGCATTCGACCCTTCGGAACGTGATTTGTCACAGCTGAAAACAGAAGGATTTTCACGGTGTTTCATAGCCCTGCATGGTCGCTTTGGTGAAGACGGTACGGTGCAAGGAAGCTTGGAATTACTGGGTATTCCTTACACAGGGTCTGGCGTCATGGCGTCGAGCATTGGCATTGACAAGACCATGACCAAACGGGTCTGGATCGCTGAAGACGTGCCAACTCCTGCATACAAGTTGGTGCGTCGCGATGAGATCGATCAACTCGATGTGTCCGATCTGATTGCGCACTTGGGTTGGCCGATGATCGTCAAGCCTGCGACGGAGGGCTCATCGATCGGGGTGCTCAAAGTCGAAAATATGCAAGCTTTGCCTGAGGCCTTGGCGCAAGCGGCGGCCTGTCACGCAGACATTTTGTGTGAGAAGTTCATCGCTGGGGATGAAGTCACTTGCCCTGTATTGGGAGAGGGAGATACTGCAAGGGCTTTGCCCTTGATCCGTATCGTGGCCCCGCAAGGCAACTACGATTACCACAACAAATACTTCAATCACGATACCCAATACATCGTTCCGTGTGGTTTGCCTGCGGGAGAGGAGCAAGCCATTCAGGCACTGGTGCTCAAGGCCTACCGCGTGTTGGGTTGCAAAGGGTGGGGGCGAATTGACGTCATGATTGATGCCACTACACGGCAACCTTATCTGCTGGAAATCAACACATCACCAGGCATGACGAGCCACTCCTTGGTACCCATGTCCGCGAAAGCGGCCGGTATTTCGTACGAGGATTTGTGCCTTCAGTTATTGCAAAGCGCATCGCTGGAACATGACGCTCAAGGAGCACCAAGCTCATGAAGACGTCAGCAAAATTACCTTGGGATATCCGGATCATGAACATCACTTCCGGGTTGTTGTTGATCATGATGCTGTGCTTGAGCATAGGTACTGGCATCTGGTGGATCTTGCGTCACCCTGTTTTCGCCCTCAGAGGAATATCAGTTTACGGGGAGGTGTCGCACCACAACGATGTGACCCTTCGCGCCAATGTGATGCCTCAATTGGCAGGGAATTTTTTCACTTTGAGCTTGAATCAGGCACAACGGGCTTTTGAGGGTTTGCCTTGGGTTCGCAAAGCTGTCGTGCGGCGTGAATTTCCGAATCGTCTGAGAGTCAGGCTTGAAGAGCATCGTCCGGTTGCATTATGGGGAGAGAACACCGACACCAGCATGGTGAACCAAGATGGCCAGGTGTTTGAAGCCAATGTCGATGACATTGACGCCGACAGCTTGCCGGTATTGATGGGACCTCCAGGGCAGTCGGTGATGGTCTTTCAGATGTACCAGTATTTAGTGCCCATCTTCAATTCAGTGTCAATGGGCATGGACAAACTCGAATTGACACCCCGAGGCAGTTGGAGGGTTCAGACCCACAGTGATGCAACGATTGAATTGGGTCGAGGAACTCAAGAAGAAGTGGGGCAGCGATTGAAAATATTTTTGCAAACAATCGCGCAAGTCACTTCGCGATATCAGCGAACAAGCACTTCGGTATTAGCGGCAGATTTGAGACACAACAATGGCTATGCATTGCGCTTGCGGGGTGTCACAACATGGGGCGATGACGTGAAGAAAAAACCATAAATCAGGGTGATCTTGGTTTCAAACAGAACGGTTGAAAAAATGGCAAAAGAGTACAAAGATTTGGTGGTGGGGCTGGACATTGGAACTTCCAAGGTCATGGTCGTGGTCGCTGAGGTGATGCCCGGTGGCGAGCTCAAACTTGCCGGCATGGGTGTGGCACCCGGTAACGGGCTGAAAAGAGGCGTGGTGGTGAATATCGATGCCACCGTGCAAAGCATTCAGCAGGCATTGAAAGAAGCTGAATTCATGGCCGATTGCAAGATCACTCGGGTGAATACGGGCATCACGGGTGCGCACATCAGAGGTCTGAATTCAAGTGGCATGGTGGCGGTGAAAGACAAAGAAGTGACTGCCGCCGATGTGGCGAGGGTGATGGAGACAGCCAGGGCTATCAATATTTCAACCGACCAGCGTTTGCTTTTGGTGGCACCGCAAGAGTTTGTCATTGACAGTCAAGATGTCAAAGAGCCAATCGGCATGAGTGGCATGCGTCTCGAAGCCAAAGTGCATATCGTGACGGGGGCCCAAAGTGCTGCAGAAAACATCATTAAATGCGTTCGTCGCTGCGGTTTGGAAGTGGAGCAGCTGCTGCTCAATCCTTTGTCGTCCAGCCTGGCAGTGTTGACTGAAGATGAGCGCGAGTTGGGTGTGGCTTGCGTGGACATCGGTGCTGGCACCACAGATGTGGCTATTTTTACCAATGGTGCGATTCGCCACACAGCGGTTATACCGATCGCAGGCGACTTGATCACCAGTGATATCGCCATGGCCTTGCGCACACCGACCAAAGACGCAGAAGACATCAAGGTCGAAAGCGGTTATGCCAAGCAGTTATTGGCTGACCCGGATGCGCAGGTGGAAGTTCCAGGCCTGGGCGACAGGGGACCGCGCATGCTCAGTCGCCAAGCTTTGGCAGGCGTGATTGAGCCGCGTGTGGAAGAAATATTTTCACTGGTGCAGCAAGTGATTCGGGAGTCCGGGTATGAAGAAGTTTTGTCCTCAGGCATTGTGCTGACGGGTGGAAGTGCTGTGATGCCTGGCATGCTTGAATTGGGCGAAGACATCTTCTTGAAGCCGGTTCGCCGAGGTGTTCCACAGTACAGAGGTGCCCTGTCAGATATGGTCAGTCAAGCCCGTGCTGCCACGGTCATGGGTTTGCTCGAAGAAGCCCGGATGGCTCGCTTACGCGGTTTCAAGGTTCAAGAGCGCAAGAGTTCAATGAACAATGCTTTTGGCAGATTCAAGGACTTTATCGTGGGGAACTTTTGATGCGAATGCCCCTTTTCAACCCAGCCCGCGGCAGTCCTTTATGGCTGTGTCGATGTCGATGTTGATATTGATCACACTTTCCCTTTCAAAACTAAAAGCAATTTTTCAGGCAACTGCAGTAATTTAGGAGTTAAACATGATTGAAATGATCCAAGTCGAAGAGTTCAACCAAGGTACACGCATCAAAGTGATCGGGGTGGGCGGCGGCGGCGGCAATGCCGTCGAACACATGATCGAGCGCAATGTTCAAGGGGTTGAGTTTGTCTGTGCTAACACCGATGCACAGGCCTTGACTCGCAGTGCCGCGCATCGTTTCATTCAGTTGGGCCACACCGGTTTGGGCGCTGGAAGCAAGCCCGACAAAGGCCGTGAGGCAGCAGAGTCTGCTGAAGAAGATATTCGTGCCGCCATAGAGGGCTCACACATGCTTTTTATCACTGCAGGTATGGGGGGTGGAACTGGAACAGGCGCGGCGCCTGTGATTGCAAAGATCGCCAAATCCATGGGGATTTTGACCGTGGGTGTGGTGACCAAACCTTTTGAGTTTGAAGGCAATCGCCGCATGTCCAATGCCGAAGCTGGAATGGCCGAGCTTGAGGAAAACGTGGACTCATTGATCGTGGTATTGAATGAAAAACTGTTGGATTTACCAGGCGGTGAAGACATGACGCAAGACGAGGCCTTTGCGCATGCCAACGATGTGCTGAAAAATGCGGTGGGTGGCATTGCAGAGATCATCAACGTGCCCGGCCATGTGAACGTCGACTTTGAAGATGTACGCACAGTCATGGGCGAGCCAGGCAAGGCCATGATGGGCACAGCGGCGGCCAGCGGTCCCGACCGCGCTCGCATTGCTGCTGAACAAGCGGTGGCCTGCCCCTTGCTCGAGGGCATTGACCTGTCAGGCGCTAAAGGTGTCTTGGTCTTGATCAGCGCTGCCAAGGGATCCCTCAAACTGAGCGAGTCCAAACAAGCCATGAACACCATTCGGGCTTATGCCTCCGAAAGCGCGCATGTGATTTACGGCACCGCTTACGATGAATCCTTGGGGGATGAAATTCGCGTGACTGTGGTGGCAACCGGCCTGTCGCGTCAAGGCGCGCGCCGCCCGACACTGGTGCAACAGCCCATTTTGAGAACAGGTACAGACAACATGCCCTTCCAAATGGGTGGTCATGATGCCGTGTCTCCAGGCGCCCTGTCAGGTTCTGCCATGGGTAACGACTATGGCCGATTGAACACACCAAGCGTTTGGCGAACCAACCGCACCCAAGCGGCGGACAAAGTCAATGGCATGTCTTCTGCGGGCATGGATGACATCGAAATACCTGCTTTTCTGCGCAAACAAGCCGACTGAACCGAAAAAAAAGGTTAACAAAAGGGGGGTTGAGGCGCAGCATTTGCGTTTCAATCCCCCTTTGGCAATGCAAATTAAAATATCGTCATGCTGGCACAAAGAACACTCAAAACACTCACCAAAGCCGTTGGTGTGGGTTTGCACAGCGGTCAACGTGTGGAACTGACTTTAAGGCCTGCACGGCCGAACACGGGGATCGTGTTTCGCCGTGTGGACTTGCCTGATCCCTTGGACATTCAGGTCTGCGCTGAAGCCGTGACCGATACCCGGCTGGCTTCCACGATTTCTAAGGGTCAAGCCAAGGTCCATACCGTGGAGCACCTGATGTCCGCTTGTGCCGGTTTGGGTATCGATAATCTGTATGTGGACATCACTGCTGAAGAGGTGCCCATCTTGGACGGGTCTGCTTCCTCCTTCGTCTACCTGTTGCTAAGTGCAGGCATTGAGCTCCAAAATGAACCCAAGCAATTCATTCGAATTTTAGAGTCAGTGGAGGTTACTGAAGGGGAGGGCGAAAACATCAAATGGGCACGGCTGACGCCCTACAACGGTTACAGATTGAGTTTTGAAATTGACTTCAAACATCCGGCCGTGGACTCGACGGGCCAACAAGTAGTTTTTGATGTGGGGCAAGGCAATTACGCCAGGGACATTGCCAGAGCCCGAACCTTTGGTTTCACCAAAGACGTTGAAATGATGCGCTCTAATGGGCTGGCATTAGGCGGCGGTTTGGACAATGCCATTGTCATGGACGACTACAAGGTGCTCAATAGCGATGGATTGCGCTATGACGATGAATTTGTAAAACACAAAATCCTGGATGCGATGGGCGATTTGTTCATTGTCGGCAAGCCCTTGTTGGCAGCTTACTCGGCCTTTCGATCAGGTCACGATTTGAACAACAAACTGTTGCGCGCCCTGCTGGCAAAGCCGCAAGCCTATGAAATAGTCAGCTTTGCAGAGGAAAGCAAGGCGCCTGCCGGACTGGCATGGGCTCAACCCGCTTGGTGAACTGTGACGCCACATAGTCTTTCAGAGTTACTGACGCACAAAGCGTTTGTGAGATTTTGGTTTTCCCGCTTGTCCGGCATATTGGCACACCAAATGCTGATGGTGGCTGTAGCTTGGCACATGTATGAACTGACCCACAGTGCTTGGAGCTTGGGCTTGGTGGGCTTGTTTCAATTTGTCCCTGCCTTGTTACTGACCTTGCCTGCAGGCCATTGGGTGGATCGATTGCACAAAGCACGTATTTATGCGGCTTGCATGGGGCTGCAAGCTGTCGTGGCTGGCTTGTTGATTGCTGCAAGTTGGTGGGATTTTGCCAGTCCCGTTTTGATTTATGGCATTTCCATTGTGTTAGGTGGCGTCAGGGCTTTCCAGATGCCAACCCAACAAGCATTGACGCCCCAATTGGTTCCAGCGCCCTTGCTGCCGCGTGCCATTGCGATGAGCTCCATCGGCGTTCAGACAGCGGTCATTGGGGGCCCCGCGTTGGGAGGTCTGCTGTATGCACACGATGTGATGACGGTGTATGGCGTGTGCTTAGCGCTCTTCTTGTTGGCCATGGCCTTGGCCTTGTGGGTGCGATACCACCATCAACCCTCTTCAGGGGCTGCCGACATGCGCAGTGTTCTGGCCGGTGCTGTTTTTGTCTGGAATCACAAACCGTTGATGGGTGCCATCAGCTTGGACTTGGTGGCTGTGTTGTTGGGGGGGGCCACAGCCTTGCTGCCTATTTTTGCGAAAGATTTCTTGCATACCGGTCCGGAGGGCCTGGGGTTATTGCGTGCAGCGCCAGCTGTCGGGTCATTGATCATGTCTGGCTTTCTGACTCGCTGGCCGTTGCAGCGCAGAGTAGGTCACAGTATGTTGGCCGCAGTGGCGGTGTTCGGATTGGCCAATGTGGTGTTTGGTCTTTCAGATAACTTGATGCTTTCGATGCTGGCGTTGGCTGTCTCGGGTGCGGCGGACACCATCAGTGTGGTGACGCGTTTGACCTTGATGCAAATGGAAACCCCCGATGACATGCGCGGCCGTGTGTCAGCCGTCAACTCCATTTTTATTGGCGCTTCCAATCAACTTGGCGAATTTGAATCGGGAGCTACCGCGGCACTTTGGGGCCCTGTGGGTTCGGTGGTCGTTGGGGGTGTGGCCACCGTACTGGTGGCGGCTGCTTGGTTGCGCTTGTTTCCTGACTTGGCGCAGAGAGATCGCATGGTTTCTCACCCGTAGACAGCACATGATGCTGTCTGCAAGGTTTCAGTGACTGCGTCCACCACGGTACATGCCATGGGTTTTGCGATGCAAGGCATTGACCGCTGCCAATTTGTTCATCGACGGGCTGGCGTGGGCGTGTGTGATGGCCAAGCCCAATGCATCGGCTGCATCTTGCCGAGGTAAGACTGGCAAACGCAAAAGACGCTTCACCATTTCTTGAATTTGAGATTTGGCCGCCCGGCCATGGCCCGTCATGGCTTGCTTCATCTGCAATGCAGTGTATTCGGCCACCGCCAAATCGCAAGACACCAAGGCCGTGACACAACAGCCGCGGGCTTGACCTAAAAGCAATGTCGCTTGGGGATTGATGTTCACAAACACAATTTCTACAGAAGCCACATCGGGTTGGTAAAGCGCCGTAATTTCTCGCACGCCGTTGTAAATGACTTTCAGACGGGCAGGCAAATTACCCATTTCTTCTTTGGTCGTTTGGATCAC
>Ga0114962_10000665_pt1 | contig 30052 bp, 29 predicted proteins | sample C_130820_MF_Meta_FD_87017 | JGI IMG/M metagenome (GOLD analysis project Ga0114962, IMG submission 87017) | Freshwater microbial communities from Lake Croche, Canada to study carbon cycling - C_130820_MF_MetaG | ecosystem: Environmental > Aquatic > Freshwater > Lake | place: Lake Croche, Canada...
CCGCTTCGAGTTCCGCTGGGAGGATCAGTTCAACCTTGGCCTTGATCCGATCACCGCACGGGAGTTCCACGACGAGACCCTACCTCAGGAAGGCGCTAAGTCAGCCCACTTCTGCTCCATGTGCGGCCCTCACTTCTGCTCCATGAAGATTTCCGAAGATGTCCGCCGATATGCCGCTGATCAGGTCCTTTCAGAAGAAGAAGCCATCAAGAAAGGCATGGAGGAGAAAGCCCGCGAATTTGTAGAATCGGGGTCAAATGTTTTTACAACAGCATGAACCTCGAAAGTGCAAGCTGCTGGGCCGCGAACGAGAAAGAATTTAGCAAAGCGAAGGGCGGTAGGCAGAGCCTGTGGGTACAGGCGTGTCAATTCGCTGAGAAAGGCGCAAAACTCTACGCGAAGACTTAATGGTTTTCATAATAGCCGCCATCTCCCTGGAGCAGTCACTCTGCCTCTCTCTTTCGCCGCTGGAGTTGTTGGCATTGTGCGTACTTCCGCCAATGCTGATCTCAATTTTAGGACTCTATCTTTTCAGAAAAGTAGTTCCCGTGCGTTTTCTTAAACAGAACCACGACGTCACGGGGCCGTTTTTCAGCACGCTTGGAACTGTCTATGGAATTTTTCTGGCCTTCGTGTTTACTGCGACTTGGCAGGCATATTCCACAACCTCCACGAATGTCGTCCAGGAAGCGCGTTATCTCCGAGATCTTTATTTCGTGACCAAGGCATTCCCGCAACCGACGCAGGAGGACCTTCAAAAACTCCTTCGCAACTATCGCGATTCCGTGGTGAATGATGAGTGGAAGAGCTTGGAGAAGGGAGAGGCCAGCCCCAGAGCCATACAATTTCTCCAGGAGATCGGAGAAACGTATTTGCACTTTAAACCTACTAATGAGCAGGAAAAAGAGTTTTTGCACGCTTCGATCGAATACATCACGGCCATGACTAGCCTTAGGGCATCGCGCATTGATGACTCCTCCTCCACTCTACCCTCGGTGCTTTGGTTGGTTCTCTTGGTTGGAGCTGTTGCCACAATTGGACTCTCTTATCTCTTTGAGGCTCAAAACTTTTGGCTTCAAGCCATTCTTACTATCCTACTGACTGGAGTGATCTGCATGGCCTTTTACATCATCATTGATCTGAGCTTTCCATTCACGGGAGCGACAACGATCTCCTCAGAATCATTCCAGCGTATAGAGATGATCTAGCCTCTCTTGCGCGAGAGCATGATCTCATTCCCCTCTGTGTCTGAGCACATGGCAAGGTGAGGAGTTTCTCCATTTTCGGGTTGAGGCTCACGTAATAACTGACCGCCTGCCGCGACGATCTCAGCAGCACCAGCGAGCACATCGGCTACCTGAAAGCTCATTCCAGTCCAGGTGCGCTTTCCCTCTCCGCCGCCATGGATGCCGATGATGCCATTGCAGACCTCGATGTCCGTGACAGCAGGATTCTCGCGAATCACCTTCCCCTCAAAGACAGTGGTATAGAACTTCACCGCTCGAGCTGTGTCCGCAGCCCAGATGATGTATTTGAGTCGTTCGACGTTCATTTATGAGACATCTGATCAAGAGAGGTCAGGATGATTTCCGGACGGCCTTGATAAACATTGATCTTACCCGTTACGGAAATGGTTTTCCCCTCAAGGCGTGAAAGAACTTTCCGAGAGATCTTGGTTTTTGGCGCACAGAAGATCGTGAAGATTTCCTTTGGGTGGCGCTGACCCATGTCGAGGAAGGCCTCACCAGAGCATTCGCGAAACTCAATTACCTTACCCTTGATAGTGACCACTTCTCCGTCATGCCACTTTGCATCCCCGGGTGTGAGGTCACCCGCAAGAAGGCTTCCAGATACGATCACGGAGGCGAACAAAGTGATGAGAAAAAGCGTGTTGTGGAAATTCATGAATATCGGTTTCGCGGAAACAACTGCCATTGGCTAAACGCAGACCAGCAGATAAATGTCATCCGGCAGAAGCGATGCCACCTCGCGGATGATATTCCCTCGCAGCACATGGAGCAGAGTGTTCCGCTGGGGAGCACCTAGCAAGACGCGCTCTGCTCCGATCGTGGAGGCAAGATCGGCGATGGTGTGAGCCGGAGCATCGCTGACGGCGTAGCAGGGAATGATAGTCTCACCCAGCCCCTTGTCTCTTAATGACTCGAAGGTCTCACGAGCTTGCTTGTCCTCGGTCCATTTCCTTCGCCGATCACCCGGCGCGATAACCGGTTGCTCACGGACGAAAAGAACATAGAGAGGCTGGCCGTTTTCGGCGGCTTCTTTGACAGCAAAATCTAGAGTGCGCCCCTTACCTCTCACTGCAACGAGGATGGGGCCGTTGTAGATTTTCGGAACTGGTACAGGCGCCGTGGCCGTTCCGGTGGCAGTGGGAACTTTCGGCAACGATGCATTAGCAGGCTCGCTGGCTATTGTTGGTATGGAAGTCTTGCCGCCACTCTCCATGGCAAGAACGGCCGCCTCCAGGGCCGCCTCTTGGGCTGCCTTTGCCTTTCGTTCCGCGCTTTCCTTGGCTAGACCGCGGAGCACCAGGCCGATAGCTAGCACCGTGAAGGCAAAGATCCTGGCATTCGGCTTGTCGATGAAGAGGGAGATCTCAATCACTGCCATGATTACAAAGGTCACGAACATGAGGACGCGCTCGTGATTTTTCAGGGCAAGCTTCCAGTCCGTGCTAGTTGCTCCTAGGTTCACTGCAATGGCTCCCACCACGCCTACCGCATAGAGATCAGCAAGACCCGACATGTCGCTGACGGCGATGACTAGACCTGCAGGCACAAGGATGGCGAAGAAAAGTCCCGCATTCGGGACACCGAAGGAGTTCAGCTTTGCAAAGATCGGCGGCATCTCCTGGTCGCGGGCCATCAGGAAAGAAATTCCGCTTAGCGCCACGATCGACGTGTTCACGGCACTTAGCAGAAGGACGCCGAAAACGATGCTAACAGTCCAAGCCGCAATGTGTCCGATGACAGGCCCAAAGAGATTGCCTGCAAAGATCTGGGCCATGTAGCGGAGCATGTAATCGCGAACCCCCTCGGCACCGGGGGCATTGACTTCTCCATTGGCCACAACCATTCCCGGAAGCGCTGCCATGGCTAGGCCCAACAGGGCCGTGAAGAGACAGACCTCCAGCATTACGACGACAATGGCTTTGTTGGCGGTCTTGGAAACATTCGGCTTTTCAAGCGTGCTGCCCGGATTGAGTTTCATCACACCCGTTGAGTTGGCAATCGCCTCGACGCCTGAAAGCGCCAGAACAATAGCTACGAAGGCATTCCAATTATGAAAAAAGCCGTCATGAAGAGGTTGTGTGTGAATCACCGCGTCTCCCAGATGGGGAATAGCTAGGAGACCGAGCAGAGCAACCACAACGAACGTTGGAATAGCAACAAGGATAGCGGCACCGCCGGTATGCTTGGGGCCGAAGTAATTCAATGCCCCGATAATGGCGATGGAGCAGGCGGCAAATATCTCCGGGTGAGGCACTCCAAGATATAGGAAGGCGGAGAGGGCGCTGACAGCTGCCGTAACGATATAGTCGGCAATCAGCAGAAATGCGCCCACGATCGAGATGATCTCAGAGCGATGCCGGACGCTGGCGTAGACGCCGCCGCCGTTGGGATAATGCCGGCATATGACCATGTAATTGACCCCCACAAGCGCCGTAAGCAGACACATTGCTCCGATGAGCCATGGTGAGCTGTAACCTGCTACCGCAAAGGCCAGACCGATGACATAGGCCTTGCTGGTGCCCCAGTCGCCGTAGAGAATCGCGGCCGCCCGCTTCCAGTCCACATTGCGGGGGCGAGTCGTTGTGTTGGATTCAAGCATGGGCTGAAAAGATGGCGAAATTAATGGGCGCACCCGCAGGAACCCTTCGCCTGCTGCTCCACAACCTGAGAGCTGCCGCAGCAACCGGTCCCCGCATTTCCTCCGCGGCAACCCCCGCTGTCTGCAGCCACTTCGCCGATCACGACAACCTCAAGGCTGATCTGCTGGAGTGCGAGTTGGTCGCGGGCCCTTCCAAGGAAGCCCATTGCCTTCTCAGAAGGTTCCTCAGAAGTGCGGAGTTCGATACGCACAGGTTTTCCCTGCAGATGGGGAAAGTTTTCCTTCATCTCACCGTCCAGGATGAAGGAGACATAGGCATTCAGCTTCTCTTGGAGTTGGAAGAGTTGTCGCTCTCCATGCTCCCATGAACGGGTCTCGAACATCGCAAGCACCAGGACATCCTCGCGAGTGTCGTGGGCAAAGGCATCCAGCATACCGGCCCGCTCGATCCCCGAACCGGGCGGAGGGGAATTCGTGCCGGTCAGATCTTCGCGGAGGGAAACCATACGTAGAGCATGAAGTAAACGAGCACCCCCGTAACCGAAACATAGAGCCAGATAGGGAGGGTCCAGCGTGCAATCCTCTTGTGGGCGTCAAAGCGCTGACGAAGAGCCGGGATGATGGTGAGGATGATCATCGGGACCACGGCGATCGCAAGGGGTGTGTGGGTACCAAGAATCAAGAGGTAGAGGGCCTTGGGCCACCCCGGATAGGTGAAGTAGGTGACATGCCCAGCCTTGAGAAAATGGTAGACCAAATAAAAGGCCAGGAAGGCGGCAGAAGTCAGGATCGCTCCAAGCATGCAGACCGCATGGGTGCGCTTGCGCTCTGTCTTGATCATGATCCATCCGGTAGCTATCAGCAGTGTGCTGATTCCGTTCAGAGTGGCGTTGACCGCAGGAAGTTGATGGACGGTCATCTGCTCCCGAGCCTCAAGCTTCCAGTGAGGAGGAAAGGGAGCGCTCCCGACTAATGTCACGACAAGTCTTCACCATGATCCAGGACATAAATCCGATCACGGCAAAAACGACACCGATCATAAAGAGTGTACTGGAGGAGAAAGCCAGCTTCGAGACCACAGTCTGGGGCTCGATCTGTCCCCCCGTGCCTTTAAGGGCACAGTCCGGACAAGCCAAGGCGTTAGCCAGTGACAGGATAAATACCGGAAGGATGGTGAGAAACTTCATGGAGTCGTAGACTTGCTATAAGGTTCCCTCAGGAGGTTCCCAATGTCGATCAAAAGCTTCTGGACCAACTCCGGTTCATCAAGTTTGCGGGCGATGCGGATCTGCCCCTGGCGGTCGATCACGAGGAATCGGGTCGAGTGAACCGGCGCGGCTGGATCGGCATTGGATAGGGCTTGAAGCATTCCCTTGGTGGTGAATTCCTGCACCTGATCGCTGGGACCAGTCAGGAAAATCCATCGTTCCGGATCAGCTCCAAAATGCGAGGCGTACTCCTTCAGTACCTGCGGTGTGTCATGCTCCGGATCGATCGAGAGGGAAATAAGGCGCACGTCTTTGGCCTTTTTCAGTTCCTTGGAGATCTCTGCCATCCGCGAGGACATCATCGGGCAAGGCCCCGGGCAGCGAGTGAAAAAGAAATCGATCACCCAGACCTTTCCAAGCAGGTCCGCACGCGTTAAAGGCTTCCCATCCTGAGTGGTGAAATGGAAATCGGGAACAGTTCCGATTGGACGCGACTCTTCGTAGCCCCGGTGCTCTGAACCTCGGAAGAGCTTATTTACCCCCGCGATCAGAACGATCACAACTAAAAATGTGATGACCCATACCATGAATGGGAGCCGTTTCGGGGCGCCCCGATCATGGGTGGAATTACTCACAATGTATTCTTGATCAAACGTTAATCAGAGTAAATAGAGGATCGTGTAGAGGAAGACCCAGACGACGTCGACGAAATGCCAGTAGAGGCCGACATTTTCAAGCGCGACATGGCGCTTCGGAGTGAAGGTCCCCTTGGTAACCTGAAGAAAGAAGCACCAGAGGATCAGGAGGACGCCAATGATTACGTGGGCCCCATGAAATCCCGTGAGCGTGAAGAAAGTGGAACCGTAGACGCCTCCCTTGTTGAACCAGAGTCCCTCGTGGTAGAGCTCCGTCCATTCGACACACTGGAGTCCCACGAATGTGGCTCCCATCAAGGCGGAAAGGAGCATCCAACCGGCGCCGGACTTCCCTTTCTTAATCGCTACCTCGGCGAAATGATAGACAAAGGAACTGCTGACCAGGATGACAGTGTTGATACCCGTCAGGAGCTTGGGCATCGGGGGAAGCTCGATCCCGTCACCAAAGTCAGGTGGCCAGGAACCTGCAGCTTGCCGAAGCACGAGGTAGGCAGTGATCAGTCCGCTGAAAAGCAGCGCCTCGGAACAGAGGAAAATGCACATCCCGAGTTTGCAAGTTGCAGGTGGAGTAGGAGGGGCGGCATGATGATCATGCTCGGAAACCTCCGCAATCATGGGCGCGTGAAAGAGGGAAGAGTCGTTAAAGGCGGCGTTATTCATCGGTAAAGCTTCAGTAGGCCACGGCAGGACCGCGACGTAACATCATGAGCACGACAAGCCCGCAGAGAGCGAGCGCAAAAACGACCAGACCTGCAAGAATTGCGATCTGGGATTTACGTTTTTGGGGTGCGGTCATGGAGGATTGCAGGATTTTTAGTGAGCAAAGGAGATCAGGGCACCAAGCAGCAGCGGCAGATAAATGATGGAGGCAAAGAAAAGATGCCGTGCCGAGGTATTCGTCCTGTGTCGGAGAAAAATGATAGAGAGATAAATCATCGCAGCCCCGAGCGCCAACGCGGCGAAAAAATAATAGTGCGAGGCCATTCCGATCAGGCCTGGAAGTAATGATATGGCCAGGAGGGCCACGGAATAAATAAGTGCCTGGAGGGCAGTGAGCCACCCTTCGGGGTCACGTGTGCTGAGCATCTTGAATCCTGCAGCGGAATACTGGTCACGATAGAGCCATGCAATCGCTAAAAAGTGAGGCATCTGCCAAAACCAGAGGATCAAAAAGAGGACCCATCCACCAAGACTCATATGATCTGTAGCCGCCGTCCACCCAAGCAGCGGGGGAAGCGCCCCTGGAATCGCTCCGACAAGTGTATTCAGCTCTGTGAAACGCTTGAGAGGCGTGTAGAGAGCGGCGTAGATCAGGATCGTCAGGCCGGCGAGGATTGCTGAGAGGGGATTGGCAAAGAAAGCCAGAATGGCAACGCCGCTTCCGCTCGCGAGTAACCCAAAGAGCAGGGCGTCGGAGGGATGCATCCTGCGGGCAGGCAAGGGACGATCAGACGTGCGCGGCATCAGCGCATCGAGATCACGCTCCAGCCACTGGTTCAATGCCGAAGCCCCGGCAGCACTCAGGGCTGTTCCCAGCAGGGTAGCAGCAAGCAGGGTGTAATCCATCGGTCCACGCCATCCGAGCAGGAATCCAACCAGTGTGGTCATCAGGACCAGGAAGGAGAGACGTGCCTTTGAAAGCTCGCTCAAGTTGGCAAGGAGTCCGAACCCCAGTTGTTTGGCCTCCGCCTTGGGCTCGGATTTTACAATCCCCTCGGTGGCGTTCATACGCGAACCTCCCTAGCAAATGATGTCACGGACGATTGGGAGGCGGCGCAGAAGAGCCGGAAAGTGAAGAGTATACCAAAGGCTGTCAGCAGTGCACCGAGTGCCATGTGGGAGGTGGCCACATCAGCAGCCTTATTCGACCAGATGGTAATGGCGCCCAACAGAATCTGGAGAAGGATCGCCCCCACCCAAAGTAGGCTCCACGCGCGTATCCAGTGACCGAGTGGAGTCCTGGCCACAGCCAAGGCTGCCGTGGTGATCACGATCAGAAGCAGCATGACAGCACCGGCACGATGAATAAGCTGGAGGTAAATCTGGCCTTCCGAAACGGGAGCAATCTGGTCATGTGAGCGTTCCTCATTGATGCGAGCCAAGGTGGAGACTGCGGTGTCGGGAATCAACGTGCCATAGGCAGTCGGAAAATCCCTGATCGCAAGTGGGGCGTGCTGGTGACGGATCGTTGCAGCAAATCCGAGTTGGAAATATGTCAACGCCAGCCCGGCCAATACGAGCCAGCGTAATGATCCCGCGGCTTTGTCGGAATACCAGGAACCATTGAGGAAACTCTTACCTGTTACTGCGGTGATCACTAGAAGAAGGCCAAAGAAACTCTGGGCAAGCGCCGCATGGAAGATGCCGATCTGATCTTTATAGAGAGTCACCCGCAGGCCTCCGAGCACGCCCTGGGAGATCACACCAATTACGGCAGCCACAGCTAACCATTTTACCCAGGCGCGTTGTTCCTTCCAAAACGTGATTCCCGCGAGCACGAGCGTGATCAGTCCGATTCCCGAGGCAAGTAAGCGGTGTGAGTGCTCCCAAAAGATCCCATCCACCCACTTCGAGTAAGGGAAGAGGAACATGTTGTAGCCATAGGTGGTCGGCCAATCGGGAACCGACATGCCGGCTCCCTTAGAAGTCACAAGACCTCCGACGACAATCAGAAAAAAAGTTGCCAGTGATCCGATCAGGGCGACCCGGTGAACTAAACCTACGGAGCTGGGGGCAGGGATAGTTTGACTACCCGCATGCTTCACTCTGACTGTTGTAACGCTAGCCACAAGGATGACCCTAGTGGGCTTCCAGCGTGATGTGTGCGGGGGCCTTTTCGTTCTGAGGCAGGAAATCCTTTGCGAGACCTGGCACGCTATACTCGTAAGGGCCATGGTAGACCGTCGGAGTCACCGCGAAGTTGCCATGCGGAATCGGATTCGAGACTGTCCACTCAAGCGTGGTTGAGTTCCAGGGGTTTGCTGGTGCTTTTGGGCCGTACATCATGCTCCAGATAATGTTCCAAACAAAAGGAAGTGTTGCCAACCCAAGGCCCATCGCTCCGATCGTGCAGACCACATTCAGGGGCTGAAGTTGCTTGAGGCAGTCGTAGACAGTCGGATCGGCAATGCGTCGCATCATGCCACCAAGACCGAGGTTATGCATCGGGAAGAAGGTCAGATTGAAGAAGACAAAGGTCATCCAGAAGTGGACCCATCCCAGTGTATTATTGAACATCCTGCCCGACATCTTCGGGAACCAGAAATAGACTGCAGCAAAGATCGCGAACATGCTGCCACCGAAGAGGACGTAGTGGAAGTGGGCGACAATAAAGTAAGTGTGGTGAACAAAGAGATCGACCGGGGTCGAGGCCATGAAGATGCCACTCAATCCGCCGATGACGAACATCGAGACAAATGAGACGGCAAAGGCCATTGGCACCGTGTAGTGAATCGATCCACGCCAGATCGTTCCCATCCAGTTAAAGGTCTTGATCGCGCTGGGAACCGCTATGACCATTGTCGAGACGGAGAAGGCAGCGCTAAGCGTCAGGTTCATACCACTCACATACATGTGGTGTCCCCAGACGATGAATCCTAGGAATCCGATCGAGATCATCGCCCAAACCATCGCCTTATAGCCGAAGACGGGCTTGCGGGAGAAGACGGAAAGAATTTCCGAGGTCAGTCCCATGGCAGGAAGGATCAGGATATAAACCTCAGGATGACCGAAGAACCAGAAGAGATGCTGCCAGAGAAGGGGTTGGCCGTAACCGGAGGGACGATAGAATGTGGTACCAAAGTTGAGGTCAAAAATAATCAGGGCCGCCGCTGCCGAGAGGACGGGGATAGCCAGGATGAGAAGGATCGCTGTCAGGAAGATTGCCCAGACCGGGAGTGGCATCCGGAACATTGTCATTCCGGGAGCCCGCATTGTGATGACGGTGGTGATATAGTTCACAGCGCCGGTAATCGAAGAAAGGCCATTCACAAAGAGTGCCGCACACCAAAGAGTCTGGCCCATGGGGGTCTGATTGTATGCCGCAACACTGCTTAGCGGCGCATACGCTGTCCAGCCCGTGCCGGGGGCGCCACCAGGAACCCAGAAGGAGCTCAGCATCAGAATGCCAGAGAGGGCGAAGAGCCAGTAACTTAATTCATTTAGGGCAGGAAAAGCCATGTCTCCGGCGCCGATCTTCAGAGGGATCAGGAAATTTCCAAAAACACCGATGAGAAGAGGCATTGCCACGAAAAAGACCAATATTGTCCCGTGCATCGTGACCAGCACATTGTAACCGCTGGGAATGATGGCGCCCTCGTCATTCACAACGCTATGGGGAAGGAGGTGGCCAATCACGGGTATAGGGTGGCCCGGGAAGGCCAACTGCCAGCGCATCGCCAAGGCCATCGCTCCACCAAAAAGCAGGAAAAACGTGGCGGACCAGAGGAACTGGAGCGCAATCATCTTGTGATCGGTGTTCCAGAGATAATGCATGATTCCGGGCTTTCTGTGCCCATGGTCATCATGATGACTCTTGCCGTGGGTCTCCACGGTCGCGATGCTGTCGTGGGTAATTGATACGCTCATAAGACTATAGTTTATTCCCAGCTACTGGGGCAGTCAAGGAGGCTGCCTTTGCAGGACTCGGTGCCACAACAGGAACGGACGGAGGCGTGGGTATGATCCCGGCATTCTTCTGCTGACGAGGGGTCAACCACTTCTGAAACTCCTCTTCAGAAACAATCTTGATTGGAGCCTTCATATTATAGTGACCCGTGCCGCAAAGTTGGTTGCAGGCCAACTGGAAGTCACCGGTCTGTGTTGCTTGGAACCAAACCCAGCCGATGGTACGGCCCGGGACACAATCTTGATAAAGACGGAACTCAGGAACGTAGAAAGAGTGGATCACATCACGTGCGTGAAGAAGAACATGAACAGGGCGACCCACCGGGATCACGAGATCGGTACTAATGACATCCTGGGCCGTCTTGGGGTTCTCTGGATCGGTGCCAAATGGATTCTGAGGCGTGATTTTACGGACATCCATGGGAGCTAGTTTACCACTGACTCCGGGGTAACGCATTTGCCATCCAAACTGATAACTGGAGACATCGATGGTTAGTGCATTATCCGGCGCCGGGCGGTGTATCTCCTCCCAAACACGGTTGCTGTAGATGGCAAGAGCTAGGAAGATGATGGTCGGCGCCGTGGTCCAGATGATCTCCAACGTGTTGTTTCCATGACTGTAATGGGCAGACACTCCCGGACGACGACGGTAAACGATCAAATAATAAATATAGGTTCCCTGGGTCAGTACGAAGACTACGGCCGTCAGCCAGAAGATCATCTTGATAATCGAGTCAATCTGTAGGCCCGTGGTCGTTACGCAAGGGGGGAGTCCATAGACATTTCCACTGCGCTGCTCGGCGAAGGCCCCGCCAGCCATGACTAAGGAGGCCAAGAAAACGCCACTGGTCAGTAATCGGGAAGCCGACCGTTTGGTGAAGAGCTGAGAAAGCATGGTGGTGGTCATTTCGAGGCCGGAGTGGCTCCCGATGTTACATTGGGTTTTACCGGGGGAACGGCCAGCAGTTGCTCCTGGGTCCAGGAATCGCTCTGGGCGGCTTCAGCTTTACGGATTTGAGTGACAAATTCCGGAGAAATAGCGGGCGCATTGTTACCCCAATCCGAACGGATGTAGGTGAGGATGTCTGCGATCTGCTCATCACTGAGCTGCTTCCAGGGCACCATGGCATTGTTGTAAGTCTGACCCTTAACGACAAAAGGTCCCTGAAGACCGTTCAACACAAGCATCACGAGATGGTTCTCGGCATGGTTTCCCTCCGTAAGCACCCACTCACTCCCCGCAAGCGGCGGGAACTGGCCGGCGACTCCCATGCCGTTTGCCTGATGGCAGACAACGCAATTTTGGGTATAGAGGCGCTTCCCGACGACCTTAGGGTCCACAGGGGCAGCGGCCTGAGTTCCTCCTCCGGCCCAATTTACGGCATTCGACTCATAGACATCCTGACTAAAGCCCCCGCTGTTAAAGGCAAGGTAGAAAGCCCCCCAACAGAGGGCGAACATGAACATCCCGACAAGCCATGGAGAAAGGGGCCTGTTGGTATCCTCGGATCCCTGTTCCTGCTGAAGATGGTGATGATCTTGGTTCACGGCTATTCCTCTTAACTTCTTATTTTGCAGCCCCGTTTTTCTTCACGGGAGCCTCCGGTAAGGGGTAATCATGGCGCAGGGCGAGAAGATATGCGACCAAGTTCTTGGCCTCGGCCGTTGGTACCACTTCGTACCCCTCCTTAGGAGCATCGTCGCCCGTGAGGTTGAGTGCATCATCAGCTCGTTGACCCTGAATTTTACGGGTCAGGAATAAATGACTGAAACAGGGCATAACCGACCCTTCGCAGACGGCAGCAGGGTGATAGAGATGAATGAGATGCCACTTGGCGTCGGGGCGACGCACTCCCACATTCGAGAGATCCTGGCCGAGACGACGTGATCCCAGAAAGGCTGTGCTGTCGCGCAGGTAGTCGCGGGCGACGGAAGGACGGACACCCCAGCCACGGTCGACATCTGACGTGGTTATGCTCAGTTGTCTTATTTGTTGGCTATGACATGAAATGCAGCCCTCGGTCGCATAAACACGCTGTCCGGCAATAGCCTGACCGCCATAAGTGGGAGGAAATGATCCGCCATTGTCCGGATCGGGCACAGGGGTAAGACGTCCAAGATGGAGCGAGGGATAAGCCACGAGTCCTAGCCATGAAGTCAGGAAAACTAGGAAGATGCCACTCAGCAGTGTAGGGAGACGATGCATGTTATTTCCCGTTATGCTTGTTAAGGAGATAATCGCCCGCCAAGGCGCGGGTGATGTTCGCGCCAAGAGTCAGCACGGCTATGAGGAGTAGTAACTGCGCGACACATTCCATCAGGTGGAAAGGATAGGAGTAGGAGGTAATGTTGAGGAAAGATACTGTGGGGTCTGCAAGTGCGATTCCAGTAAAGAGACCACCCAGAAGCATCAGAGTGACCAGCATGGCTATTCCGACTAAGGTGAGAGTGTAATGACGCCCAGTAAGCACGGGAGACCAGCAGTCACGACCAAGGAGCTGCGGAAGGGACTCATAAAGGACAGCGAAAAGTGGCAGGGAGATGGCTCCGAGGATCCAGAGCTGGGTCTTAGCCTCGGTGAAGGCGGTGAACCGGACGGCTCCGCTAACATCCGGCAAGGATGCTAGGGCTCCGATCACGCCAACGATGACAAGCGCGTAAAGACCCATGAGAAGAAAACGAATGGGATAGCTTGCTTCCACCACAGTTTTATTGCGGGACATTCCGAATAGGTTCATTGAGACCATGAAGATCGGTATTAGAAAAAGGACTCCGGCGACAACGCCGGCAGAGGTCATCCAAGCAGGAACTGGTCCTCCGATGAGGCGGTCCATTCCGTTCCATCCGCCAAGAAACAGCAGCATCCAGAAACCGAGGGTGGCCAGATGGCGACGGTTCAGGTGGCTGCCGAGAAGTCTGGGAAGGAGTGCATAAGCCCCAGCGAGTGCCACCGGGAGCAGCCAGAGGGCGAGCAAACTGCCACAATACCATGACTGGATCGGGCCCTGAGCGGATGCCTGGATCGGCTTCCAAACAAGAAGAAGATTGGCGGTGCCATAGACCCAAGGGAACCAGCAAAAAGCAGCGACGAGATACCACTGGGCTACCTCAGCACGTCCCGTACTGCGGCGATCAAAAAGGAGGACCGCCCAAATCCCGATCAGAAGGAAGGAGAGTAGGAGCATCGCGGAGGCCCAGTTGGGATATTCAAGCCACTCCACGCCGGAGCTATAGCCAGCAAGGATAGCGAGCGTTCCGAGTAGTACTGCCAGATTCCAGAGCACCGTGGCACTAATGATCAGCGTGCGCAGCAACGAGCCGCCGAAGCCTCCGCTGTATTCTCCGCCAAGCGGACGACCACAGAGACGGGCCATCAGCCAGATGCCTGCACCAAGCGCAGCTTGGGAAGCCCAACCGTAAAGCATTAGATCGCGCGCCATCGGTGCAAGGCGCCCATAAGTCATAAAACTTACACCCCCGAGGAATCCGGGAGCTATTAACTTTACTGAAACAATCAGCGAGAGCAGGGATCCAATCAAAAGCCAGTGGATGGCATTTCCGAAGAGAATGATCACCGGAAGGCGGACCGAGGCATCGATGGCCTTGCTGTCGAAGGGTTCATGACCCGAATTGACATGATGATGAGGAAGTGTGTGATCGCTCATGGCAATGGCAACTCTAGGGCTGGCCCTCCTTGGAGGCTTTATTTGGAGAGGCATCAAGGGCAGGAAGAACCAGTTCCATTGCCTTGGTGACGGGAATATGAACAATTCCCTTGGCCTGATCGTTCCAGCCATAGGTAGTGAGGGCGTTCGAGTCGGCGGCCTGAAGCTCCGCGAGATTCTTTGTGCGGACGGAGGCGCGGTCGGCATCTTCGGTTTCCGTGGCAGTGTTAGTACGGTTAAGCCAGAGACCTCCTAGCACAGCGGCGAGTAACAGGATCAGAACTCCGATCCAGAGTAGAACACCGGTGGATAACCGCGGCTTTTCAGAATTGGAGGTATGATCGTGGCTCATCAGTCGATGTAGTTGGCAGCTTCGAGTAGACGCGGATCGCGTGAGGGCCAGAGCGGTGAATCACCGAGGCGCTTCAGGAAGAAGGCACTCAGGGTGCAACCGATCGCTAGCAACGCAACGACGTCCAGGACGGCTGGGCGAAAACCTTCAGGATGCAGCATGGGCAGGATCATTGTATAAACGTCCAGCAGGTGCATGCAAAGAATCCAGCCGGCGACCAGACCTAGGAATCCGGAGCTGGCTTTGGGAGCGCGAAAGAGCAGTAGGACAAAGGGAACCAGGAAGTGGCCGACTACAAGAATGATCCCCAGCACGTTCCACGATGTGGAGGAGCGCAGGACGTAGTAGACGCTCTCTTCGGGGATGTTTGCGTACCAGATGAGCATGTACTGAACGAAAGCAATCCAGGACCAAAAAAGAGTGAAGCCAAGCAGCAACTTACCAAAGGCGAAGTTATGCTGAGCAGTCAGCACCCTCTTAAGATAGCCGGCAGAGCGAAGTGCATTGGAGAGCAGTATAATAACGCAGAGTGCCGATAGGACTGATCCGGCGAAGATGTAGATTCCCCAGATCGTTGAGTTCCACTTCCAGTTCAGACCCATGATCCAATCGATCGACCAGAAAGTGAGTGCGATGGCACCAACTGGCACCAGGAAGTAAGCGACTCTGCGATTACGAATAGTGTGGATGGCTTCGCCATCTTTGTCCTGAGCCAAGGAATTCCGACGGAGCAACAGTGCTCCAACTCCGAAGAGCAGGAAATAAAAGACGGTGCGAACCCAAAAGAAATTCACATGCAGATAGGCGAATTTTTCCGCCAGCTCATGGTTGGTAGAGGGTGACAAAGCCATCCAAGTCCAGAGATCCGAAGCCACAAAGAGAAGTGGTATGAGCAGCAGTGTCAGCAGCGGCAGAAGACAGGAGACATTCTCAAGTTGGCGGCGGATCCCAACGCTCCAAGCCGCATCTACCGCATGATGAACGATGATCCAAAAGAGCGATCCGATCAGGAGCGTGAAGAAGAAACATCCCGCAAACATCCACGAGAAAGCGAACTGGTGGGGATTCGCTAGCCCCAGTATCAGTGAGAGTAGAAGCGTGACCAGAGCAGTCACACAGAGGCCTACGAAACGGCCGCCGACATGCTTGTAATCGAACGTCTCTGGATCAGGGAGTAATTTGTGTTCAGCGCTCATGGCTTGGGAGGGGCGGTGGTTCCTGAGACCGCATTAGTGCCGGTCAGTGCGGCTCGCTCTGTCACCGGCACGTCGTTGATTGTCGCATTTTGCGAAAGCTGCAGGGCCCGGATATACGCCACGATCGCCCATCGATCAGGCACCTGGATACTTGCACCGTATCCCAGCATCGTATTCTTGCCGTTCACAATCGTATTATAAATTTCCCCATCGGTCATGTCGCGCAGACGTTGCTGATGCAGGCTGGCCACGCCAACCAAGCCATACTTGGTGGCGATACCATTGCCAGCTCCGGTGGCTCCATGACAAACTGCACACTGGATCTGATAGCGCTCACGACCACGCTCCAGCGTGGCAAGTGTGGCGGTGAACGGAAGACCGTTTCCCCAGTTCGTTCCGATCTTGCCCGTGTCCGCATAGTCCTGCTTGCCGGAGAAAACAACAACACTGTAGGGACTTCCCATGGTAGCGACTCCCTCAGAGGCCTGAGCGCTGGACTCTGGAGCTGAATAACCAACGGGAACTGTTCTGTCGACATGAGAACGAGCGCCGCGTCCATCGGCATAGAAGTCACTAGGGGCCTGCGCCTTGACCTTAGCCTGACGGACCATGTCGGGGAAGATCTCGATCGGAGGGCGCTTGGTCTTGTGAGGCAGAAAGGAATAGTCGCGCAATCCGGCAATGGAGACCACCAAGATGGTGATCAAGACAAGGAGAAAGAGGAAATAGCGTACCATAACAATTATTTCTCTTCCGAGGCTTCCTGATGGATGGCAGTGATATCACCCGCGCCGAGCTCATGGAGCAGCTCGGTCAGAGCCGAGGTTGAGAAATTCCGGTCACGGGATTCTATGGCAATGAAGAAACCACGCGAAGCATCCTTGGCAAAGAGATCCCAGGCAAACATCGGATTATTCCACCGTGGCATGCCTCCCAGCAGTATCATCCCCGTAACGGCCGTGATCGCGCCGATCATGAGGGTTAGGGCCACAACGATGGGAATGTACTGGGGCAGCGCCAGAAGATTGAGAGGTTTCCCGTCAACCACCAGCGGATAAATGATGCAGCTGGGGATCAGTTGCATTGAGAGGGCAATCAGGACCGCTGACACGCCGCCCCCCAGGACGAGTAAGCTCAGTATTGATTTGGGGAGCTTCATCGCCTCGGCAAGTCCGTGAATAGGGTAGGGGGTGAAGCACTCGTAGAGTGAAACTCCCTTGTCGCGGAGGCGATCGACGGCATGGACAAGGGCCTCAGGCGTCTCGAATCGGGCTCCAAGAGCATAGAGTGGCTCTTCTTTGGAACCAGCAACTGGGAGGTGATGGCCTTGAAAATGAATGCTCATCTCAGTGTGTTTCCTCCGTGGAATGATTGGAATGACCCGCGCCAGCATGAGGCTGCGTGCCTGGCAGGACAGCCTTTAACTCGTTCATGCTCATGATTGGCACAAACCTGATGAAGAGCAGAAAGAGGGTGAAGAAAATGCCAAGTGTACCGGTAGCAGTCAGGATATCGACGATTGTCGGGTGGAAGTTCCCCCAGGAAGAAGGAAGGAAATCGTGAGTGAGCGTCGAGGTAACGATCATGAAACGCTCGAACCACATACCGACATTGCAAAGAATAGCGAGAATGAAGACCAGCGGAAGGCAGCGACGAACCGCCTTGAACCAGAAGAGTTGCGGCACCGTTAGGTTGATCGAGAGGCAGGTAATGGCATACCAAGCGCTGCTGCCGGTGAAGCGTTCCCAGAAGGCACCACGCTCAAAAGGATTCGCACTGTACCAGGCATTGAAGAGCTCGAATACATAGACATAAGCCACGCAGGAACCCATCATCAGGAGGAGCTTGCAGACCTTGTCGAGTTGGGACGGGGTAATCAGATCCCTGAGCTGAGGATAGATCAAGCGCAACGGAAGCAACAGCGTCAGGATCGCCGCGCTGCCGCTATAAACCGCGCCGACCATGAAGTAGAAGGGGAAGATCGTGGCATGCCATCCAGGAATCACCGAGGTGGCGCAATCGCTGGCCACGATCGTAGTGACGGTCACCACCAACACAGAGGTAAGCCCGGCTAGCAGGACATACATCATCTCGTAATGGCGCCATTGACGCGCCGTGCCAAGCCATCCTAAGGAGACGATACCATAGGCGAACTTACGAACCTTTGTCGTGGCTCGGTCTCGAAGGACGGCCAGATCGGGAATCATGCCGGCGAACCAGAAGAGCGAGGAGACAGTCAGGTAACTTGTCACTGCGAATACATCCCAGAGAAGAGGGCTCGAGAAATTGGGCCACATGCCATAGCTGTTCGGCACGGGGAAGAGGAACCAGACAAACCAGACGCGGCCGATATGGATCGCAGGATAGACGCCGGCGCAGATAATCGCAAAGACCGTCATCGCCTCGGCGGCACGTGAGATGGAGAGGCTCCATCTCTGACGCGTCAGAAAGAGCAAGGCCGAGATAAGCGATCCGGCATGCGCCATAGAAACCCAGAAGATGAAATTGGTAATATCCCAAGCCCAGAAGCAAGGGCTATTTGATCCCCAGACACCCACACCGGTGCAGATCATGTAGAGGATGCAGGCTCCGCCGATCGCTGCAAGAGTGCCGGTGAAGGCAATCGCTGCATACCACCAGAGCGGGGTTTTCCCCTCGACGATCGAACAGACCGCGTCAGTTACCCAGAGGGGGCCGCGGTTGTTGAGCACCTGTGGCGGACGCTCCAAGACATGAAGGTCAGGCGTCTCAGTCTCAGCGGCAGTAATGATCGAAGGAGTGGACATGCTCGCTCTTAGGAATGGTCTGCCTGTTCAGCGCCACGATTCGCGGCGCCGACGAGATCGGCTCCCGGCATCGCGGGGTTGGGATTGCGGATCCTTGCCATGTAGGTCACGCGGGGACGCGTGTTCAAATAGGCAAGTGAGGAATAGGTGCGTGGGTCGGCCTTGGCCTGTGAGACGGCGCTCTTAGGATCATTGATGTTGCCGAAGACGATCGACTCGGATGGGCAGGCCTGTTGGCAGGCGCTCTTGAACGCTGGGAGAGGGGTCTTGGTGACATCACTGGCACCGGCCTTGACCGAGCGGCCGATCTTCGCCTCCTCGATGCGCTGGATGCAGAAGGTGCACTTCTCCATGACGCCTCGCATACGGACAGTCACGTTAGGGTTCTTCGACATCTTGAGGCTGTCTGCCATGCCTTTCGGCGCAAGAGGACCGTAGTAGAGCTCATCCAGCGGCCGCTCGTTGTAGTCGAACCAGTTGAAGCGGCGCACCTTCCATGGGCAGTTGTTCGCGCAGTAGCGAGTGCCGATACAGCGGTTGTATGCCATCAGGTTCAGACCTTCTTCGCTGTGGACGGTGGCGTTCGCCGGGCAGACCGCCTCGCAGGGTGCGCTCTCGCACTGCTGACACATGATGGCCATCGGGATCATCTCGAGGCTTTCCTCCTTGTGATCTGCGCTCGCGAACCAGCGGTCGATGCGAATCCAGGCCATATCACGGCCGCGGCGGACCTGATCCTTGCCGACGACCGGAATGTTGTTCTCCGCCTGGCACGCAACGATGCAGGCATTGCAACCGATGCAAGAGTTGAGATCGACCGAGAGCCCCCACTGAAGATCGGAGGTAAGGGGGGGATTCGGGTAGATGGAGGCCGGCTCCGATAGCTCGCCGTCCATTTGTGCGGCGAATTCGGGCTGCTTCTGGAAGGTAGCAAGAGTTCCCTCGCGGGCGAGGTTGCGACCCTCCATGTTATTGTACTCCTGGGTGCGGGCAAAGACGTAGGGTTCCTTAGGTAGAGCCTGCACCTTGACTCCTGAGCGGAAGCACAGGCTCGAGGAATCACGTAGAGGGTAAGCGTCAAATCCAACCTTCTCCATGACATGGGAGATACCCTTGCGGCCGTAGCCGAGGGCTATGCTCAGGGACTTGTCGACATGTCCGGGAGCAACGATCGCAGCTGCCTCGATCGAGCGATCACCAACAGTGATTTTCAGCCAATCACTATCCTTGATGCCAAGCATGCGGGCGTCGGCCGGACTGACAAGAACTGCGTTATCCCAAACCAGCTTAGTGACATAGTCAGGGGTTTCCTGAAGCCAGGAGTTGTTTGCATAGCGGCCATCATCAACGCTGGAACTGCGTAGGAAGACCACTTCGAAGTCTTTGGAATTCAACTTCGGAGCCGACTGCACCGAGGCAAGCGCTGCGGAGGCATTGAAGAGAGGCTTGGAGACCGGCCATGCGGTTCTGGCTGCAAACCCGTTACGCAAGAAGGTATTCCAAGCAACATCGGAACCATCCTTGCTAACTGATGCAAAGGTGGAACGGACTACGGCAGGCCCATCGACTTTCTCTCCGGCCAAGGCAGCAAGGATTTCGATGGACGAAATGCCATTCCAAAGAGGCAGGATCATCGGTTGGATGGAGCAGATTGTTCCGTCGATCGAGCGGGTATCGCCCCAGCGCTCCAGATAGTGGGCGGCAGGCACCTGCCAATGGGTAACCTTGCTGGTCTCATCAACGAACTGGGAGAGATGCAAGGTCTCGGCAACTCCGGCCAGCAGGTTTTGAAAATTCAGCTCAGCCGGGGAAGTGAGAACCGGATTGCCCTCTAGGATAAGAAGGGTCTTGACCGAACCAGAACCCATAGCCTTTGCGAGATCAGCAAGCGTTGCGGAGGGCTTGGCATTAGTCTGAACCGCATTGATGGTCGACCCAAGGTTGCCGAGAGTATTGTTGATGCCAAAGGCCAGAGCCTGAACTGCGTCGGGTTGTCCCGTGCCTGCGATAACAACTCCCTTACCCTTGGCTGAGATCAGGTCGTCAGCCACACCGTTTACCCAAGCAGGGTCAAAAGAAACGCCCGAAGCGGGATATGCTGCCGCCAGCGAGGAAAGGGATGAGTTACCCGACTTTGTGGCGATGACCTTGGCTAGCGCAGCTGTGAAATCACCGATCTCGCTTGCACGAACACGGAGGCGATGATCGGCCATGCCACCGGTGAGGGAGAAGTGATTCTCGACCACATAAAGACGGTTCATCGTGCCAGCCGAATTTTTAGGATCGCGACGCTTGGCGAAACCTTTCGCAAATCCAAGTCCACTCTCGGAAGGATTCAGAAAATCACTACTGAGTGAGAGAATTACATCAGCCTTTTCGAAATCATAGACGGGCCGAGCGCCCGTACCTAGCAGAGTGTCGAAGGCAAAATCATTGGTCTGGATCGCCTCATCCTGCACCCAAAGCAGTTTCGGGAATTGGGAAGCGAGTTCAGTGCGGAGACGGTCGACGGTAGGTGAGTTCTCCTTGCCGACCACGACTGCAAGGCCGTCGCCGCCACTAGTTACAGCGGCGGAGCGAATCTTTGCGATCAGGGCATCAAGATCTGTGCGGGAGACCTTGGCGGAGTCACGGGTGATCTCCTTGGCGCGATTGGGATCATAGAGTCCAAGGATCGAAGCTTGGGCAAAAACATCAGTCGAGCCATTGCTTGCAGGGTGAAGGGGATTCCCCTCGATCTTGGTGGGACGCCCGTCTGTCGTCGTGACAGTCAGGGGCACGGCGCCGACAGGAGTCGGCATAGAACTGGCGTAATAGAGGTACTTGCCCGGGATTGTCCACTCGGCGCTCTTCGCGAAGGGAACAAGATGGGCCTCAGGACGACGGCACCCGGTGAGACCGACGCCAGTAAGCGCGGCCGCTGCTCCCATAAGCCGGACGAAGTCGCGACGGGAGAGATTGTTATCCTCGCCATCAGATCCCGTGGCTCCAGGAGTGAACTCTCGGGCCAGATTCTGGTTAAAGGCAGCAGAGTTTTCCCGCTCTCCCTGGCTTCTCCAGAGAGTAGGCTTCTCGTCACGCGCGGGATGTTGGAAAATCTTTTTCAATGGTGGCATCCTCCGCAGCTGACAGGTGGGTTAACTTTCCATTCCTCCTTGAACTTGGTTCCCAGCTCACGCTGCGCCTCGGGAGAGGCTGGATGCCAATTCATGTTAAAGATCTCCGAGGGAGGGCGAAGGAAATTCTCAGGAGCGCGATGGCAGTCCAGGCACCACTTCATACTGAGTGACTCAGCCTCGTAGACAACGCTCATCTCGTTAACTGCTCCGTGACAGCTGTAGCAGCTGACCCCACGGTTCACATGGACCGCATGGTTGAAGTAAGCGTAATCAGGCAGGCGGTGGATCTGCACCCAAGGGATCGGCTGCCCTGTCTCCCAGCTGTCGCGCACTGCGGCCAAACGGGGACTGTTCGGCAGGATCTTTCCCTGGCCATGGCAGTTGATGCAGGTCTGGGTGGCAGGCAGGTTCGAGTGACCAGCTACTTCGACGAAGCTATGGCAGTAGCGGCAGTCCATCCCGAGTTGTTTTACGTGCAGGGCATGGGAGAAGGGTACTGGCTGGTCAGGCTGATAGCCGACGCGCGTGTACTTCGGCGTGAAGTAGTACCAGATCCCGAGAGTGATGGGTCCACCGATCACCAGGCCGCAGACGAGCAGCTGGAGCGGAAGCCAATTGGCCCATCTGGGAAAGAAATTCGACATTCGGGTGTTAGAGAAACGCCCGGATGGAGGAATTCTCAGGCCTGAACAGAGTAGAAAGTCGGCGGCCGAAGGCAAGAAATTTGCCGCAAAAAATCATGCGCGTCTCTCGTCATACAAAGAAGCAGCCTTGAGCTAAGAAATTCAGCAGAAAATTAATATGGAACTCAGGAGCTTATGAAGATGAGTGGATGTCCGAGTCAAAAAATCAAGTTCGTCTACTTGCCGCTCAAATCTTGCGAGAAGACTGCTGGCTCATAGATCCCTTTTTTCTTGAGTTCCTGAGTTCCATATTACATCCCTGCAGTTCTTCGTGCAGTGCTCCTCCTGAGTTCCCTACTCTCAACTTTTCCCTAGCATCACTCTTCAGTCATCCTAAGCCCCGATGAGAAAACCACTTCTTATACTCCTTTCCTTATATCTCGCTGCATCCGTCTTGCATGCCGCGCCTAAGGCCCAACTCGATCTTCCCAAGGCAACACTCACCCTAGGGACAAATTCCCTGAATGCCCAAATCGCGGCCGATGATGCCACAAGGGAACTAGGCCTGATGTCCCGTGCCAATCTCGGGACCGACGAAGCGATGGTCTTTGTTTTTCCCAAGCCTCGATCCGTTGCTTTCTGGATGAAGGATACCCCGCTCCCTCTCTCCATCGCCTACGTGGGTCACTCGGGCATGATCTACGAAATCCGTGACATGAAGCCCTTTGACGAAACCCCCATCCCCAGCGCCTCCAGCGCCGTCATCTTCGCGATCGAAACGTCGCTGGGTTGGTTTGAAAAACACGGCGTGATGGCGGGAAGTTCGGTCGGGGGATTACCCTCCGCCTCGACAGCTAAATAGCCAAGCCCAACAAAAAAACCCGCTCTCCCTTTCGGGAGGCGGGGATGTTTTTTAGATTCGGCTTCTAACCTAAGAGTCTATAGCCCTCGCGACTTTTCGTCGGTCAGACTTTCAGTTCTTCGTTCGTCGTCGCATTCGCGACGGTGAACTTCTCGACGTGGAGCGTCGGGTCGGACTTAAAGGTGAGCCTACCGGCGTACTTGCGCTCGATGTCGATGAGGAGCTCCTCGTCCTCAGTGCGGAGGCGGTTGAGAAGCTCGGGATGAACGGTGACCTTAAACTCGTGGATCTCCTCCTGATGACGCTTCATAAGGGTATGAAGAGCGCGCTGGAGTTCGACGCTCATGGTCATTTGGCTCTTCACCACGCCCTTGCCGTGGCAGTAGGAGCAGTTCGTATAGAGTGAGCTGGAGAGACTCTCCTGCGCACGCTGACGGGTCATCTCCATGAGGCCGAGCGCGGAGATGGGCAGAACATGGGTGCGGGCCTTGTCACGGCGCAGGCGGTCGCGCATACGCTGGTAGACAGCCTGCTGGTCCTTGCGGTTCTTCATATCGATGAAATCGACAACAATTAGGCCACCGATATTGCGCAGACGCAGCTGGCGAGCGACCTCATCAGCGGCCTCCATGTTGGTCTGGAAGATGGTCTTGTCCATGTCCTTACTCCCCTTGTTCCGCCCAGTGTTCACGTCGACGGCAATCATGGCCTCGGTCTCATCGATGACGAGATAGCCGCCGCACGGTAGCCAGACTTGGCGCAGGAAGGCGTTATCGATCTGGGTCTGAACGGAAAAGTTGTCGAAGATCGGCTTCTGGCCGCTGTAGAAGTGGATCGATTTCTTGGCGCGCTTGGAGATCTGGCCTACCAGTTCCTGCATGCGCTCGCAGGCCTTGATGTCATCCACATGAACGGCATCCACACTCTCGGTCAGAAGGTCTCGGACTGTACGGTCGACGAGATCGGGCTCGAGGATCAGCGTGCTGGCGGACGGCTTCTCGGCCATTCCCTTCTCCACCTCGCGCCACTGGTCGAGAAGGAAGCCGAGGTCGCGGACGAAGAAGCGAGCCTTCTGACCCTCTCCTGCGGTGCGGATGATAATACCCATTCCCTCAGGCAGGGTTAGCTCGGTAAGGATCTTGCGGAGACGAGTGCGCTCCTTAGGATCCTCGATTTTGCGCGAAATCCCGCACTGGTCGTTGAAGGGCATGAGTACCATGTAACGGCCAGCCATGGAGATATTGGTGGTGATCCGGGGGCCCTTGGTGCCGATCGGCCCCTTGGTCACCTGAACCATGATCTCGCTTCCGACGGGGTAGACATTGGGAATGTCTTTGGCGGTGATCTGAGGCTTCTTTTTCGGGTTATTGCCTCCCCCTGCGCGCTGGACAGTCTCGATGCCGCTATCAAGAGCCGCCGGGATGGCATCCCAGAAATGGAGGAAGGCATTCTTCTCGAAGCCAATGTCGACAAACATAGCCTTGAGTCCGTGCTCGATGTTGCGGACTTTGCCCTTGAAGATGCCTCCGACGATGTTGCGCTCGCTGTCGCGCTCGATGGAGTATTCTTCCAGCTTGCCATCCTCGAGGAGTGCGACGCGTTTCTCGAGTTTCTCGCAGCTGACGACTAGCTCGATGCGGGGGCCTGACTTTTTGACGCCCAGAAGGCGTTTGACGGTTTCGATGATGCTCATGGAATTAGGTTATTAGGGGTTGAGACTGTAGACAGTTAGGTCTGAGGATTTCTTTGAATGCGATTCGTTAAATTTGATGATGGTTGTTTGTTGTCGGTTATCTGGAAAAGGGTTTGTTTTGATGCTAACAGTCTAAAAGTCTTCAGCCTAGAAGGCTAATTCGATTGTTTGGGGGCAGCGGAGCGGCCGCCACCTAGGAAGTTGAAGAATTTCTGCAGCCCTCCCTGAGCCTGTGGTTTCCGGTTTTTCACATGGCTGTCGGCATCCTCCCGTATATCGGGCTTGGCTGCAGGGGTGCCTCCGTTTGATCCGTTCCCGGACTCGGGAGATTCTTCGGCTGAGGGCTCCGAAGCAGGAGCGCTGTCGCCTCCGTACTGCGCGGGGAGATCTTTCGAGAAGTCGATTCCGGCGATCGGCTGGAAGTTACCAATAGCCGGGCTAATTGCCTCCATCTTGATCTCCTGCCCTTTCTCCATGGCGAAGATCTGTTCGAGGATCTTCGCTGCGATCGGGGCAGGCACGGAGCCGCCGGATTTACCACCCTGGACAAAGACACAGACGACATAACGAGGCTTATCATAAGGTGCGAAGCAAATGAACCATGTGTGGTAGTCCTTGATGCCGTTGCGCCAGAACTGCGCCGTGCCGGTCTTACCCGCCACCTGCACATCCTTGACCCGTGCCTTGCGGGCGGTGCCATCCGGGTCATTGACGACCCGCCACATTCCTTTCCGTACCTTCTCGAACTGATCGGCGGTGATTCCTGATTCCTTCAGAAAGTCGGTGCGAATCTTCGCCGGCTCCTCCTTGATCACCGCGCCATCCTGGCTCACGACCTTCTCTACGAGGTGTGGCTGATAAACGATGCCGCCGTTGGCAACGGTCGCCGCCATGTTCGCAACTTGCAGCGGAGTCGCGAGGACGAAGCCCTGACCGATCGCGGTGTTGGCTGTGTAGCCTGGGCTCCAGCGTTCACGGGGATAGTTCTGCGCAAGCCAAGCGGTGCCGGGCATAACGCCCGAGGCCACGTTGTTGAGCGGGAGTTCTGTTTTCTGACCTAGGCCAAGCATGCCACCTACCGCGTCAATCTGATCGATGCCTGCGGCATTGCCGTACTGGTAGAAGAAGGGATCGCAGGAGTTCTTGATCGCCATGGTCAGGTCCTGGCGGCCATGGGGCGGCATGGGAGGCTTAGCTGTGAGTACCCAGCACTTCATGTACTTGTTGCCGTACTGGACGCCCCCCGTGCACTCAAACTGCCTATCGCCAACACCCGCCCGGATACCGGCCAGCGCGGTGCAGAGCTTGAAGGTAGAGCCAGGCGCGTAGGCGTTCACCGCTCGGTTCATAAGGGGATCCGTCTGGTCTTTGGCGAGTTTCTCCCAGTCTGCCTTGGAAATCGAGGGAACGAACTGATTAGGATCGAAGGAGGGTACCGAGGCCATGGCAAGTATCTCTCCGGAATTCGGATCAAGTACGATGGCCGCCCCGCGACCGACGACATGGAGGGCCTTCTCCACGATTGTCTGGATGCGGGCATCGATGGTCAGGCAAACCTTGGAACCTTGCTTCGGTTCGATTCTCTTGGTCTCCCCATCGATGACCCCATGGGCGTTACGCTGAAGAAACTTGGTCCCCGGCGTGCCGCGGAGGACATCGTCGTAGGCTTGTTCGATCTGCGCTTTTCCCTCCACATCAGGCTGGTAGAAATTGAACGCAGCGGCCTCTTTCTTGTCGATCTCCTTGGGAAGACCTACATAACCGAAGAGATGAGCGGCCAAGGCACTGTAAATATAGTGTCGTACGGGTTTGAGCGTCACCGTGACACCCGGAAGATCGAGGCTATTCTCGCTGAACCGGGCCATGGTCTCGAAATCAAGGTCCTGCCGGTAGACGTATGGAACCTCGGCGTTATCGCGGAAATGCACCTGCAGCTTGCGGCTGTTATAGTCGCCGGCGAGCCCCAGTTTCTCGAGGTGAGGGACAATCGACTCGTTGACGATTTTTACGATGTCGGGCTCGGATTTGAGAGCTCTCATGCCGTGGTCGAGTCCCCAGTACTTGCGCAGGGGCACCTCGTCATGCTCTTCCTTCCAGGCGCGGACGATATCGGGGAGATAAAACTCCACCTCCATGCTGGCTCGGTTCTCGACCAGCGGCACACCCCTGCGGTCACAGATCTCGCCACGCACGGCCGGCAGCCGGACAGTCAGCTGGGAGTGTCCCTTGATGCGGGCCTTGTAGTCGGCATATTTGTAAATCTGGACGTACCACATTCGCACCAATAGAAGGACGAGTGAAAAGGCCAGAATTCCCCCGAGGATGAGGATCTTGCGTAACGAGTCGTCGAACGATTTCATGGCCCTACCTGCTGAAATTGGGTTTTGGGGGAAGTTGAGCACCCTCAATGAACACCGGCACCATTTTCCGAAGCATGAAGTAAAGCAGCGGCGCGACCAGCAGTGAGGCCGCCGATGGAATCACTATCCGAAGCAGTACCGTCATCTCCAGCGGAAATCCTCCTCTCCTGACACAGAGCACCACGAATTCAACGCCCAGGAGGGTCAACGTTACCACGGCACTCCCAAGGGCATGAACCTCCCATCTCATCCCATGGGTTGCCTCACTTGCCATCTGGAGAACAATCGCCCAGACCAGAAAAAACACAACGGGCACTGTGAGTCCGAGTTCGGCCTGTCCAGACTGGATCTGCAGCAAGACGAGCCCCTGGACCAAGGCGGTCGCCAGCGCAAAAAAGAGCGAGGGCACAAGAGGCAGGGCCATCACCCCGAAACAAAAAACCACAGGCAACAGCAGAATCCTTGCTTGGAATGGCGGAATAGCTGGCAGCAGATCCTGGAAGGCCACCGCAATCGGCAGCAGAAGCAGGAGAATGAAGAAAAGAATGCCTTTCCTCATTTCGCGCCGGTGACGATGAAGACCTCCTCGAGCGTGCCGAGATCGGCGGAGGGCTCAAGGATGGCTTCGCCATCAAGTTCGCGGGCGTGAAAACTTTTCACCATGCCGAGCGCGATGCCTGAGGGAAAAATCCCTCCGCTCACACCCGCTGTGTAAACTTTCTGCCCAGGCTGAAGATCAGCCAGTTTGCTCAAAAACGTCAGCTTCAACTCACCCGCCGGGTCACGCGACCCTGCACTGATTCCCTGTTCCTTGGTTCCCTCGACCTTGGCTGCCACCTTGCAGTTTTCATCCGTGATCAGAAGCACCTCGGAGATGTTTCCGGAAACGGCCGATATCTTTCCGACCAGCCCCTTGTCGGTAATCACCGGCATGTCTGGGGCGATGCCGTCGGCCGAACCCCGGTTGATCTTGATCGTACTCCACCAGACGCCGGCATCATGGCCCAGCACCAGCGCAGGAACCAAACGGAACGAGGAGCGTTCGCGGTAACCCAAGACCTGTCGGAGATGATCGTTGTCCTGCTGGAGATCGCGCAGTCCGTTATTCTCAGCACGAAGCTTTCGATTCTCGGCGAGCACCCTCTCATACTCTGCCTGGAGTTGATCCAGCGATAGGAGATCCTTGCCAAGCATTCCGATACTGCTTTTCACCACACTCCCCGAACGGCTGATAGGCGAGATAACTCCGAGCAGTCCGGATTGGAGCCATGTCAGCGTGCCCGATTCGAGCAGGCAGACGGCGATCGCCAGCACGGCGAAAACGAAAAGGGAGGCGATCTGGATTTTTTTCATCCCGATAGTGTTCCTGCTGTTGATTTCCTGATTTTGGCCCCGGAAAGGGTGTGGAAGAGATCCGGGTAAGGATTAATCCGCCATCCCGGAAACGGCTTCAGGCCCTGGGACGATCGACTGCGGCGACGGCCCGCAGGAACTCGATTTCCTGAAGGGCCTTGCCGGTTCCTTCGGCCACGGCGCTGAGCGGATCTTCGGCAACGTGGACCGGAAGCCCTGTCTCCTCCGCGATAAGCTTGTCGAGACCGCGCAGAAGGGCTCCGCCGCCGGCCAGGACAACTCCGCGGTCGACGAGGTCGGCGGAGAGTTCGGGAGGGCAACGCTCGAGGGTGATGCGGATCGCCTCGACGATGCGCGAGACAGGCTCCGCAAGGGCCTCGCGGATCTCCTGTGAAGTGATGGTGATGGTCTTGGGAAGTCCCGCAACCTGATCACGCCCTTTGACCTCCATTGTGAGTTCCTTTTCAAGGGCGTAAGCGCTGCCAAGACGCAGTTTGATCTCCTCCGCCGTGCGTTCGCCGATCAGCAGATTGTAGGCGCGCTTGAGGTATTGAGTGATGGCGTCATCCAGCTCGTCGCCCGCCACACGCACACTCCTACTGAAGACGATGCCTGCCAGCGAGATGATGGCCACTTCGGTGGTGCCGCCGCCGATATCGATGATCATGTTGGCGGCAGGATCGGTGACAGGAAGCCCAACACCAATCGCGGCAGCCATCGGCTCCTCAATCAGGTAAACCTCGCGGGCCCCTGCATGCATAGCGGAATCCTTCACGGCACGCTTCTCAACCTCAGTGATGCCGCTTGGTACGGCTATCACGACACGGGGACGGACAAACCGACGATTGCCGTGGGCCTTGGTAATGAAATGCCGGAGCATCGCCTCAGTGATCTCAAAGTCGGCGATCACACCATCCTTGAGGGGACGGATCGCGGTGATATTACCGGGCGTGCGTCCGAGCATGCGCTTCGCCTCTTCGCCAACTGCAAGCACATGGGTCGTGCCCGCCTTAACGGCAACAATGGAGGGCTCGCGAAGCACGATGCCTTTGTCCTTGACATAAACCAAGGTGTTGGCAGTTCCGAGATCGATGCCGATGTCACTGGAGAAGAGACCGAAAATTTTATTAAACATGATTATTATAAGAGGCTGAAAGTTAGGAAGTCTTGAATGAAATGAAGCCATGCGATGACAAACCCCGTCACGACGACCTATTTCCGAAAAACTCGGCGGGCTCTCATGACACGGAGTGCAATCTTAAAGCTGCAACCTATGCAATAAAACCATGGCACGAGCGCGTCAAGCACCCCTATCCTAGAAATACTTGGGGAACACCCGAACTGGCATGCCTCGCGATGACAAGAGAGGCCGCCTTGCTCAAATAACTGCTAGAGACGTGTAGACGAATTACAGGTGATTGGGGGCGATTTTGCGTGAGTTGACCTGCCGAAGCCCCCATAATAATTGCCCTTATGGCTAGTATCTTTGGAACTCTCTTCCGTATCTCCACTTGGGGTGAATCCCATGGAGGAGGTGTAGGCTGCGTGATCGACGGATGTCCCTCCCGGCTCCCGATCACTGCGGAGGAGATTCAGGTTGAGCTTGACCGGCGTCGCCCTGGCCAGAGCGACATCGTCACCCCGCGTCAGGAGGAGGACAAGTGCCGTATCCTCTCCGGAGTCTTTCAGGGCCAGACCCTCGGC
>Ga0114962_10000668_pt1 | contig 30006 bp, 21 predicted proteins | sample C_130820_MF_Meta_FD_87017 | JGI IMG/M metagenome (GOLD analysis project Ga0114962, IMG submission 87017) | Freshwater microbial communities from Lake Croche, Canada to study carbon cycling - C_130820_MF_MetaG | ecosystem: Environmental > Aquatic > Freshwater > Lake | place: Lake Croche, Canada...
CAAGCCACCTATATTAAGGGTTCACCACAAGCTCAATTAGTTAAGGATAGAGCCTATACCTTAAAAAAATACATCGTTTCCAAAGGATTGGGCTTCCATTTTATTTCTACAGAAGTAAAAGAAGTTGACCCAACTAAAGGAACTAGAGTCCTTCCTGAGGATGGTAGAGTAATAATTAGGATATTGAATAAGTAGAGAATCGATGCTTCCTGTCTTGTTTCAATAAGGATTCTCGATGAACTCAACCTTGAAAATCATATTGTACAGGATTTTGCAATGAAGCAAAAGCGTACGTAATTAACGGTTAGTAGGGGTAGAAAATTTTCTACCCATGTCTATAATCTCATTCGTGACCTTATTCAAAAAACATCCCATCACAAAGCATAAAAAAAGGGCTATTTAAATTAAATAGCCCTTTTTAATATTCGTTTTAAATTCTTACTAGTAGAATTTATATCTAGTGTCTTTGATATCTGCCTTTTCTTTTAGAACATCATAAGCTGCTGTTGAACTTCTTTGAGATTCCATTGATTGCATACTTACTCTTTCATTTGAAAAGCTAGCTGGAGCATTTGGACTACTTTGAGAAACAACCTGAATAATAAATACACCTTCATTACCTTTAAATGGTTTACCTATTGCATTCGGTTTTAATCCTGCTGTATATCCACAAGCCATTAACTCATTACCAAAATTTGGTAATGTTGGATTATTCATAGAAACATTTTCTGCGGTTAAAACGGATTGTTTAAGCTCTTTGGCAATATTGTCCAAGTTTTTTGGAGATTTAGCATAAGCTTCCTCTACTTTTTTCAATAAAATAGCTTTTTTCTTCTCTGCTGTGATTAAAGGTTTGATTTGATCTTTAACATCTTCTACAGAAGCTAATCCTTCTTCCTGCATTTTTATCAATTTAGCAACAACCCATCTATTTCCTATAGATAAAGGGGAGGTTACATCACCGATTTTAGTATTTTTTTCGTTTGCCCATCTTACCAATTCTCTTGCGGATTCTAATCCTACAATAGATTTATCATTTGGTTTAATGAAATTGGCTTGACGTTTTACCAATCCTTCTGTTTTAATAACTTTATCAAAATCATCACCAGTCGTGATTTCTGATCTGAATTTAGATGCTAATGCATACATTGATTTTTCAGTTTCAGAACTTGGCTCAATTTTACGCTCTAAAATAGCTAACCTTACCGACCTATTTGATTTAGGTTCAGTTACTTTAATAATATGAACTCCAAATTGACTTTTTGCAATGACAATTTCCCCTACTTTCGCTCTTTTAACAGCATCTGCAAATGGTTTAACCATTTGCCCAGTTGGGAACCAACCTAAGTCTCCACCTTTTTGAGCGGAACCTGGGTCTTGTGATTTATCACGTGCCAAATCTTCAAATTTATCTTTACCTGATTTGATGGATTTAATATATCCTTCTGCCTCAGCAACAGTTTTTAAAGTATCTTCTTTAGAAATTCCTGCAGGTCTTAATAAAATATGTGATGCCTTATAAACTACAGTAGTATCGGTTTTAACACCAGCCACTTTAATCAATTTATAATTGCCATTATCTAAGAATGGACCAAATACTTTTCCGCTATCTGCTGACCAAACCTCGTCTATCATGTTTGCCGGAACGTCAGGAAATAATCCTTTTGGTACATAACCGTTAGAAGATTTTCCTCTTCTGGATACAAACCCTGAATCGTTTTTAGAGTTAGCAAATAATTCCTTTTGAGTTGCCATATACTCCATTATTTTAGCTGAATCTGTTGGAGTAGTAATAATATTGAATGCAACATATTCTATACTTCTACTAGCCTCTCTTTTAAATTCTAAAGGTTTAGAGCTGATGTAATCCGTGTAATCCTTGTCAGTAATTTCCACGTCTTTGTCAGGAACTGAAGTAACTGGTACGCCTATGTATTTAATAGAGGATACTTTATTATTTTGAAAAAATACATCTTTAGCTTCCAAATCAGTGACAAACATGGAATTTTTAACTAAGGAATTGTACTTCTCTCTTGTTCTTTCTTTTACAAGCAATGTTTCAAACTGAGACCAAAACAATTTTTGCTCAGGTGATGCTTTGATGTCAAGGTTTTTAAGAAAGTTATTTAATTGTCCTTTATCATATTTACCAGTTGCACGGTCAGTAATCAAATATTGTTGAGCAATTGGATGAACATAATCCCCTAAAACTAGGTCTTTGATTTCTTCTCCTGTTACAGTTAAACCTAACTTATCCCATTCAGCACCGGATACTTTTTCATCAACTAGATTAGCCCAAACTTGGTCTTGAAGTTGAGCTTCTTGTTCTTGAGTAATGGATTGGCCTGGTTGTAGTTGGTTTCTTTGGTTTCCTTGAGCGATTTCTAGTTGGGCAGAATAGATTTTAGGGTCAATAGTTTGACCACTTATTTGACCGACACCATTTTGTCCGTTGAAAAGGGGCATTCCATGTTGAAATGCGTCACTAATTAAAAAACCAAACATTGCCAAACCAATGGCGACTAAAACGATTACAGAGTAGCTGCGTATTTTTCCTATTAAAGCCATAGTAAAATGGACAAATTTAAAATTATTATAAAACTTTGAAAATCAATTCTTTAGTAAACCTTAAATGGAATCTTAGTTTTGTAGGATATCCACTTAAAGTTAAAAGAGTTGCAAATTACTAAAAAATGGACTATTTAAGGGTAAAATTTTTCTCCCCTAATTTGTAGCCTTCTACAAAAAGTTCCGCGGAATAAATTCCGTCTTGTAGATTAGCATCTGAAGCACCATTCCAATAAATACAATAGTTCTTAGGAACATTGTCATAGAAAATGGATTGTTTGGAAGTGTATTTGGCCGATTGACCGTTTAAGGAGAAAGTTCCTCCTCCATTCGTCTCTTTAAAAACGGGTTGACCGGAAGGGTCAGTTAGTTTAATAAATATTTCCTTATTACCATTATCAGTAATATGATTTTCTGGAAGTGTGAAGCAAAATTTAATCTTTTGAACCTGAGAAGCTTTATTAGTTTCTCTCTCCGATCCACTGGATTTAACTTTAATACCAGTAATAACAAGGTTTTCTGCCTTCAATTGAGCACCTAAAGCCACCTTATTGTTAAGAGTGACATTTTGATCTTCCAACTCGTTCATTTTTTTAACGTTATTGGATACAGTAGCACTTAAATCCTCATTTTGTTGCTTTAATTTTTTATTTTGTTCAGAAAGTTCTTGCACCTGAGCCAAGTATTTTTCTGCATTGTACTTCCAATCATCCATTTCATCCTTAACACGGAGGTATTTATTGTATGAAATTTTATTATCCTTAAGTAGTTTTTCTATCTTAGATGCTTTTTCTTGAAGTTCCGCTTCTTTTTGAGCAATCATTGCATCCAAGGAAGCAGTTTTGCCCTTAAACTCACTTAAATCTGCTTTGGATTGTTCCAATTCTTTCTGAAGATCTTCTTTGAGTTTATCACTACTAACTAGTTTTTCTTTGATTTCAGCCTCATTTTTTTCAATTTTTTCTTTGTTCATCCATTGAAAAACATTGAACGCCACTGATCCAAGTAAAAAAAGTGCAAGGAGGATAACAACAATTTTTTTGCTTCCATCCTTTTGCTGATCTTCAAGATTTGCCATAATTAATAATTATATAACTTAGATTTTACGTTTAAATTGCAAAATTAGTATATTTAAGGTTTTGATTAGCAATAACTATACCCTTATTTGCATCCGATTACGGTTTTACCTAAACCATTATTGATTTAAACACCTCGGTTTTAGTTTTTATAAATTAATTTATTAGTTGTTGCAAAGGAATTTGAAATGATTTGAATCAAATAAATGCCTTCAGGTAGTGTGTGAGGTAGTGGAATTTGATTGTCCTTAATATCTGTAGCCGAGTAATAACAAATCTGTTTACCTGAAATATCCAATAATCTAACGGACGAAATTGACTCTGATAGGTTTTTTAACCTTAAGCTTATATATTTTCCAAATACTGGATTGGGATAAATATTGGCCTCAGAATTATACTGTGCTATGGGCTCAATTTCACTGTAAAAACTATTACATTTAAGTAGGAAGGCATCAAATACATTGTTGCCTCCTTGAGTAGTTTGGTACGCTTTAGGAGTAGCAATTCCCGAGGAACTGAGTGTTGCACCTGTCACATATATGTTTTTATCCTTATCAATTGCCACAGCAGATGCATAATCATCTACGGGAATGCTTCCATAATAGGTTGCCCATATTAATTGGGATAGGTTTTTGTCAAAGTGTGCTAAAAATACATCGCTATGAGAATTGCCTCCTTTTGTCTGAAATGCTCCAGTTGTTGCAATTCCTGTGGAGCTCACAGTGGCGCCAACAACAAACACATCACCACCTTGTCCTAAAATAAAATCATTAGGGTAGTCTTCATTTTCACCTCCATAGTAAGTTGAAACAATCAATTTATCCGCACTTGAACTGAATTTGGCAATAAAACAATCATTATATCCAGCATTGTCAGTTTGATAACTTCCAGAAGTAGCAATCCCTGATTTGCTTTCCGTATTTCCAATTAAAATGATTTCATCATTTTTTAAAGCTTTTATGGCAGTTCCTGATTCATTCCCAGTCCCTCCAAAGTAAGTGCCCCACAATAAAGATTTGCCATCGTTTGATAATTTAGAGACAAAAGCATCATTATTATTGAATTTTGAAGTTATTTTCGGCTTATAAGTGCTCGAGGTAGAAATTCCATTGACACTTTTTGTTGACCCAGTAATTATAACGTTAGATTTAGAATCTATTGCGATTTTATTACAAACATCATCTGAGTCATCTCCAAAATAGGTACCCCAAGCCAAGGATTTGCCATCACTGCTGAATTTTGCAACAAAGGCATCGTTGGTATCTTTAGATATTTTAGGCTTAAAGGAATTTAGGGTGGATATTTTATTCTGACTTTGCGTATTACCCCCAATGTAAATATTTGATAATGAATCTACAGTAATATTAGTTGGGACGTCAGAACTATCACCTCCATAGTATGTACCCCATATTAGTTTTTTACCGTCATTGCTCAATTTGGCAAGGAAAACATCAGTTTGCCAATGTCCTGAAAAAGTAGTTTTGTAACCCGAGGATGTTGAAATTCCAGAATCACTTAAAGTTGTACCTGTAAAAATAATGTTTTGATTTTTGTCTAAAACCAAGTCTAGGCCAGCATCCTCATAATTTCCTCCATAGTAAGTGCCCCATAAAAGTTTAGAGGTTGACTTATCAAATTTAGCAATAAAGGCATCCGAACTATAATAGGACACATTTTTATAAGTCCCTTTGGTGGCGATTTGATTAACACTATTTGTCGGTCCAGTAATAATTGGATTACCCCCTGAATCTAAAAGCATTGCGTTTGCATAGTCTTGTCCTGAACCTCCATAATAAGTACTCCAAATAAGTAGAGGATCAATAACAAGAGTTTTAGAACTATCAATTTGAGGATGATTAATAGTTGCAAATTTTATGACTTGATTAACAATCCTATAAATGACTTTAGGACTCGCTTCATTAGCTTGGTCATCATAATAAACCTTTGGGATGGATTCTGAAACTTTACCATAGGCAGTTTCTACCTGAATCCTATTTTCTTTTAGAGCTATAGGTAATCCACTATAAAGTAATTGGATATCAGACAGTTTCCCTCCAGGATGAATAATGAAATTGTATTTTAGAGTATTTGTCAGGTTGTTTAGTGTAATGAACTCAACATCTATAGAATCCCAAACATTTGTTAAACGAATTTTTTGATATCGCTTAACCTCCAAAATACTATTTTGATTGTTATTTTTACCTAAGAAGTTTTCAGAATAACCATCTGGAATAGATTTGATGATTTCAATTTTTTGATTACAATTTACAAAATTGATATCCACTCTTTGACTTGAAATCTTTACTCCTTTAAAAGATTTGGATTCAATTTCTGGTTTTAAAAATTCATAACTAAATCCGTTATTTCTGATTTGGAACTTGAATCCATTACTACAAAGCATTGCTATAACATCCGGCCTTTGTTGATGATTTTGATCAGTCATCTGACCTTTATTTTCAATGAAAAATAGTTGCTTATTTAAAGGAAAACACTCAATTATTGATTTTGAGGAAACTAGATTAGATATCGATAAAAAAATTAATATATAAGTTAGGCTGTTGGTGGTGCTTTTTATAAATTGATTCATTTGTGTTTGAATAGCTAAATTTTAAACAAATTGATGTACGCAAATATAGTTTAATATAGCCATAATTCTATTTTAGGATATACAATATTTTGAAATTAACTCCGTTTCTACAATTGAAATTTCAAAACCAATAAAGTCACCATTTTAGATGTAACACCTCTACTTAATCTTAAATAATCGATAATAGATTTCTGTTATCTATATTTGTAACCTCTAAAATTGTATAATGAACTTTCTTAGTAAGAAAATCGCCTTTATTGGATTAGCCATAATTGGATTAACCACTAACACTATTGCTCAAAATGTAAATGGGACTAACTTTTTAGGTCAAAATAGAGTAATCACAACTGCCGTTCCATTTTTAGCAATCACTCCTGATACAAGAGCAGGAGGAATGGGTGATTGTGGTGCTGCCACCTCCCCAGATGCAAACTCTCTTCACTGGAATGCTGCTAAATATGCCTTTGTTGATAAAGATAAGCCGTATGGACTGTCCATTTCCTACACCCCTTGGTTAAGAACCTTAGTACCAGATATTAGTTTAAGCTATTTATCTGGATATTATAGAATCGATAAACTATCTACGGCAGCTTTTGCGATGCGTTATTTCAGTTTAGGGGATATTCAATTCACCGACAATCAAGGGAATGAATTAAGATCATACCGTCCAAATGAGTTTTCCTTTGACGGAGCCTATGCAAGAAAATTATCTGATAACTTCTCTATTGCAGTTGCAGGACGATTTATATATTCAGATTTATCAGGTAAATTAACCGTAGGTGGAACAACTCAAACTAAACCGGCAATCGGTTTTGGAGGAGATATTTCCGGTTACTACACTAAAAAGAATGTTAAAGCTGGAGATTATAAAGCAGATTGGGCAATAGGATTCAATATCTCTAACCTTGGGCCAAAAGTAACTTACACCAACGAAACTCAAAGAGATTTCATCCCAATGAATTTAAAAATTGGAGGTAGTTATACTTTGAAAATTGACCAATACAATGAAATCACTGCTGCCTTAGATTTGAATAAATTGATGGTACCAACCAATCCGGTTTATCAACACGATTCAGCAGGGAATATTGTTAAAAATCCTGACGGAACAAATAAAGTGCAGTTCGGATACAATCCAAAAACATCGGTTATTCAAGGATTATTCCAATCCTTTTACGATGCGCCAAACGGATTTAGTGAGGAATTAAAAGAAATCAATCCTTCCTTAGGATTTGAATATTGGTACGACAAGCAATTTGCTGGACGTTTAGGTTATTTTTATGAATCTCCAAGTAAAGGAAATCGTCAATTCTTGACCATTGGATTAGGAGTTAAATACACTGTTTTCCAATTTGATTTTGCTTACTTAGTGGCAACCAATACCCAGTCCACCACTACAAGGAATCCTCTTGATCAGACATTGCGGTTCTCGCTACAATTTTACTTTAATAAAGCAAAAGGAGGCGGAATTGACACTCAAGGTGCTGAATAATATTCCTAAAACTACATTAAAATATGTCCAAGCCTAATATCCGCATCGGATTTGGATTTGATGTGCATCAATTAATCCCCGGGGAAGAAATTGTAATAGGGGGAATATCAATTCCTGCTCAATTAAAAGCCTTAGGTCATAGCGATGCAGATGTACTTATCCATGCTATTTGTGATGCCGTTTTAGGTGCGGCAAACCTAAGGGACATAGGTTTCAACTTCCCAGATACCGACCAAAGCTTAAAAGGAATAGATTCTAAAATCCTACTTAAACGGACAATGGAGCTCACCCGTCAGGCAGGATACGACCTAATAAACATTGATGCAACTTTAGTGCTTGAACGTCCAAAAATCAATCCTCATATTGACAAAATGAAGTCAGTACTGGCTCAAGTCATTGGTTGTGAGGAAAACGATATATCTATTAAAGCCACTACATCAGAAAAAATTGGATACGTGGGCAGAGAGGAAGGTGTTTGTGCTTATGCTTCCGCTTTGATTTATAAGGTTTAGAAAGACTTAACCAAATGGATAATAAGCTTCATTTACTGATACTTCTAAATAGAGTACCCTATCCTACCCGTGATGGCGGAGCCATTGCAACAATGAATATGTTAAAAGGACTCCATCAAAAAGGTGTCCAATTAACCATTTTATCCTTAAACACTAAAAAACACTACACTGAAGTATCCAAATTACCTTCTTCTCTTTTGGAAATGGGTGATTGGCATTTTATAGACATCAATACTTCCATCAATCCATTGGATGCTTTTTTGAATCTTTTTAGTTCAAAATCATATAACGTACAGCGTTTTTTTAGCATAGAATATAGAAACAAACTCATTGATTTATTAAAAAATCCTTCCATTAAAGCCGTTCATTTAGAAGGTTTACATATTGGAGTTTATGCGGATGTCATTAAAAAACAAACGATTGTCCCAATTGTTTTAAGGGCTCACAATATTGAATATAAAATATGGGAGAGGTTAACCAATCAAGAACTGAATCCTCTAAAAAAGTGGTATTTGAATCATTTAACTAAGACCTTAAAAAGATTTGAAGTAGATATAGTACAACATCAATTAAAAGGAATCATTGCCATTTCCAAAGTTGATGAAGCAATTTTTAATGAAATTAATCCCAGTATTAAAACAATTTGTAGCCCTACTGGAGTTGACTTAAACGACTATCCTACTTGTTCAATAAAAGACCAAAAATCACCGAATATTTATCATCTTGGCTCTTTGGATTGGATGCCCAATATTGAAGGCGTGCGATGGTTTTTAGAGGAAGTTTATCCTAATTTAAAGCTGAAAATTCCTACGATCACTTTTGATATTGCAGGGAGGGTAATTGATGAATCCATATTAGAATATGCAAAAAAGGATAGTAGCATAACTATCCACCTAAATATTGACGATGCTAAAAAGTTTAGCATAAATCAAGGCATTTGTATTGTTCCCCTACATAGCGGTTCTGGAATGCGTATTAAAATATTAGAAGCAATGGCAATGGGAAAAGCAATAGTTTCCACCACCATCGGAGCAGAAGGAATCCCCATTGCAAATAGCCAAAATATCTTAATATCAGATGATGCTTCCAGCTTTGCTGAAGCAATAATTCTACTCCTTAAAGATGAAGACAAACAAGCCTCAATCGGATCAAACGCTAGGCAATTTATTGCCAAGGAATTCAATAATCAATCGATTATGAATGAGTTAGTGGAGTGGTATGAGGGGATTATTGGATAAGGAAATAATAGAAACTCTTTTCCAACTACACCACTTCCTTAACATGGTAGAAGTTCCTTTCTGCGCCATTTCTGGAAATGAGTTCTCCTAAAAATCCTGCAAGGAAGAGTTGAACCCCAACTATAATAGCGGTCAAGCCAAGGTAGAATAAAGGTTGTTCGGTTACAGAGCGTGATATGTAATCCTTTACAAAAAGGTTGTATAATTTTTCTCCTATAAGATAGAGTGCCATAAATAATCCTAGTAGGAAGGATAAAGTACCAATGAGTCCAAAAAAGTGCATTGGTCTTTTACCAAATTTACCAACAAAGAATATGGTCAATAAATCTAAGAAACCATTTACAAAACGTTCAAGTCCAAATTTTGTCGTACCGTATTTTCTAGCTCTATGTTCGACAACTTTTTCTCCGATTTTACCAAATCCAGCCCATTTTGCAATCACAGGGATGTAACGGTGCATTTCCCCATAAACCTCTATGGATTTAACTACATCACTTCTGTAAGCCTTGAGTCCACAATTAAAGTCATTGAGTTCAATACCTGACATTTTCCTTGTGGCAGCATTAAATAACTTAGTAGGGAGTGTTTTTGTGATTGGGTCATAACGCTTTTGCTTCCATCCACTGACTAAGTCAAACCCATCCACCATAATCATGGAGTATAGTGCAGGAATCTCATCTGGTGAATCTTGTAAATCGGCATCCATGGTGATCACAACTGCTCCATGAGTGATTTTAAATCCTTCATTTAAGGCTGCGGATTTACCGTAATTCCTTCTAAAACTGATTCCGTGAATGTTCGGATTTGCTTTGGATAAATCCTTAATGAGTTCCCAGCTTCCATCTTTACTACCGTCATCCACCAAAATGATTTCATAGCTGAAATTATTGGCTGTCATAACATTATGTATCCATGAGGTTAGTTCTGGAAGGGATTCAACTTCGTTGAATAAAGGAACAACAATAGAAATGTCCATATTTAGTACAAATTTACTCAGATTTTGGCTTTAATATCAAATTTATGAATAGAGCGGATATAATGGATATAAAGAAAGCAATCGGAGTGATGATAAACAAACCGCTGACGCTTTGCCATTTAAGAAGTCCTGAAGGTCCTGACCTCTGGACTGAATTTTCAAATGCTTGAAATTCTGTTTTATCAACCTGACCGGCTTGAAGTAATTCTAAGATATCCTTCCTTTTGTGTTCCATTAAAAATTGAGGGATGGAAGGTTCAATTAATAAAGCAAATACAAGAAAATATATAGTATTGACCAAATATCCGATTAAAAAAACAGAAAAGATAGGAATAATAATATTTCCTAAATCCAACTGCCTATTTAATTGTTTTTTACGGATACCATAATAAATACCAAGAATTATAAAAAAGAATAATGGAAGCGTTAACAAACTTCCTTTTGCAAATAATTCCGGACTGATTGCCCATAATATATTATAAAACAGACAGGAACAAAATCCTGCAATGAATCCCCATTTTATGCTCTTATGCTTCTGAATAAAATTCATTTTTAATTGGTCAATAAATGAGTTTTTTGCTTAGAATAAACAAAAATAGTTTTTCCGATTAGTTTTTTATTAAACAGAGGATGATAAATCGACTTAGATTTATTGGTACTATCGTCCAGTACATAATCTAAACCGAGATCAAAAATGGAAAAACTATCGGTTCTTTCTAAATTAAATAGTTTCCTCGGATTGGAAGTAATACTTGGCAACCATTTTTGGATATTTTCCTTGCCTAATGTCATTAACATTTGACTAAAAAGCGTTTGAATTCCTGAAGCACCAAATTTAGCGTCTGCAAAGTCGATGTGTTTGTCATCAAAAGCATAAGGCTGATGATTGGAACACACAATATCAATAGTACCATCCAAAACAGCTTCGCACAAGGCCAAACGGTCAATTTCAGTGCGTAATGGAGGTTGCAATTTTAAATTGACATTGAATGATTCCACGTCCTGTTCATTAAACATCAAATGATGAGCAGTGGTACTGCAAGAAATATTTAACCCTTTTATTTTAGCCTCTTTTATTAAATTAATTGATTCTACGCAAGTAATTCCAAATAAATGAATCGGATTAGAGCAATATTCAGCAATCGATAAATAGCTTTTTAATTGGATTATTTCCGTCAATTTAGGTAATCCCTTTAAACCCAGTTTTGTGGATTGTATTCCCTCATTTATTTGTCCATCCTTAAATAAGGTAGGATGGTTGAGGTAAATAAAAACCGTTTTTCCTACGTGTTGACAATATTCCATGGCCCTCAAAATAACATCATCCATCGGATGATTCTGGAAACCTGTACTAAAATAGGCGGCATGATATTGATTTAGCTCATGTAAATCATTTAGGATTGTTTTATCTCCAGATTTTTTAAACAATAATGCAGCAGAATGGATATTGATAACCGTATTCCAATTGGATATAGATTCTAAAACTTGTGGACTATCTATTTTTGGTGTGGTATCCGTATTCAATATGACTTCAGTAACGCCTCCATAAATGGCCGCTTGCGCCCCTGAATATTGATCCTCTCTATATTCATGACCTGGAGTAGCAAAATCAGCTAAAATATCTACTATACCATCAACTAGGATTAACTCCTTCCCTTCAATTTCTAAAACATTATTTTTGTCTTCTTGTGATAAAACCTGGGTTGATTCAAAAGATTTTTCAGCAAAATGAACCTTTTGATTATCAACATAGGAGGTAATATTTTTAAAATTAATCATCATAATTTATAGATTAAAAAAGATTCAGTTAGTAGAAATAGTAAAGCACCGATTAAAAAGTATTTCCAAAGAAATGTACCTTTGGCCTCATCCTTAATTTGCGCTGAAATAACATCAGAATTATTATTTTTATAGATTTTAGCGTTGGTCAATAATGGATACTTTAAAATATCAGTGTTATCCGCATAAATCAAATTAGATTCCGTCCTATCATAATTTACCGGCAAATAAGTCATTAATTTATTACCATTGATTAATTGGTAGAAACCCGATTCCTTAAATAATCCACCAACATTTAAATTCAGCGTATTGGATACAATTCTTTTACCGGGTATTAACGTGGTATTTGATTTATCAGACTTAATCGTTAAATCATTTATAATGCCACCTTCATTTTTTAGATTTTTGAGTGGGATATTAATTTGATTATCTACGCCAATGGTATAGGAATGAATAGCAATGTTATTGGAAAAAAAAGCGGATTTATATAAAATTGGCAAAAAAATCGGATGCAATACCAAATTAGAAAATGACTCATTTAAAGGAACCGCAAATTGAAATAAATATCCATTGCCATTTTGATTATATGACATAAATACCCCTCCATTATTTAGATTCATTAAAGTAGTAGTTGTTTTGCCATTATTATTAAAGCTAAAAAATTGATTAACTGTTGGAAGCGTCACCTCATTATCAATCTTGTCAAAAATATTATTAAAAAATGGAGACGATTGATTTAATTGTCCCACTTTTTGTTTTTGTATATTCATCTGCCCGTAGGTCAATCCACCTAAATTTTGAATTAATGTTTGAATATCAGGGGAGATTTTTGAATTAGTAGAAGGGAAAAATAGAACATTTGTTCCTTGCTGATTGGCCTGTATTATTGCAGAGGTAATCCCTGAATTTAAATTGTCAATCCCTGACAGTACAATTAGAGTCGCTTTTTTTATAACCTCCTGAGTGACATTAGAGGGAGAATAATCGGATACTTGAAATGCTTTTTCTAACAGGAAAGCTTGCTTTAAAAGCTTATTTGAGGCATTATCTCCAATCAAAACAATAGGAATCTGTTCTGGCACTTCAAATCCAGCAAAATATTGATCATCAAAAGTAATTGGATAATCTTGAATACAAAGCTCTACTCTATTATAGCCCTTTTCTGCGATGGTAAACGGAATTTCAATGTTTTTAGAGGATTTAGCTTCCAAATTAATAGTAGCTAATCCCTTTTGCTGATTATTTATTTTAAGTCCTATTGTCATTCCTTCCAAAGAGGAACTTCCAATATTTTTTATTCTAGCATTTAATATATTAGATTGTCCAACTTGCAGAACAGGAGCATCCATCCAAACGGAATCAATATATACATTTGCTTGGTTAGACGATTTTAACTTAATAATATTGGATTGAAATCGTGAATTTGGACTTGTAATTTTTCCTTTATTATTTAAAAAATTAGTTTGGAAATCAGATATCAAATACAATTGATTATTTGCATTCAAGTCTTCAGCAAAAGCCTCATCTATCGGAGGGATTAAGTTTGATAAAGACTTAGATTCAGGTGTAATTTTCAAGGAAGCAATGATATTTATAACCTCCGATTTTGACATCCATCTTCTAATTGAGGATAGTTCTTTGGAATTAGAAAAGACTAGGAATCTATCGCTTTCTTTATAGGCTTTAATAATGGATTCCGCCTGAGCCTTGGCCTCTTGTAGCAATGTTCCTTTAGTGGATTTTGCATTCATTGAAAAAGAGTTGTCTATATAAAGCACCACCTGGTTCCTTTTTCCAAAAGACTTATGCATTAAATCTGTTAAAAATGGCATTGCAAATGCTAATACCAAACAACTAATTAATAAAATTCTTGACAGAAGTATCAGCCAATGTTTAAGTTGATTGCTATTCTTTTTGTCCTTTTGGATTTCATCAAGGAATCTTATGGACGAGAAATTGACCCTCTTAAACTTCCTGAACTGGAAAAAATGAATAATAATAGGAATCCCAATGGATATAATAGCTACTAAAAAGGATCCGTATAAAAAATTCATTTGGTAATGTTAGGCAAAAATACATAACGGATTGTTATGGCTAAAGGTTATTGTTTAGATGAACCAAATAACTACCTAATAGATACGATCAACTTTGAATCAGATTCCCTCTAGCTCGCCTTTTTATAGGCTCCAATGACTAAATGTTCAATTTTGTCTTGAACAAACTTTTTAGTCAATTTAAAATCCTTAGAATTATGATTTCCTGAAGGAACATCATACATTACATCAAGCATGATGTTTTCTAGGATACCTCTTAATCCCCTAGCGCCTAGTTTAAGTTCTAAAGCGGATTCACATAAGTATTCTACTACTCCTTTTTCCAAGGTAAGTTGAACGCCTTCAGAAGCCAATATTTTTTCGAATTGTTTTAAAATAGCATTTTTAGGCTTGGACAAAATGGATTTCAATGCCTCCAAATCCAAAGGATCTAAATGGGTAATGATTGGCATACGCCCAATCAATTCTGGGATAAGCCCAAATTGACGTACATCCTGTGCGGAAACATATTGAAGCATATTTTCTTTATCCAACTTATTCCTATTCGCATCCGTACGGAAACCAAGAGGCTGTTGATTCATCCTTTTTTCTATGATTTTAGCAATTCCATCAAATGCCCCTGAGCAAATAAACAGGATATTTTGTGTATTTACCTGAATCATTTGTTGATCTGGATGCTTTCTCCCTCCTTGTGGTGGAACCATCACAATACTGCCTTCCAATAATTTTAAAAGACCTTGCTGAACCCCTTCCCCAGAAACATCACGAGTAATGGATGGATTATCGCCTTTTCGTGCAATTTTATCTATTTCATCAATATAAACGATGCCTCTTTCAGCCTCCTTAACATTGTAGTTTGATGCTTGTAATAATCTAGTTAATATGGTCTCTACATCCTCCCCTACATATCCTGATTCAGTTATTACGGTTGCATCTGCTATGCAAAAAGGAACGTTCAAAATCCGAGCAATAGTCTTAGCAAGGAGTGTTTTACCTGTTCCAGTTTCCCCTACCATAAGAACATTGGATTTCTCCACTTCTATATCTTTATATTTAGAATCCAAGGAATTATCAAAATCCCCCTTGATACGCTTGTAATGATTATAAACCGCCACAGATAGTACTTTTTTAGCCTTATCTTGACCAATTACATAATCATCTAAGTGTTCCTTTATTTGATGAGGTTTAAGTAACTCTTGAGCCTCTCCCTTAGATTTTGATTTTGAAAGCACATTATCAAATTCAGCTTGAAGAATTTTATTAGCTTCACCTATGCAATTATTACAAATACATCCGTCTTGACCTTCTACCAAAAATTGAACGTCCTTTCTTGGACGCATACAAAATGAACAATAAGCTGCTTTTTTCAAATCTAAAGTTAAAAAATAGGGTGCAAAGGTACAGCTAATATCAAGGAGTTGTTCTAAGGATGATGAACATCCAACAAGTAACAAACAAAAAACCCGTCTTGATTGATACCAAGACGGGTTTTTATTATATTAGAAACACTAGACTAGTATTCCCAAAGATCATGTTCCCAATTGAACAAATCTGATTTAATTCTTTCTGACTCATAAAGAGCTAACATGGTATTATCCTTAAATTCAGGATTATCTGTAATTCTTGGATATGCCATTGGATTGTTTTCTCCAGTGATATAAGAAGAAAATAATCTCATTTCAAAGAAGTCTAAGTAAGAAAGTCTTTGAGCGTCATTCTGACGGTTAAAGATCTCTTGATTAACAAAAGAGGTTCTTAAATCCTTGTAATCAATCCAACATAATTCAAGTACAAGTGGTTGATCTAAACCTGCCACTTCTCTTTCATATAAAGGAGCAATACCTATGATTCTGCAATAAAATTCTGAGCGTTGACGGTCAAAAATCCACTCTTCCTTGATTCTGTATTTTTTAATTTTATACCAATCAAAATAGATGAAAGTATCTTTTTGGATAGTTCTTTCTGGATCTTCAGGGTCAATAGGAATATCTAAAGTTTTCTTTTCAGATGCTCTTTCTCTAGCCTCTTTAACGGTCATAGGTTTAGTACCCCAATCTTCTTCACTTTTGTAAGATCTGACTTTTGGAACACTTGCATCCTCACCTGTAGTAATAGCATTATTTAATATTTTGTAAAGAGGATTTTTCTCCCATTTTAATGGAAGATTTTTTTTCTCTCTTACATCAATATCTCTATAGACTAATTTACTATAAGCTACGTCAGCATCTCTCAAATAAGGATATGGTATTACCCTACGCTCTTTGATAGAGATTTTGTCATAGTTAAACTCGTCAAGGGCTTTAACTTTATTAGGATCAGCCACCTCAGCTTTTTGAGCCAATGCGTTAAATGCTAAACCTAGAAGAATTAAACCTGATAAAAATATATTTTTCATTCTATTTAGATGTAGTTAAAATTATTGTAATATAAATGTCGGACCTTGTTGGATGGTTCTAGCCGCTCCTCCAGGACCTACTGTTCTGATTTGGTTGAATGAAATTACGTCTCCAGCTCTTCCTGTAGAGATGTAGTTTTTAAGTGCTCCATCAATTACTTTACCAGATATCTTAGCCTCTTTGAATCCGGAAGATCCACCTGCTTTAGATACATAGTAATATGAATATTCTGTTACATCCCATTTAACACCTTCAAAAACGAAATTCTCTAAAACTGCTGCCAAAACGTTTTGTACGGATAACTCAACCTTAGATTTTTTACCACCTTCCAAAGTACCTAATTTAACCTTAGGAGCAGGAACCATTTTAATACGGTAAGAGGCTTGTCCCATTGTGGATACTTTATTTCCGTCTTTAACAGAAACTTTAATAACACACTCTTTAACATCTTTATTATCTACTGGTTTAAGAACATATTTACCAGCAGAACCTGTTAAAGATGCTCCAGTACAAGATACTTGCAATGCTGAAGGAGGAAAACCTGGAACAGAAACCGAAATTGGATTGTCTAACCCAATATAAACAACGTTCATTTTATCAGCAGAAATAGTAGCCGAACCTTTGAATACTTGGTATTCAGTTTCAAACTTATACTGCATTGGTTTACCTTCTTTCATTACTTCAATGTATCCAGCAATTTTTTTGTTTCCTTGACCAGAAGCTCTTACTTTATACTCTGCTTTACCGTCTTTTACGGTTGCAGGTGCTCCGTTGATAACAATTTTAGGATTAGCTTTTGAGTCATATGCCCCCAATACTACATTGGCTTTATATTCATCACCTTCTAATACTACAGGTTTTTCAGCAGAGATGATTGCACTTAATTGGTCAAATTTGAAATCTTCTTGTCCAATTGAAGCCAATAAACGTCTTAACAACTCTCCTTTAGCATTGTTTACTTGCGTTTCAAAGTTTGAAAGCATTGTAATGTTAGATACTAACGGATAATGTAAGAAGAAAAATTCTGTCCAGTTTTGTTTAGTGTTTCCACCACCTTCACTCACTTTTCTTTCTGTTTTTGTATCAATAGAAACTACTTCTTCTTGAACTTTAGCTGATTCTTTAATCAGTTTATTCATTTCAGCTTTGTAGTTTTCCAATGCAACTCTTAGTTTTTCACCATTACCAGCTGCACCAGGAACATCAGTTGTACTTCCAAAGTAACGCATACCAATTTCGATGTCTTCTTGACGTCCAAGTCCTTGTTTCATTCCAGACTCTTTATCATTGATTTCATATTCCTCACCAGTTTTCACAAGGTATTCCTTCATGGTCTGAATTTGTTTAATCATAGCGTCTGATTTAGCAATAACTGTTTGTCCTGCCTCATATGCTGTTTTAGCTTTAGCTGGTACTAACTGATATTGTTTAGTCAATTTTTCCCAAGTGTCTTTGTTTTTTGCATCAAAGGAGCTATTCGTTGTTTCCAATGAAAAGTTCACTAAGTCAAATGCACGAAGTACTTGTTTTGATATATTTAACGCCAGTAACGCTGTCAATACGAGGTACATCATATTGATCATCTTCTGACGATTTGGATTTAATTTAGCCATTTGCTATTTTACTTTTTCCTTTTATTTTGGTTATAAAGAACTTAAAATTTTGGGTTGTAATTTATCTTTTTAGGCTGAACATTTGATAATTTAACTAATTATTTAATCAAAGTAATGTAGGGATTAATCCTTCCATTCTAGCCTAGTCAAGTAAATCTGACTACCTAAATAGATTGCTCTATAAAGATTTTTAGAATTATTTGCCAGAAGATGACATTGCAGTCAACATATTACCGTAGATGTTATTTAATGAAGACAAGTTTTTACCTAATTTAGCAAATTCGTCTTTCATTTGTCTTGTAGATGCTTCAGCACCGCTAAGATTTTCTACTGCTTGAGCCAATTGACCATAGAAAGAATTTAATTTCTTGATGTGGTTGTTGGATTCTTTTAATTCAGCATCGTAAATAGTGTTTAAAGAAGCTAATTTGGTAGTTACTGATTGAACTGTATCAAAATAGTTTTTAGAAACATCTCCTGATTGTCCAATTTTAGAAATTGCTTCTGTTGCTTTTGCATAAGCTGAGTTAAGTTGGTCAACTGATCCAGTTGCTTGTTTAACTTTTTCAGCATAAGCATTAGTTGCACCTGCAGCATCACCAATGTTAGATAATTTTCCAATGTTGTCATTTAAGCCTTTGAAGCTTTCACCCAATCTGTTGATTGTGTTTTGCTCAATTTTAGCTTCTTCCATCATTTGGTCTAAAGTTTTTACTAAATTTTTGTTTTCTTTCTTTTTGTCTTTTGGATCCATTCCTGCTAATTCAGGATAAACTAGAGTCCAATCAACATCCTCGTGGAGAGGTTCAAAAGCAGAAATTGCAAAAATTAATACCTCTGTTAATAAACCTACAGAAATCATGACATCTGCTCCTTTTACGTGAAGGATTTTTGCCCATGCTCCTAAGATTACTACTGCCGCTCCTAATCCGTAGACGTACTTCATAAAAATTTTGAAGCCTCTACTTTCAAACATACTGTTTCCTTTTGCCATTTTTTAAAATGTTAGTGTCGTTTAATTAAAATTAATTAGTTAAATATGAAAAATTTGATTTAATACAATTTTTAAAGTTGAATACTACTTTAAGACTATCTATCGTTGATTGAACGTCCTAAGTATTCTTGTACACAACGGAATCCGATATAAGATTTAGCCGTGTCTTGATATTCCGATGACCTAGTAGATACTTGGATATAGAATTTAGTATCTTTCCAAGAACCACCTCTGATTACTTTTCTTTTCATAGAAGGAGCTTCCTCATCCTTTGCATTATAATAGTAATCGGAATTTTTGTCATGCTCCATTTGGTAAATGGAAGGGTCAAAAGCAGATGAAGTCCATTCTGCTACGTTACCCGCCATACAGTACAATCCATAGTCATTAGGAAAATAAGAAGTAGCTTTTACAGGATAAAAACCTCCATCTGAAATATAATCACCTCTTAATGGTTTAAAGTTAGCTAAGAAACACCCTCTTGAGTTACGAGTGTAAGGGCCTCCCCAGGGATATGGACTAAATCTTCTACCTCCGCGTGCAGCGTACTCCCATTGTGCTTCCGTAGGTAAGTGGAAAGGATCAACTTCTGGGTCACCATTATCAAGATAATATGCATTTATGTAGTTGGTTCTCCACCAGCAGAAAGCATTTGCTTGGTGCCAAGAAACTCCTACTACCGGATAATCATCATAACCTGGGTGCATAAAATAGGTTTGGGCCATAGGATCATTAAAAGAATATGTAAAATCTCTAATAAAGGCTAATGTATCTGGATATACTTCCGCATCCCATTCTTTAATGAATGTTTTACGAGCAACTGGTTTAAGTTTATACTGTAATTTGGCAGCCTCTTGAAGATCAAATGTTTTGTATTTGAACCTCAATTTACGCGTATCAAAAGAGTTAATATAACCAACTTTATCTTGCTCGGAATACATTAATGGTTTTAAAGTTTCCTGAGTGGTAGGATCTGAATAGTCAATTTTTTTAGACCAGTCGATTCTTTCCTCACCTGCTTCATTAGTAGTAACGTCACCGATTGTTTTATGGGAGATGGAATCTCTAACCCAAAACACAAATTGACGGAACTCGTTATTTGTAATTTCCGTGTCGTCCATAAAGAACGCCGCGATGGAAATTTGTTTTGGTCTAGCAGACATAGAAGCCAAGATATCTTGGTCAGCTTGTCCCATTTGGAATGTTCCTGTTGGTACATAAACAGTTCCGTAAGGTTGAGGGTGGTACCAAGGTTTTCTACCCGGTACTCCAGTCAATTCACCTTTGCTATTTTTCAATCCGCATCCCGACAGGGCCGTAATGATGGCAATAGCACCTAGTGCATTCCTTAATAATTTGCTTCTAAAAGTCTTCTTCAACATAGCCTCTTTAAACAGTGTAGGTATAATAAACAGTTATATTTTATTTAATATGATAATGATATATAAACGCCGACCACAATAGGGTTAGTATATGGTTTTACAAAATTAAATGATTTTATAAGAATCTCGGTGATTTATGAAAAATAATTTCGTTCGGAACTAAATTTAGTTGGAAGCAATACTTCACTAAGAACTCCAACTTGCCTCCAAAAGGGCTCGCATCGGACGTTGTGAGGTCATAACTGGCTCCAATAGTAAAGCTTTTGTAGTTCACCCCACCTATCAATGCAATCGCATCACCTGAGTGATAATTAAGCCCTGCAAAGATTTGTTGATTGTATTGAACCAAACAGGATACATCCAACTGAGTCTTTTTAAAGTCCGTTCTTACTAATATAGACGGTAATAAATCAAGTTTAGTATTTTTAATGCGGTAATTGTATCCTCCTGTAGTGTACATAGCAGGTGGAACGTTACTGATTTTACCCCATGGCAAGGATGGATTGTTCATGTTTTGGAACGATAATCCAGCATACCATTTTGGGTCATATAAATAAATCCCAGAACCAATCCCTAAGGAAGTTCCTGTCAAGGAACCGTTTTTGATTAATGGGTCATTTTGATCTAATTGTTTCCATGCTCCATTTAATACTAATTGGGATGCATTAACACTTAATCCTACGGATGCCGTGGCAAACTTAAATTTTTTATGATAAGATCCGGAAGCACCAAAAGTGGTGTTTTTTTCAAATCCTAAATTATCACTAATGATTTGAATACCCAATCCAAACTCATTGTTACCAATTTGTATAGGACTATGAGCATTAAAGAAAAGTGTTTTGGGTGCAGTTGAAGCATCCTCTGTACTCTTAAAGTTAGCCCACTGGTTATGATAGAGCATTGTAGCACAGATTTTATTGCCTTGAGTCCCAGCATAAGCAGGATTAAAGGACAATTTATTGAGCATGTACTGGGTTTGCTGTGGTTCTCTTTGAGCAGATAGCTTTACGCTAAATACAGCAGATAACACAATAGTGAATAGTAAGACTTTCTTCATTTTTGGCAGTAAAGTACTTTTAAAAGACAAATAAACGAACAAAATTTGAATTAGCAATAAAAAAATTTAAAAAAGTTTACAATTTGTTAAAATAGGAATCTTAATCAACATAAAAAGAAGTAGAAGAAAAGCAGTTAATAATATCAATTTTCAGTTTAACGTGAAAATATAAGTCATTTTCCGACGCTCAAGTGCCGGATTAAGACGCTCAGGAAGATCGGTTTGCCGACCCTCGCTGAGTGGGAGTACTTTTGAAGTGTTCATTGATAGTATTTACAAACTAAGCAGAATACAAACAATCAAGTTTTAAAGAATACAAACAGTCAACAAACAAAAAGAGCCTAAGGATTAACACAACAAGGGCGATAGGTAATCAAACAGTTGAATCTTCAAACAACTCAACTGCAATATGAAACTATAAATGAACAACGCCGTGTGGCAAAGGCTGTCCAGAAATGGACGGCTTTTGCTATGTTCATCCACCTCAAGCAAATCAGAACGTAAGAAATTGAAAAGTAATGTCAACTTTTCTGGCTGATGTTACGCCACAGGTGTCCCAAACCTAAACAACAAATCCACCAATTCTTGGATTTTAGGATATATACTCTAAAACAAAAAAGACCTGCAATTGCTTGCAGGTCTGCTTAATTATTTAGGTAATAAGATTATCTTTGGTTAGTTCTTTAGAATAGTATTACAACTTAACACTACTCCATTCGCATCTACTATGAATGCATAATAAAGTCCAGCAGGATATGTTGTCAAATCAAAAGTAATTGAGTTTGAACTAACTGCTTGATTGATAATAAAAGTACTTCCATCACGACTAACTTTTAATGAAGTATTTGGTGGTATTGTACCTGAAACATTTATTGTGGTAGAACCACAGGTTGGATTTGGACTAGCCATTGTAGTTATATTAGCTGATGGCTGATTTGGAAGATTATTTAAATCAAATGCTACAGAAATGCTTTCTTGACTATAGTCTAAAAAGTAACCTAATTCCTGACCTACTGGATTACCTGTTATAACATCATCAAAGCTTACTCTGACTTGGTTGTTGCCTTCATCATAAATTTTCAAAGACGTGTTTTTGTCTGCTCTATCCATAATAGACTTAAAAAAACCTAGTACTTTTTTAGATCCAGGAGCTCCTACCTGTTCAACAGATAACTCTCCAGTTGGAACATCGTAAAAGTAATCATACTGTCCCTTTCTAGTAATTTTTACACGTCCACCTGATAATTGAGTACAAGTGTAATCTACCCCTTGAACCATTTTTTTTCCATCTTGATAGAAAGGGCCATCACAAGTTGCAGTAGTTTCCCAAATATAACAATTGTCAAATGGGGGAGTTTGGCTTGAAGAACCAGATTTCAAACACATGAACAGTGTGTTTTTTTCAGCATAAGCTTGAAATGAAAAAAAAGCTGCGATTAAAAGAAGTGAAGTTTTAAAAAAATTTGTCATTGTTTTGTATTTAAATTTGATCCGAAAGTATATATATATATATATATATCCAAATTTATTTTCAAATATTTTATATGTATTTCAAAATCAGAATTTTATGTTTTTTTTCTTATCTAGCATTATGTTGTAATGGTCAGAACTTAGTACCTAACGGTGACTTTAATACAAACCATTTTGGGGAGGATATATCTAAATTTAACGGTACAGCAGACACACATGACTGGGTTCTTGGATTAACGGGTGTATTTGCTTGGAAAGAGTACTCTAAATCAGGAAATATTGCTAGCGGGAAAGATGATTCTCTTCATTCATTTAGTGCAGGTAAAATTAGTGGCTATATCCAATCGACATATTTTGAATACCTTGTCAATAAACTTTATAACAAGGTCAATCCAAAATATTCATATAAACTTAATGGTTCCGTTTATGGATGTAACGACTTAATTAAATCTAGTGCAATTATTCTATTAACTGATACTTTTTTAAATTTGGGTAATATTGGAATTGACAATTTAAGTAATGTCTTAAAAAAAATTGATTTAGATACTTTTCATTTAGATATAGCCAAAGGTTGGCATCGATTCCAGTTTAGTTTCAAACCTAAAAAGGCATGGCACTATATTTATTTATTTTCATTAGAGTCCAATAGTAGAAAAGTTTTTGGTAGAAATATCAAGTTAAATTCCAAAAAATTCTTTGAACCCTATATTCTTTTTGATAACCTTTATTTAGGTACTAAAGTAGTAAAAGAGAAGGTTGATACGAGTATAACCATCGCAGCCAACATACTCTTTCCCAACAATGAGGATAGCATTGAAAATGTTCAAGCCCATAAAATAGATTCCTTTGTTAAAATTCAACTAAAAGATGGGAGAGAAAAAATTTACCTAACTGGTTATGCAGATACAAACGGGAATAAGACCTACAACCTAAATCTATCAAAGAGGCGAGTTGAGCATGTCAAGAAATATATTAGTAGTAAGTATAAAGACGAGTTTGAAATTATTACACAGTTTAAAGGTGAAGATGAATCCACATTACCCATTCACCAACAAAGAAGGGTAGAAATTTTTACTCAATTTGCCAAGAATCCTTGGTTGGAATAGTACAACTACGCCACAGGCGTCCCAAACCTAAACAACAAATCCACCAATTCCTGGATTTTTGCCGACTTTACTTCATCCCCTGCCTTTTCATAAGCAAAACTGAGATTACGGAACACTCTTATAATGATATCAATGTTGCTACAAGGATTGTAGTAATACTCGTTATGCTGTATTTTTAATTGATCAAGGAACTGGTCTAAGTTGTTTTTACTAAACACAGAACCGTTGTTAAAAGGATTGATATAAAACAACACCTCACCTACCCGATTATATTCCAAAAACTCTGGAGAGTTAAAATCATAGTTTTGGATGTCTAAATCATCCTTATAGGCTAAAATAAAATGCTGAGGTAAGTTGACGCCAAAAATAGGAATGTTCAATCGTTGAGCAACCAAACTGTAGATTATGGCCATGGATACCGGATTCCCTTTTTTAAGTTCTAATACCCTATTAATGTAGCAATTATCTGGAATATGATAATTGTCCGTATTGCCTTTGAGTCCAATTCTATTATAAAGGATATAATTTAAAGCTCTTACCTTGTCAATCGGTGTTTTTTGGAAACTCAATTCTAACCAACAATCCAGTTTTATTTTATCAATCCTGTTATTGAGGTCCTGCTTGTTTAGTTGTGGATACTTGAATAGACAAGATAAATACACACCATCAAACAAGTCTTTTGCTCCTGTGGATGCCCAATTAAGGATAGCTGATTTGAGTATAGAGAACTGAATGTCCTCTATCATTTCATTTATATGAATTTGGTTTTCAGTTGTAGGCTCCTTTAAAAATGCCTCTTCTAAAAAAGGAATAACTTCAGGTCCAAAGTCAGTTATTTTTTGACGAACAACCTCCTGCACTTCTGGGTCTGGGTCTTCTAAAAGGAAAATAAGTGCTCTTAATTCTTCAGGATTGATTTCCATTCAATCAGGTTAATTTTAAATGATTATCAAGGACTACAGGTTTTTTATAAATTCTAAGTCCGTTTGATATTCACGTATTTATTTCTTTTTAGGTTTTGGACTGGCTTTAGTTGTCGCTTTTTTGGTTGTAGTCTTTTTAGGAGCTGCTTTTTTGGGTGCAGCAGCATCATCTGTCTTAGGAGCTGCTTTACCAAATTTTCCCTTTTTAACGGTCGGATTGGCCTTTTTAGCGTCGATTAGCTTAACACATTCCTCTAAGGAAATGGTGTTAGGGTCAACATCTTTTGGGAGAGTAACGTTTAATTTATTCCAGCTAATATATGGTCCAAATCTTCCTTTTAAAATCTGAAGTGGTTTCCCGTCAAATTCTAAATCTTGAATAAGCTTACTGAGTTTATCTTCTCGTTTTTCCAGAATGATTTCTAAAGCTCTGTCCAATTTTAGTTCGTAAGGATCCTCCCCTTTCGGAAGAGAGAAAAACTCTTTTCCTACTTGGACATAAGGACCAAATCGACCAATATTGACCAATATTTTTTGATCTTCCATCTCCCCCAATTCTTTAGGAAGTTTAAAAAGTTCTAGCGCATCCTCTAAGGTGATGGTCTCTAAAAATTGACCAGATCTTATTTTGGCGTATTTAGGTTTTGGGCCGTCATCAGTTAATTCTCCAATTTGAATCATCGCTCCATAACGTCCCATTTTTGCATAAATGTTATCCCCTGATTTAGGATCAACACCCAACAATCTTTCTCCTTTAGCTCTTTCAGAATTTTTTAGGGTATCATCAACCGTTTGATGGAAAGGTAAATAAAATGAACCTATCATTTCCTTCCAAACCTGAGTACCATCCGCAATATTATCAAACTGCTTTTCTACAGACGCCGTAAAATTATAGTCCATGATTTGAGAGAAGTTAGCATCTAAAAAATCATTCACCACCATCCCAATATTAGTCGGAACTAGTTTCCCTTTATCTTTACCAGTGATTTCCGTTTGAGTTTGGACATCTAATTGATTATTCTTTTTAAGGGTCAAAGCTTGAAATTTACGTTCGTGCCCTTCCAATTCCGATTTTTCTACATATTGTCTTTTTTGAACAGTAGTAATGGTCGGCGCGTAAGTGGAAGGTCTTCCTATACCTAATTCTTCTAATTTTTTTACCAAGGCTGCCTCGGAATATCTAGCAGGGGGTCTGGAAAATCTTTCAATGGCTTGGATATCCATTTTGTCTAAATTCTGACCAACAGACAAAGGCGGAAGCATTCCTTTCACATCCTCATCCTCCGTTTCATCATCCTTACTTTCTAGATATACTTTAAGGAATCCATCAAACTTTAAAACCTCTCCAAAAGCTTGGAATTGATGATTTTTATTCTTAGAGATTTCTATTTTAACATTGGTTTTTTCCAAGATCGCATTCGACATTTGACTGGCAATGGTTCTTTTCCAAATCAAATCATACAATCTTTTTTCTGAATCATCTTCCCCTGCGGAAGGGATACTTATGTAAGTAGGCCTAATTGCCTCATGCGCTTCTTGAGCGGATTCATTTTTATTGGCGTACTTTTTTGGATTGCTATAATTAGGTCCATAATGACTAATTACTTGCTTTTTGATGTCTTCTACCGCTGTTTCTGACAAATTAACCGAATCCGTTCTCATATAGGTAATATGTCCAGCCTCATACAATTTTTGAGCAACTTGCATGGTTCTAGTAACGGAATATCCCAATTTACGACTCGCCTCTTGTTGTAAAGTGGACGTTGTAAATGGTGCGGATGGTGATTTATAACCTGGTTTTACCTCAATATCTAAAATTTTGAAGTTGGAATCTATACAAGATTTAAGAAATTCCTCTGCTTGTTCTTGAGTTTTGAATCTTTCAGGTAACTCGGCTTTAAGTACAGCCGCTTGAATCTGATTGGTTTTTTCATCTATAGGATGAAAATCTGCTGTAACTTTAAAGGAGGAAGCAGTATTAAAGGAATTGATTTCCCTTTCCCTTTCTACTATTAATTTAACAGCCACCGATTGTACCCTCCCTGCGGATAAGGATGGTTTTACCTTTTTCCAAAGAACAGGACTTAACTCAAAACCTACTAACCTATCCAAGACTCTACGAGCCTGTTGAGCATTAACTAAATTTTGATCAATCTTTCTTGGATTTTGAATCGCCTTTAGGATGGCCGGTTTAGTAATTTCATGAAAAACGATTCTTTTTGTAGAATCGATGTTCAATCCTAAAGCTTTTGCTAAGTGCCAGGAAATGGCCTCCCCTTCCCGGTCTTCATCCGTTGCCAACCATACCTCTTGGGCATCCTTGGATAGTTTTTTAAGTTCTGCGACTACTTTTTCCTTATCAGCGGAAATTTGGTAATCAGGTTCAAAATTATTATTTAAATCGATGCCCAATCCATTATCGGATAGGTCTCTAATATGTCCATAACTTGATTTTACAACAAAATCTTCCCCTAGGAATTTTTCTATTGTTTTGGCTTTTGCCGGTGATTCTACAATTACTAAGTTTTTGATCATTTTTGGAATTCAGGTCAAAAGTCGGTAAAAAATCCAAATTTGTTTGAACTTAGTGTAGAACTTTTCCTAAATTATGGTGCAATGATAACTCTTTCTTTTAATTGATAGGTTCCAAAATCAAATAATAACAAATAGAGCCCATTGTTTAAAATCCCGAATTGCTCTTTGTTGACCTTGATTTCTTGTTGCCCATTAAAAACAGGAACTTCATTTAATTGACCCAATTTTCTACCCTGTAAATCAAAAGCCACAATATTGAGCTTACCAGAATGCGGTGCATTCATTTTAATATTGAAGTCGGAATTTGCAGGATTAGGATAAACGGACAGTTCCGCCTTTTGTTGAGTCTGATCCTCTATACCAACCACTCCACTTCCTATATTGATGTTATCAATGTACAAATTATTACCTAGGTCAGTTACAAATTGAAATCTAATCTGTAAGGCTTTTTGGAATCTATAAGAATTCAAATTAATAGATTCTGACCTCCACTGAGTGGAATCGGAAGGGATAAAGCTTCCTCCAACTGTATTTTGTACAGTTGCTAAGGTAGAACCTGATTTGTTATAAGCTGTTGATAACCAACTTGCACCACAGTTAAGACTAAGTTGAACTTGTAAGTTATCATCTGTACCAGCCGCTTTTTGCGCATAAGCCACTTTAAAAAGTAGTTTATGATTTATAGATTTAGTCATATCTACAGATGGTAAAGTAATCCAATACTTTACATTATAAGACGTGTTAGATGCATTGTTAATGTATAATGACTTATTAGAATTAAATCCTACAGAATTACTTATGGCCCATCCGTTTTGTTTATAAAAATCTGAACTGACTTTATAGTTATTATCAGAAATAGGACTATTGGATTCAAATCCATCATTAAAAGGAGTATTTTTTTCAGCTACCTTATCAATAACTTTAATAATGGAGCTTCTGGTTTTTGTAGATGTACCCCCGGCAGAAGTCACCTGAAGTCTAACATCATAAATACCTGAAGTATCATATTTCACGGTAGGATTTGGATCTGTGGATGTTGCAGGATTTCCACCCTTAAAAGTCCAAAAGTAAGAAGCAGGACTTGCGTTATAACTCGCGTCTGAGTAAGTAGTAGTTAATCCTGTACAAATTTGCTCATATTGAATATCAAAATCTGCCTTAGATAAACAATTAGTTCCTTTATAGGAAGTATCAACACCCGTCGATTTTAAGTTTGAAGCTGAATAAATGGTAGATCTATAAGTAGTCATTTGATCATCCATTCTAGTTTTTTGACCCTTAGTAAACATATGGCTACAGTCACTATAGTCCATGAAGTTTTCTATCATGTCAATTACATCCGGTTTTTCAGAACTACAAGTATTCTGGTTGGTTGGACAACCAAAATTAGCGTCTTTGGTAGGAGGGGTATCATCAACTTGATCCCCAAATATATAACATCCACCTTGGAAAGTATGATATAATCCGCACCAATGTCCAATTTCATGCGTCAGGGTGTTTGCTCCTGATTTTACTTGATAATAAACAACTATAATACCGTCTGTTTTCGGTCTATTTGCTGCATCATACGGGAATTGAGCGTAACCCAATACAGTACCGATTCCACCCGCAAAGGAAGGGTCAATATCGTGCACCACCCAGATATTTAAATACTTGGAATTATCCCAGTAGGAAACTGATTTGGCATCCTCCCCTGCTCTATATGTTTTAGTGGAATAAATATGTTCAATTCCGTCTGTACACTTACCATTAGGATCTTTAGTTGCCAAAACAAATTTGTATTTGACTTTTCCTATCCTCGATTTAAAAACCTTTGCAACATTTGCAGTGTCACTATTAGTGGCGTTAAAATTTTGATTTAAGGTGGTCAATTGATCTAAAATATTCTGTTTAGAAATATTTTCAACACCATAAGTATGTAAAACATGGAACACCACAGGAATCACCTTAGTTGTCGTATCAGTTGCTTTAAACAAAAGATTTTGATGTGCATTACTTAGAGCATCAGCTTGTTTTCTAAGTTGAACCTGAGCCGGATTGTTAGCCTCTAGCCTAGTATAATGCTCATCAGTTCCACAATGTGCACGCTGTGACTGAGCATTCAGAGCATTCATTGAAAAAAGAAACCCTAAGAATAGGCAGATAAAAACAGAAAAGCTACTTTTCTGTTTTCTAAAGTTTAAGTTTTGATACATCCTAATAAAATGATGCCGTTTAACGGCTTAATATAAACTATCAAAATTAATCATAA
>Ga0114962_10000670_pt1 | contig 29975 bp, 23 predicted proteins | sample C_130820_MF_Meta_FD_87017 | JGI IMG/M metagenome (GOLD analysis project Ga0114962, IMG submission 87017) | Freshwater microbial communities from Lake Croche, Canada to study carbon cycling - C_130820_MF_MetaG | ecosystem: Environmental > Aquatic > Freshwater > Lake | place: Lake Croche, Canada...
CGCGTATGTGACTAACAAAATCAAGGTACTGATCAGTGCTGCGCGGCCAGGAACTTTGTCTGGTTCTTCGGTTTCCTCATTCAAAGAAACTGTGGTGTCCCAACCCCAATATAAAAACACTGCTAGCAGTACTCCGGCGGAAAGTGCACTAAATGAAAACCCATGTCCATCGGTTACCGCAAACGGGTTAAACCAATTAAGTTGCGGTTTCACCGCGTCTTTGCCGGCAGTTCCGGAGTAGACCTTGAAAAGCGCAACAACACTGAACCAAATCAAAACGACCATTTCAATACCGAGTAACCATTGCTGGAGTCGTGCCGAAACATTGATTCCTCGGTAAGAAATCCAACTCAGCAAAATAACCCAACTACATCCTGCAACAGTTACCCAAAGCGTGCTTTCAGCTAGTGAACTGCCAAACATCAGAAAGAAATATTTGCCAGCGATTTGCGCAACACTGGCCATGCTGATCATGCCAGCGGCAACAAGGCCCCAGCCGCCCATCCAGCCAACCCACGGGTTGAAAACCCGAGTTGCCCAGGTGAATGTAGTTCCACAATCTGGCGTCTCTCGGTTTAGTTCACGGTATGCATATGCGATGAACAAGATTGGGATGAATGCCAGCAAAATTATGGCTGGTGATTGATAAGCAACATAAGCAACGATGAAGCCAAGAGTTGCTGCTAGCGAGTAGCCGGGTGCGGTTGATGAAACACCTATGGTGATACTGGAAAGCAGGCCAAGACTTTTTGTGCGTAAGCCTTTTTCGTGACCCTCGTTGGCTGTGAAATTATCGACAGCAGGTTCAATGTTCATTGGCTACGACTTTAGCAAGTGATTTAGTTGGGCCCTTTCGGAATGCCAAAACTAGTTCCAAAAGCTAATTAGTGCTTTTCGCTGATTTCTACTTCCCGCAAAATACCGCACCAGGCGTTGGGGGGTTTGGGCCAAAATTCATTGGTTTAGTCCAATAATCATTGGGAAAACTAGCAATTAACGAGATGTCGGGGGTAAGGTGTATGTTATTCGAACAAATGTTCGAAAGGCAAAAAATGGCACATAGCTATCGCACCCAGCAGTTGACTCAAGTTGCTGTAGACGATTCGGGGGTGCCAACTAAGTTCGCTTGGCGTAACCGCAAGTATGTGGTTCTCGCTGTGCTACTTACTTGGCTCGAATCCGCAGCTTGGTGGAAGGCAGATGGTCGGGATTATTCAGTTTGGCGAGTAGAAGCCAGATCGGAATTCTCAGATCAACACAATTCCACCACTTCCTCAAGTGACGCTTCCTGTGTGCAACCACGCACAACTTCCCAAGCAATGCCATCGACTTCTGCAAGTGGGGTTTATGACATCGCACAGAGCAATACAAGTTGGTTCATTCGCCAAGTTATGGATTAGTGAGGAAACATTATGACTGCTCAACCAACGCATGAGGCTCATGCAACTACCGCTAGCGTCGACTTACTATCAAGCGCACTGCGGAGTTTAGATGAAGCCATCGTCGCCCAGCGTGCCGGCGAAAAATATGTCAATGCACATTTATCTGCGCTTTCAGCTGCTGCTGCATTACTAGCGGCATACGCTCAGCCAAATACGCGTAAGCCAACAAGTGCTTGGGTGCTTGTCGCCAAAGTCGTTCCCGAATTTTCTGAATGGGCGGCATTCTTTGCAGCTGGGGCAGGTAAGCGCGCTGCTGCAGCTGCTGGTTTGGGTGGCGCAGTTACTCCTCGTGAAGCCGATGATTTAGTTCGCGATGCCTACGAGTTCATAGATCTGGTTGCCGAAAAATTAGGTGTTACTAGGAAACTAGTTCTTCCGCATTCAGTCCAAGAACTAGCCCGGATTTGCAGTCAAATCGGCCAACCAGGAAATGTGATTGCTTTGCATCGCAATAAAAAAGCGTAAGGCATCTGGTTAATGATCAATGTCGATAAATTCGTTCGTCCATTTACATGTTGCCTCGTCCTTCTCGCTTAGATACGGCACAGCTGCGCCCGAAGCGCTGGTAGCGCAGGCAGCGCAGCACGGAGCGCAGGCATTGGCGCTGACTGATCAAGATAGTGTTGCCGGCGTAATCAGATTCACTCAAGCTTGTCAGGATGCTGGGATCGCACCGATTTTAGGCGCCGACTTAAGTATTGCTATCCCGCGTGCCCACACAGTAACTCCGATGCATGGCGGCTCTTGGTTACATCGAGCGCAACCAAGAGTTACCGTCTTGGCGCAAAATAAAACTAGTTGGGCTGGGTTATGCCAGACGTTAAGTGTGGCTCATGCCACCGAGCAAAGATTTGCTGAGTTAGAGCACAGCAAACTTATGGAGTTAGCTAGCAAATATGAGTTACAGGTTTTATTGGGACCACAATCAATGTTGGGCTGGCACATAGCTCAGCGCAAATTCGATCAAGCCAATGAGTATCTAAATCAATGGCGGGCTCATGGAGTTACTCCAGTCATTGAAATAGTTACGCACCAAGCTAAACCACATGCCATGCAGTTATCTGATGTATTCGCTGCTCGAATGCTGCAGTGGGCAATCGGACAGAAAGTTCCAGCAGTTTTAACTAACATGGCGCGCTATCTCACGCCAGGACAAGCAAGAATTGCAGATGTGTTGGATGCTGCTCGCCAACAAGTCCCACTTAGTGAAAAGAATCGACAAAGCAGCACAAACCAAGCCTTTTTAGCAGATTCCAAACACATGAATAATACGGCTTATCGAATAGCAAACATGGTGGGTGATCCACGAGATATTGCTCGTTTGCTTTTAGAGCAGACACATTATTTAGCTCAGCAATCTGTATTAGATCCCAAAACAGATTTAGGTTTGGGTTCGGTTTATGTCCCAGAACTATCGATGGTTACCGAGCGCATTGATTTGTCTGCAATTGAGTTACTTCGATCCCAATGTGAACAAGGGGTTGCAAACTATTTACATCGCCAACCGCAGCGCCGAGTAGAAGCACGCCAGCGGCTCGAAGCTGAGTTAGATGTATTAACTCGAATGGGTCTAGCTGGTTACATCTTGACCATAACCAAAGTGGTCGACATGATTCGCGATATGGGCATCAGAGTTGCAGCACGTGGTTCGGGAGCTGGCAGTTTTATTAACCACATATTAGGAATTGCTGGAGTAGACCCACTAGAACATAACTTGTTGATGGAGCGATTTGTTTCAACACTTCGCCCGGGGTTACCTGATGTTGATATCGATGTGGAGTCGCATCGAAGACTTGAAGTTTATGATGCTATTTTTTCCCAGTTTGGTAACGAGCGAGTTGCTTGCGTTGCAATGTATGAAACTTACCGAGTTAGAAATGCAATTCGTGATGTGGGTGCGGCGCTGGGTATGCCCCAGAGCGAGATTGGCAGTTTGGCTAAATCTTTCCCACACATTAAAGCAAAACATGTTCGAAGCGCATTAGCTGAATTACCTGAACTACGTCGTAGCGGATTAGCCGTCCGGGCTAGCCGAGGTGAGTTAGATCAGTTTTTAGATTTAGTTGAAGGACTTGATTCATTGCCGCGACAAGTTGCTATGCATCCTTGTGGCATTGTGCTTTCAGATTCATCGTTGTTGAACCGAACACCTGTGCAGGCAAGTGCACAAGGGTATTCAATGACTCCGTTTGATAAAGACGATGTTGAAGCGATGGGGTTACTCAAACTTGATGTTCTTGGAGTGCGGATGCAGTCGGCTTTGAGCTATGCAGTTGCTGAAGTCGAACGAGTGCGGGTGCAAGTCGCTGATACAAAGTCGCAAATCTCAAAAATTTCTAATCTGGACACATCTATTGGAGAAGAGAGATCTGCTCCAATTGATCTAGAGAAAATTCCACTTGATGACCCTGAAACTTTTGCATTAATTCAAAGCACAAAAACTTTGGGCTGTTTTCAAATTGAGTCGCCAGGCCAACGCGAGTTGATCGGCAAATACGAACCAAAAACATTCCACGACTTGATCGTTGATATTTCATTATTTAGACCAGGTCCAGTTAAGAGTGACATGATTGGTCCATTTTTACGGGCCAGACAAGGTTGGGAAGCTGCTAGATACTTGCATCCCGATTTAGCCTCAATTCTGCAAGAGACATATGGCGTGGTTGTTTTCCACGAACAGGTGATGCGCATCGTTGCCACGATGACAGGTTGCTCGTTGGAATATGCAGATTTGATTCGTCGCAATCTTGGCGATTTCCAAAAACTTGATGAAATACGTGAATGGTTTTATGCAAGTTTGCGAAAGCGTGGTTATACGTTAAAAACTATCGAAGATGTTTGGGATGTATTGCGTGCTTTCGCTTCTTTTGGTTTCTGTAAAGCACATGGCGCTGCTTTTGCTTTGCCTACGTATCAATCTGCTTGGTTAAAAACACATCATCCGGCCGAGTTTTTTGCTGGAGTGTTAACTCATGATCCAGGCATGTATCCCAAGCGATTGATTGTCGATGATGCTCGGGCAAATGGGGTAAAAATCTTGGGCCTTGATGTGAACGCATCTAAAGGTAGTTATGTGGTCGAAGTGGTCCAACCAACTGAAGTAATCGAATCAGAGGCGATTGACTCGTCAGGATCTTCTTTAGAAAAACCTAAGTATGGAATTCGTATCGCATTAAGTGAAGTAAAAGGAATCAGCAATACTGAAGTTCTAAGCATCATTGCGGGGCAGCCTTATCGATCACTTTATGACTTTCTATATCGCTCCGGGGTTTCACAGCCAATAGCGCAACGTCTAATTTTGGCTGGGGGATTTGATGAACTGCATGCCGGCCAAGCATCTAGAAACGATTTATTATTCCATGCGATGGATGTCCTAGCTGCGCCGCATTTTGCAAAACAAGGATCTGCTCAATTAGCTCTATTCGACGAAGAAGTTTGGCGACCGGAGAAAACTGGATTAAAGCCGATGACTCTGGCAGATCGAGTAAAAAATGAAGTGGAAATTTTAGGTATCGATGTAAGCGCACACGTTGTTAGTTTTTATATCCCTATGTTGCGTGATTTGGGAGTACTACCATCAAGTCGATTACTGGATGTTAGGTCAAGGGCGAATGTTCTAGTTGCTGGGGTGAAAGTCTCTACTCAGACTCCGCCAATTCGATCGGGCAAGCGAGTTGTGTTTGTTACCTTGGATGACTCAACTGGACCAATCGACATTGCATTTTTTGACGAAGCACAACAGCATTACGCATCAACACTTTTTCATTCATGGTTGGTGTTGATTCGGGGGACTACTAGAAGAACTGGTCCACGAGGAATTTCAGTGCAAGCAACCGGCTGTTGGGAACTAGCTAGCGTTTATGAACATTGGCGAAGTGGCGGTAGCGCAGCGGTACACGAATTATTGAATCAGCGGCCCTACGATGGAGATGAAACACCACCATCGAGTCAGGTGTGGGAGCATGCCAGCGGTTTTAAGCATTCGTTATTCAGCGATGTCATCCCTGCTGGTATCAACGCAGCGCAATCTGGCGCTCAAGCTGCAGGAATTGCACGCTGATGTCATTAGATAACAAATTTGGCGAGTTAGCTGGCGAGTTAGCGCAAACCTGCAATATTTTGCATATCGATATGGATGCGTTCTACGCATCAGTTGAAGTTAGTACTCGGCCAGAATTAGTTGGTAAGCAAGTAATCGTGGGCCATACGGGTGGGCGCGGGGTAGTGCTTTCGGCAACTTATCAAGCTCGCGCGGCAGGAGTGCACAGTGCGATGCCAATGTCTCGTGCACTGCGCCTAGTGCCAAACGCTGTTGTTATTGAGCCGAGCATGAATAAATATGCCGAGGTATCTCGACGCGTAATGGATATTTTTCAGCAGATGACTCCGTTAGTGCAGCCGTTATCAATAGATGAAGCATTCCTTGATGTAAGCGGCGCCATGAAGTTAATCGGGTCTCCTTTACACATTGCCCGAGAAATTCGCCGACTTGTTTGGGAACAAGAAAATATCACGTGTTCAGTTGGTATCGCGCCAAGTATGTTCGTGGCGAAGTTGGCAACTAATCGGGCAAAACCAGATGGCATTTATGTAATTACTCCAGATCAAGTAATCGAATTTTTACACGGCTTGCCAATCACTTCGATGTGGGGAGTTGGTGCAAAAACTGCTGAGCAACTTGGGCGTCTTGGATTAACTACAGTTGCAGATATTGCAAACACTCCAATTTCCACTTTGGCTCGAGTGATTGGCCAGGCGCACGCAGAACATTTAAGCGAATTAGCTTGGGGTCGCGATCCGCGAATAGTAACTCCAGAGCATGTTGAACGAAGTGTCGGAGCAGAGCGCACTTTTGATAGCGACACCGATGATCTTGCTGAACTGTCTACACACTTAATGTCACTTAGTGACACGGTGGCTCGAAAATTACGAAGTGCTGAACTAGCAACACGCACTGTTTCTATTAAAGTCCGATTCGCTGATTTCAAAACAGTGACTAGAAGTAAAACGTTGGCCAACCCAACAGATACTGCCCAAGAGATTTTTCAGGTTGCTCAAAGTTTGTTAGATGGCATGAACCTGCAACGAATTAGGGTGCGCCTTTTGGGCGTGCGCGCTGAAAACTTAGTCCCTGGCTTAGATGTTCCAGACCAGTTGCAATTTGGCGCCCGCTCATCGAGTTGGCGTGAGGCTGAACGAGTTCTGGATAAAGTGACTGCGAAGTTTGGCAAACGTATGCTGCGCCAAGCTCGACTCATTACTCCAGAATCCCCAGAAACAGGCGAATTAACTGCAGAAATAGCGGAATGAGCCAAAGCCCTAGTGATTGCAATTGAGATTCCAAAAGTCGCTAATCCGTCGTATCCTATAGACAGGAACATTAACCACGTTTATTCATGGAGGAGTTGATTGTTATGCCGCTATCGGAACATGAACAAAAACTCCTGGACCAGATGGAACGTGCCATTCTTACTGAGGATCCACGTTTTGCATCCACATTCCGCGACACCATAAAGCAAGTCGGTAAGAAATCTGAATTTGTCGCTCATCCCGGATTAGTAATCGCCGGAATTCTACTTGGGGTTGCCTCGTTACTTGCTGGGGTAATGATTTCGCAGCCTTTACTTGGGGTATTTGGATTTGTCGTAATTGTCCTTTCAGTCAGCGCTTTGTTCAGCGCAAAGACCGCGGACAATACCAAGAAAACTCCGGCTACCGCTAAGCCACGCAAATCATTTATGCAAGGACTTGAAGACCGCTGGGATAATCGTTCCGATAACTAATTTTCACCGGGGATACTTCTGTGCGTAGGTTTTTTAGTTGTGCGGTAACTGTATTGGCGCTTGTGGGCTTTTCACTCATCGGATATTTGGGCGTACAAGCTTGGCTAGAGACTTCAGGTGGCAGCGCAGCGGTGAGTACCCCCATCGTAGGAATCAAAAACTATAAATTGCCAAATTTTGTTGGCGAAATTGATAACAGTGGCTACGACGTTTCATTTCCGCAGTGTCATCAAGAGCTTTCCCAGCGATTCGTCGGGTTTACCATAATCGGACTCAATAACGGTCGTCCGTACACAACTAACCCGTGCTTTGCTAAACAGTGGGCCTGGGCTGCCACACACTCGGCTCGCGCAATTTACATAAATGTTTCCGATCCAGGACCTGGGACGGCCAAAGCTCGGGGCGCTGCAATCGCTAAGGACACCATTGCGCAGATCAAGACTTTCAACATTAAAAGTGATGTGCCAATTTGGCTCGACATCGAACTCAATAATGACTGGACAAGTGCAAATCGATCAATAGTTGTGCTAAATGAAGTTATGCGCATCTTGCATAAGAATGGCCATCCAGTTGGGGTCTACTCAGTTCCGGTGCATTGGTTTAGCATCACATTCTCTGCTGATGTCTCGGTGCCAACATGGTTAGCACTTGGCAAGTACTCAGACATTGCCAAAGGAGTAGCAGATGCTAAACGGGCTTGCACGAGAGCAAACTTTGGCGGCCGCGAACCTGCAATTGTGCAATTTGTTGGTAAAACAGACGGCATTTGGACAGATCGCAACATATTGTGTGGCGCGCCAGCTGGGCTAGTTGCTCGGCCATAGTCTGACGCTTGGCCAGAGCGCACCAAATTTGCCATTTTGTGGACGCTAGTTAGGTAACCAGGCAAAAGTTTGCCTGGTTTAAATCATTTCTGACCTAAAACTGACCAAAATCGACCAGTGAAAACGTTGAATTTCATCATTTCGTGGGCAATTTATGAAAATATGCCTAAAATTGCTCCATTTCACTCCACCATTGATTAATAGCAATATTCGACATATTTGCGACACGGGGGAAAATTGTGGCGTAAAAAGGCTTGACAGTGGAGCAAAGTGGAGTAATCTGGGTACACGCGGTGACCTGGGGAAGGGTTGCCACAGATGGGGAAGAAGGTGGCACCTTGTTTTTAGGTACCCACAACCCCAAGTTAGATGAAAAAGGCCGGCTGATTTTGCCCGCTAAATTCCGCGAATCCCTAACTGATGGCTTAGTAATGACCAAAGGTCAGGAACGCTGCCTGGTCATTTGGGCCCACGAACAGTTCGCTGTTTACGCCGAATCGCTTCGTACCCGTTCGCAGAACAACGAAAAAGTTCGTGCATTTACTCGTGTTTTCTTCTCATCGGCATTTGACGATGTCGCCGACAAACAGGGTCGAGTCACTATTCCAGCGCCACTGCGCCAATGGGCCGGACTTGATCGCGATCTAGTTGTTGTTGGCGCTGACACCCGTATTGAAATTTGGGACCTAGTCGCTTGGAACCAGTACCTAGCTGTGCAAGAGCCAGGCTTTGCTTCGCTAGATGAGGAGATCACGCTCCCATGATTTTGTTGGATACCGTCTGTGGCCTTCGGCCGTTGGTAGATTCCTGTCACACCTTCCCCGGTGCCAGGCTCGCCAATGGCCGAGGACTAGAGGTGGGAATCCAGACAAGTGGTGGCACATGTTGAAATTCCAGCATGTGCCGGTAATGCAAGATCGGTGTTTGGAGTTGTTGGCTCCCGCGCTAGAAAATCCAGAAGCAGTTTTTGTTGACGCCACAGTTGGTCTTGGTGGCCATAGCCTGGCAGTCCTTGAAGCTTTCAACAATGTAAGAATAATCGGACTTGACCGCGACGAAAATGCCTTAGCAATCAGTCGCGAGCGGCTAATTGCCCACAGCGATCGGGTGACCCTAGTTCACGCAGTTTATGACGAGATTGAAGAAGTCCTGCACGGTCTTCGGATCGAATCAGTGCACGGAATCCTTTTTGATCTAGGGGTTTCGTCAATGCAATTAGATAATCCAGAACGCGGTTTCGCTTACTCGCAAAATGCTCCACTAGATATGCGCATGAACAATTCAGTTGGCCAAACAGCAGCTGATGTTGTTAACACTTACTCGCACGGTGACCTTGCCCGAATCTTGCGCACTTATGGTGAAGAACGTTTCGCTGGTCGCGTAGCTAGTGCAATTATTCGTGAACGAGAAGTTAAGCCATTTTCTGATAGCGATCGATTGGTGACTGTTGTTCGAGATGCAATTCCTGCCGCTACTCGTCGCACCGGTGGTAACCCTGCTAAGCGAACATTCCAAGCTCTTCGCATTGAAGTAAATGACGAATTGGCCGTGCTAGAGCGGGCAATTCCTGCTGCCTTAAATTGTGTAGCAGTTAATGGGCGATTAGTGGTTATGTCCTATCAGTCACTTGAAGATCGAATCGTTAAGAACGCGCTACGCGTTGGTACTGAATCAAAAACTCCAATCGAAATGCCGTTCATTGCTCCTGATGATCAGCCTTGGTTAAAGCTGCTTACGCGTGGCGCTGAAAGTGCAACTGAAGCAGAAGTTGAAAGTAATTCACGAGCTGCCTCAGTTCGCCTTCGCGCTGCGCAGCGAATCGGGGTGGCCGCATGAGTGCTATGCCAGCTCGCGCACCGCAAATTTCGCGCCGTCCAATTAACGCCCCTATAGCTAAGAGATCAAGCCGTAAGCGCATCATGAGCCAAATAAAACCAGCATTTAGTCCCGCGCTAGCAACTATCCATGATGCAATCCCGGCCGGAAAAGCTAGTAAGCGAGTCTTGACTCTGATTGTTTGTGGCTTCGCCACTTTCGGGCTACTTCTTCTGCTGCTTGTTAATAACCTGTCAGCAAAAGCCTCGTTCGAGAAGCACCAACTGCAAAATCAGGTTTCACAATTAACTGCGCAAGAGCAGCAACTTCAGCGCTTTGTTTCTTATCACGAATCTCCAGGACAACTTTTAATCAAAGCTCGCAAAATGGGTATGATCCCAGCAGCAACGCCAGCATTCTTACGACTTTCAGATCACAAGATCCTAGGAGTTCCGCAAGCTGCCGTAGCGGGGCAATGATATGGCCAACGAAGGATTACCTCCACAAGCATCATGGCCAGTAGTAAATGCACCGATGGTGGTGCGCTTGGACAATCCGCGCAGGCGGATTCGAACTTTCACGATCTTGCTCATGATCTTTATGTTGCTGTGTATCGGACAACTAGTTAATCTGCAAATCATTCGCGGTCCAGAGCTTGCTGCTCAGGCGGAAAATTCACGTCTACAAACTTTTGTGGTGCCCGCACTTCGAGGGCAGATAACTGACATAAATGGCAATCCAATTGCGATGAGCATCAAAGCTCGTGATGTAACAGCGGACCAGACGCTTGTGGGTGATCCCCATAAAACTGCGGTGATTTTAGCTCGCTATCTAAAGATGCCGGTCAAAAAAATTCAGAAACGACTGACTGGCAAACTCCGCTTCAGTTACGTCGCAAGAAACATCACACCAGAATTGTGGGACAAAATTGCAGCTGAGCAGCTTAAAGGAATTCTCAGCCAGGCAACTTCATCGCGAATCTATCCCGAAGGTGATTTGGCTGCGAGCCTACTTGGTTTCACAGGATACGATGGCCGAGGTTTAGTTGGCCTCGAGGAAAAATACGACGATTGGCTATCTGGTAAAGATGGCAAACAAACCGTGGAAATGGTCAATGGGACCCAAATTCCAACCGGGCCGAATTCTGGAATTGATGCGATAGATGGCGGTTCAATAAAACTAACTATTGACGACTCAATTCAGGCAGTAGCTGAACGAGCCCTGGCGCGTCAGGTTATTGCACAGCATGCCGTCGGTGGCGACGTTGTTGTAATGGATCCAAAAACCTTCCAAATTTTAGCCATGGCGACTTATCCGACTTATAACCCAAACAAGCCAGAAAAATATTCTCCGGATCAACAGCGCAATAGCGCAGTTCAGGATTCTTTTGAACCCGGGTCCACTAGCAAAGTTATGACAATGTCTGCCGTGATCGAAGAGGGTGCACTCAAGCCAACTAGCAAATTAGTGATTCCACCAACAATTCGCAAAGGTGGAACAAATTTTCATGACCATGAACCACATGGAACATTACATCTAACGCTCAACGGTGTTTTGGCTCTATCAAGCAACATCGGATCGATTATCGCGTCCAACAAAATTGGACAAGACAAGTTCCTTGGTTACTTGCAAAAGTTTGGTGTTGGCCAATTGACTGGTTCAAATATTTATGGTGAGGCATCTGGAAGTTTGCCTAATCCTAAAAATGAGAACGAGTGGTCGGACACCACATTCCCAACTCTGGCTTTTGGTCAGGGGCTTTCAGTTACTGCGCTTCAAGTAGCCAGCATTTATTCCACGATTGCAAATAATGGGGTTCGACTTACTCCACAAATTCTCGCAGGCACCACGAGCAATGTTGGTGTTTACACTCCCGCGCCGCCACCAACTGCCACTCGGGTAGTCAGCGCAAAAACGGCTCGAATAATCCGAGAAATGTTAGAAAGTGTTGTCTCGGCTGAAGGAACAGCTCCAGCCGCACAAATTCCTGGCTATCGAGTTGCTGGAAAAACAGGTACGGCAAACCGCTCTCGGGTAAATGGTCCTGGATACAGCGGATACACCGCATCTTTTGTTGGAATGGCACCTGCAGAAAATCCTGCCTTAGTGGTTGCAGTCATGATTCACACACCTGGCGGGTTGCACTTCGGTAGTTTGCTTTCAGGTCCAGTCTTTCGAGAAGTGATGATGTACTCGTTAGCGCACCGCAAAGTTCCGCCGTCAAGTCAGAAACGACCAAAAATTGCTGTGAAGTGGTGATGTTATGCAAACCGGCCAACCAGCATCAACTTCGCTAGCTAAACTCGGTGCTCGACTCAATCTGCAGGTAAGCGCTGACGTTGAAATTAACGGGATAACTCACGACTCAAGAGCCGTAATTGATGGCGACCTGTATGTGGCAATTCCCGGACTAACTCAACACGGGATTAATTTTGCGCAGCAAGCGATTGATAACGGAGCAGTTGCTATCGCCAGTGATCAACCTGGATGCGAAATTGCAAAAAATCTAGGATTGCCCTGGCTATTGTTAGGTGACGCCCGCCTAGATATGGCATCAGTTGCAGCCGAGTTTTATGGGCACCCGGAACAAAAATTGAAAATGATTGGTGTGACCGGAACAAATGGGAAGACCACAATTACGCAGATATTACGCACACTTTTGCTTGGAGCCGGGCATAACGTGGGTGTTATTGGCACCTTAGGTGCGTTTGTTGGTGACTTAGAAATTCCGAGTAAGCGCACAACGCCTGAATCTACAGATCTCTTTAAATTGTTAGCGCAGATGGTAAGCGCCGGCGCCGATACGGTTTGTATGGAAGTTTCAAGTCACGCACTCGAATTGCATCGAGTCGCAGGAATTAAATTTGATGTGGCAATCTTTACTAACCTCACCCAAGACCACTTAGATTTTCATGGCTCAATGGAAAATTATTTTGCTGCTAAACAAAAACTTTTCACTGACTCCCGTTGCAAGGTCGCGGTTATCGACTGTGACGATGACTGGGGCCGCAAGCTAATCTCAAGTACAGATGCGCAGCAGGTGATTTCTGTTGGAGCGATAGGCGATTGGCGAATCAGTGACGTACTAACGCAGCTATCTGGAAGCACTCGGTTTAATTTAGAAACTCCAACTCAAAACTTCGATGTGAGCATTCCGATGTATGGCGAATTTAATGCCAAGAATGCTGCGCTGTGTTTAGCCACGTGTGCGATTTTGGGTCTCGATCCGTTAGTCGTGAAAGATTCGTTGGCCAACTTGCCACAGGTGCCCGGGCGAATGCAATTAGTGGCTAGCAATAGCGACTTCTTAGCATTTGTTGATTATGCGCATACCCCTGATGCAGTGGAAAAAGTATTGACCGAAATTCTCGTAGCTAAACCCACAAAGCTAATCACGGTTATCGGTTGTGGTGGAGATCGTGATTCAAGTAAGCGCCCACTAATGGGTCAGATTGCTGCTCGGTTAGCAGATGTGGTTGTAATTACTGACGATAATCCCAGAAGTGAAGACCCAGCACAGATTCGTCAGGCAGTATTTGAGGGAACTTTGGAGCAATCTGCGCAGGTTTTTAAAATTGGTGACCGACGTGATGCGATTGCTTTCGCTATTTCACTTGCGGGTAGTGGAGATGTTGTTGCTGTGCTGGGCAAAGGACATGAAGTTGGGCAAGAAGTCAACGGAATCATTACTGAATTTGACGATGTAAAAGTGATTCGTGAGGTGATTGTTGGTGCATAAAATCACGCTTGCGAAAATTGCTGAAATCACTGGCGGTCAGGTTTTTGGAGATCCGGATTTAATTCTTTCTGCAATTTCAACAGATTCAAGGAGCTCCTCTGAAAATTGGTTATTCGCTGCAATCAAAGGTGAGCGAGCAGATGGTCACAACTATGTTGCGCAAGCTTTGGGCAATGGCGCAATGGCCTGCTTGGTTTCCCAGTCAGTCGAAGGTCCGCATGTTTTAGTCCCGAACTATGGAGTAGAACTTGATCCAGTTATTTATGCTCTTGGGAAACTTGCTGCATTCGACCGCGCTCAATTCACAAATGTAAACGTTGTCGCCATCACTGGCTCGTCTGGAAAAACATCAACCAAGGACCTCATTGGACAAGTGCTAAAACACTCAGGTCCAACACAAGCACCAGCGGGCTCACAGAACAATGAACTCGGACTTCCGTTAACTATTTTAACTGCAGATAGTGATGTCAATAATTTAGTTTTAGAGATGGGTATGCGCGGATTAGGGCACATCTCATACTTGTGTGAAATTGCGAGCCCAACTATCTCGGTTGTAACCAATGTGGGTCAGGCGCATATTGGTGAAGTTGGATCCATCGAAAACATAGCCAAAGCTAAATCGGAAATAGTGCAAGGACTTTGTGCGCAAAATTGGGCGATTCTGAACTATGACGATCCCTACGTTTTAGAAATGCGCAACTTAACGAAGGCTCAGGTACTTACCTATGGATTGAGCGTCGCCGCTGATGTTCGCGCACTCAATATTTCATCTTGTGATGATGGAACTTATGAATTCGATATTCAAATAGCAAACGAAATTGCACGCGTTAGGTTGCCACTACTAGGTGAGCACAATGTTTTGAATGCCTTAGCCGCAGCTTCGGTAGGAACCACTTGCGGCATGAAATTATCAACCGTAGTTGAAGCACTCAGTTCAGTAACTTTACTTAGCCCATGGCGTATGGAGAAATCTGTGTTGGGTAACGGAGTTACCGTAATCAACGATGCCTACAACGCAAACCCAGAATCAATGTCAGCCGCGCTTCGCGCGCTTGCAGGTATCGCACCGTCTGGGCACTCGTGGGCTGTACTTGGTGCGATGGCTGAACTAGGCGAATTTTCCATTGAACAACATGATGCAATCGGTCGACTTGCTGTGCGATTGGATATTTCCAATTTGGTAGTTGTTGGGGAGCAGGCCAAAGCTTTGTATTTAGGTGCACTCCAAGAGGGGTCTTGGGATGGTGAGTCGGTGTGGTTTCCCGACTTTAGTTCAGCCTGCGATTACATTGTTGAGAGGGTTAAATCGCCAGATGTCGTGCTATTTAAAGCATCGCGCTCAGGTCAGTTTGAACAGTTAGCCCAAATGGTCTCTGATGCGATGAATGATGAGGGGAGTGCACAGTGAAGTTAGTTGTACTCGCTGGTGCATTTGCCGCAATATTCTCGTTGATATTGACGCCTCTTTTAATTAAAGTTCTTGGCCGGCGCGGTCTTTCTCAGGCAATCAGAGAATCGGCCGATGGCATCAATTACCCAGAACACGGCAGTAAGCGCGGGACGCCATCTATGGGTGGCTTAGCAATTTTAGGTTCGGTGGTTCTGGCTTACACGCTGACACACTTAATCGCGTGGACTATGCCAACTGCAACAGGGTTGCTTGCACTTTACCTAATGGTCGGATTGGGTCTTGTTGGTGTGGCCGATGACTATTTGAAGATCTTCAAGCGACGAAGTACGGGCATCCGCGCTCGGACTAAATTAATCGGTCAAGCACTCGTTGCATTGAGTTTTGGCTGGCTAGGTTTGCAATTTCCAGATGCGCAAGGACGTCATCCCTTATCGCACGCAATTTCCGTAGTTCGAGATACGCCATGGATTTTGCCAACAGGTGTTGTCCTGCTTTGGGTTTGGTTCTTGATTACCGGCATCACCAATGGTGTTAATCTGACCGACGGGCTTGATGGCCTAGCTTGTGGCGCAGCAGTAATGGCGTTCATTGCGTACACCGTTCTATGTGTGTGGCAGTACGGACAGAACTGCCAATTCGGAGATGTTGCGCGCTGTTACACCGTGCGCGATCCACTTGATTTAGCAATGTTTGCAGCGATGTGTGCTGGTTCATGCTTTGGGTTCTTGTGGTGGAACACTAGCCCAGCAAAAATCTTTATGGGAGATACTGGTTCTTTGTCTTTGGGTGGGGCAATTGCAGCACTGGCACTTTTGACCAGAACTGAGCTACTACTGCCGCTTTTCGGTGGTCTTTTTGTGATCATCACGCTTTCCGTTATTGCCCAGGTGGCGTCCTATAAGTTAACTGGCAAACGGGTTTTATTAATGGCGCCGCTACATCACCATTTTGAAATGCTGGGCTGGCCAGAAACATTAATCGTTGTTCGGTTTTGGATTATCCAAGGCGTTTGCGTCGGTGGCGCTATGGCACTTTTCTATGCTGAGTGGGTCCGACAATGAGGCCTGATTTAGATGCATGAAGTAAGTAAATTGAATCGAACTTCGGACTGGTCGCAAATTCGTGTCGCAGTTGTTGGTTTTGGTCTTGCCGGCTTTGCCGCTGCAGACGCGTTGATCCAGATGGATGCCCAAGTTCTAATAATTGATGGCGCACCCCGAGATAAGTATGCAGACAAGGCTCAGCTACTTGAAATTCTTGGCGCCGAATTTCAGTTTGATGATGATGTAACTTTGCCAAGCGATTTAGATGTGTTGGTTTTATCTCCTGGAGTTTCACCGCTTGCACCGATTGTTAAAGCAGCCCAAAGTGCTGAGGTAACTATTTGGGGTGAGTTGGAATTAGCTTGGAGATTGCGAGACCCAGAAACGGCGGCTCCTTGGGTTGCTATTACCGGGACTAACGGCAAAACCACAACCACCCGAATGGTTGAATCCATCCTCGCGGAAAAATACGGCGCACAGAATGTGCGAGCAGCGGGCAATATTGGTTTGCCAATGTGCGAGGTAGTTATGGACCCAAATCCACTCGCGGCGATTGTCGTTGAAGTAGGTGCGCCACAACTTCCATTTGTACATTCCGTTTCACCGGTTGCCTCTGTTTGTCTGAACTTGGCGCCTGATCACATCGACCTATTTGGGTCATTTGAGGCATATCGCGATGCGAAGGCCCGCATTTATCGCAATACTCAAATCGCTGCCATCTACAACGAGCAAGATGAAGCCACTGAACGCATGGTTGAACAAGCAGATGTAGTCGAAGGTTGCCGAGCAGTTTCGTTCACGCTGAGTATTCCGCGTAGTTCGATGGTTGGGTTAGTTGAAGACATTTTGGTAGATCGAGCTTTTCTTTCGCAGCGCGCAACTTCTGCACTTGAAATCATTGAGTTGTCTGATTTGCCAAGTAATGCCCCACACAATGTACAAAATGCCTTAGCCGCTATTGCACTTGCTCGAGCAATCGAAATTGAACCTGCATTCATCAAAGCCGGCTTAATGAATTGGCAGGCAGAGCCACATCGGATTACACATGTTGACCAGGTAAATGGTGTTGACTATGTCGATGATTCCAAGGCGACGAACACGCATGCGGCATTCACTTCTATTCGTGCTTACGAGTCTGTTGTGTGGATTGCTGGAGGATTAGCAAAAGGTCAGGATTTCACCGAGCTGGTAGAAAAATCAGCAAGTCGGCTTCGTGGGGTCGTCCTTTTAGGCGCAGATCAGGAGTTGATTGCGCAGGCATTGACTAAATTTGCCCCCGATGTTCCAGTGCACAGAGTGCACAGCACCCAGATAGATGCAATGACTTCTGTGGTTGCATTGGCCGCACAGTTAGCCAGCAGAGGGGACACTGTGTTACTCGCTCCAGGCTGCGCATCATGGGATATGTATCGAGATTACGCGCATCGTGGCGACGCATTTGCGCAGGCAGTTCGAGAGTTAGGGACATTATGACCGTCATACAGAACGCGGAGCCGAAAGCAGATACTAAATCTATTTGGCAGAAACTAGAACACCCGATGGCTCTCTACAACATCATCTTCTGGAGCACTATTGCGCTATTGGTCTCTGGCCTTGTGATGGTGGCTTCGGCATCAAGTATTTTCGCTTATGAAAATTTCAACGGTAATCAGTGGGCGCTTGTGGAACGCCAATTGTTATTTGCTGGAATTGGCGTTTTCGGATTGCTCGTGATGGCTAACCAAGATAACGAACGAATCAAGAAGTATTCTGGGCCGTTTTTGATAACTGTTGTCGGCCTGCTTTGCGCGGTTCTGGTGATCGGATCATCGGTAAATGGGCAAAGGAACTGGATTGAGTTCGGTTCGCTCATTCGTTTCCAGCCTTCGGAATTCGCCAAAATTGGCATCATTCTTTACGGGGCGAAAATTCTGGCAAATTATGAAGGCGAATTGCATCTAGTTTCTCGGCTCTTAAATCCATATGGTGTGGTCTGTGTAGTTGTTCTGTTCTTAATCCTTGCGGAAAAAGACTTAGGTACCGCAATGATCATGATGCCCATTATGGCTTCAGCGCTTTACTTTGTTGGCGCTCCGCGCAAATGGTTCTGGATGTTAGCGGGATTATTTGTCGGGTTGATTGTTCTGTTGACCATTGCCGCGCCTTATCGAATGGCGCGCTTTACTTCATGGTTGAACCCAAATGCTGATCCGCAAGGTACTGGCTACCAACTAATCCATGGGCAGCGGGCTATGGGATCTGGCGGTTGGCTCGGCGTAGGACTTGGTGGTTCAAAAGAAAAGTGGGGCACTCTTCCGGAAGCTCACACCGATTTCATCTACGCAGTTGTGGGTGAAGAAGTTGGGATTGTTGGAACACTAATTGTTCTGGTGTTATTTGTGGCCATAATTTTCTCTGGTTTGCGCATTGCCCGACTATCTGACGATTTATTCACTCGCTTAGTCACCCTTGGAATTGTTACTTGGATTGCAACGCAGGCTTTTGTGAATATCGGGGCAGTTCTGGGCATCATGCCAATCACTGGTGTCCCGCTTCCGCTAGTTAGTTATGGCGGCTCCTCACTGATTCCAACATTGGCTGGTCTGGGTATTTTGCTGGCGTTTGCTAAAAAGCAAGCAGAGTCAGCGGAGCAAACTACATGAAGATAGTTGTGGCTGGCGGCGGAACCGCTGGACATATTGAACCGGCATTAAACGTGGCCGATGCGATAGTTGAGCGTCATCCTGACGTGAAGATTGTTGCACTTGGCACTGAACGCGGATTAGAGACCACGCTCGTCCCGGCGCGCGGATATCGTTTGGAACTTATCCCGGCCGTCCCACTGCCGCGCAGAATAAATCAAGAACTGTTTACTGTGCCCATAAGGTTGAAGGCTGCAGTTGCCCAATGCCGTGAGGTTTTGCAAGATGCCGATGTATTAATTGGTTTTGGTGGCTATGTGGCGCTTCCTGCTTACCTGGCCGCACGAGGCAGGGTTCCTATTGTCATTCATGAGGCAAATGCCCGACCGGGCCTTGCCAACAGAGTAGGCGCACGGTTTGCAAGCGCAGTAGCTGAAACCGTTTCAGGCTCGATGAGCCATGGTATTTTAACTGGCATTCCGCTTCGGACTTCGATCCAGAACTTTGATCGAGGCAGCCTATTGATCGAAGCTCGAAATCATTTCAACATTGCGCTAGATGCAACCGTGATTTTAGTATTTGGCGGATCGCAAGGCGCAGTGAAACTTAATACGGTGATTGAGCAGTGTCGGCAGGAAGGAAAATTTAAGGATGTTCACATTATTCATGCTGTTGGCCTGAAAAATGAGTTACCAATAGCTAGTGGTAACACCTATCACGCAGTTCATTACATCGAACAAATGAATCTTGCCTATGCAGCTGCAGATTTTGTGATTGCGCGTTCGGGGGCGATGACTGTGGCTGAACTAACCGCAGTTGGTTTACCTGCATGTTATGTGCCACTACCAATTGGTAATGGCGAACAGAAACTAAATGCCGAGCATGTGGTTAAGGCCGGGGGAGCGATTCTGGTTACAGATACAGATTTCACCGCTAAGTTCGTTGCAGATGCAGTAATGCCTGTTGTGACTGACAAATTAAAATTGGCCAGTATGGCTCAAATTTCTGCCAGCTTCGGTCGTCGTGATGCGAGTAGTCGAATTGTTGACATCATCGATCGGGTAATTGCGGGTGGCGCATGACGGTTTTATCGGGGCATGTTCACATAGTCGGTATAGGTGGCGCAGGAATGAGCGGAATAGCCCGCGTACTTCTTGCCCGTGGTGTTCAAGTGAGTGGAAGTGATGCAAAAGAGTCGCGCAGGCTCACTTCACTTAAGCCACTAGGCGCAGATGTATATGTCGGACACAATGGCGCTCGCATGCTGGAATCGGGCAAGCCAGATGTATTAGTGATTTCAACCGCGATTCCTGACACAAATCCAGAAGTTCAAGCGGCGATAAAACATGGAATTGCTGTAGTTAATCGGGCAACAGCATTAGCCGAAATCGTCTCGGGTTCAATTGGGGTCAGTGTTGCTGGAACGCATGGAAAAACTACCACAACCTCGATGCTAACTGTTGTGCTCCAGCATGCAGGACTTGATCCATCCTTCGTTATTGGTTCGGAGATGAATGAGTCCGGCAGTAATGCGCATTCTGGTTCTGGTGAGCATTTTGTTGTTGAAGCGGATGAAAGCGATGGAACATTTCTACGGTTGCCAACTACTGCTGCCATAGTCACAAATGTCGAGCCAGATCACTTAAATTACTGGGGTTCATTTGCGGCCCTTGAACAAGCTTTTGTTGACTTTATAGTTGGTACTGGAAAAAGTGCTGGTTTCTCAGTCGTTTGTGGCGATGATGCTGGAGCTAAAAAAGCTGCAGATGCTGCTAGCGCGTTAGGTGCTCGGGTCATTACCTATGGCACTAATACCCACAATGATGCAGTCGTTTCAATGCTGCAAACCCAATCGGTTGGGTCTGTTTTCACCATTACTTATCTTGGTCAAACCTACGGTCCAATTAATCTAGTGGTGCCAGGTGAACACAACGCACTTAACGCAACCGCGGCTTTTGTTATGGCTTTAGAGCTTGGTTGTTCAGCCCAGACGGCATGTGATGGGTTAGCTAGATTTACTGGGACGCATCGGCGTTTTGAATTTCGCGGCGAGGTCGCAGGCGTTCGAGTGTTTGATGACTACGCCCATCATCCAACGGAAATTACTGCCGTTCTAAATGCAGCTCGCACCGTAGTTGGATCCGGGCGAGTGCTCGTGGCTTTTCAAGCTCACCACTTTTATCGCACAGCGCTGTTCTCTAAAGAATTTGGTCAAGCGCTTGGCCTTGCCGATTTCGTTGTAGTGCTTGAAGTTTTCGCGCCAGGTGAAACGCCGATTCCAGGTGCATCCGGAAGTGTGATGGCTAGCAATGTTCCGCTTTTGGACGAGGCAGTTGTTTTTGAACCATCTTGGTCAGCAGTGCCAGCTACTTTGGTCGAGCATGCCAAGGCAGGCGATATCATTATGACTTTAGGTGCTGGAGACATCGGAATGATGTGCCCGCAAATTCTTGAATTACTTTCTGGGCGAGGACATTAATGAGCGGGACAACTATTCGCACTGGTGAGGCAGTTCGTAAACGTCGATCTCGTATGCCTTGGATGTTTTGGCTCTTCGGTATTTTTCTGGTTATCACTTGGTGGACTTTGTATCAGTCCAAATTATTTCTCGTTGAAGATCTAAAGATTGTGGGGACTCACAGACTTAAAGCTGAGAAAGTAATGCAAATGGCTAATGTGCATGTTGGCCAGTCATTGATTTCGGTTGACCCAAAATCAATTTCCAAGAACTTGACTAGGATTCCCCAAATTAAATCTGCTCGGGTTGAACGTGGATGGCCGCACAGCGTTTTGATTACAGTTACCGAACGCTCACCAGTTGCGGTGGTTAAGTCTGGTGACGGGTTTAATTTGATTGACGATGAGGGAATGCTCGCTGGCAAAATTGATCACCAGCCCAAGAAGATGCGCTTGATTAGTGCCAAGCCAAATACTGCGGCTATGAAATCTGCAGTACAGATTGCGCTAGCCATCCCAGCCAAATGGAAAGTGGCCCGTATTTCTGCAGCGAACAGCAACAGTGTGATTGTGGAACTAACGCGGGGACAATCAATTGCTTTCGGATCAGGGGACCAGGCCAAACTAAAAATTAAAGTTGTTGGTTCGTTACTTATTAATAAATACCGGCACATCAATGTGAGCTCACCGCTTAATCCAACTGTGCGTCAGTAGCCGTTTGCCGCGGTAATTGCCGACACGCCGAGTCAGTCATTACCGAGATTTTCCTAGTTAGCCAATACCTTTTACTTGTTACAGGTTGACATAACTATAACGCTCTTGTTGAGGTTTACAGTTAGTCCGCAGCACCCAGGAGGCGCAATTATGCCGGCACCACAGAATTATTTAGCAGTTATTAAAGTCGTAGGTATTGGCGGTGGCGGCGTTAACGCTGTCAACCGCATGATCGAATACGGTTTGAAAGGCGTCGAATTCGTCGCCATCAACACTGATGCCCAGCATCTGTTGATGAGCGATGCTGACGTCAAACTCGATATCGGCCGCGACTTAACTCGTGGACTCGGCGCCGGCGCAGATCCTGAAGTTGGTCGCCAAGCTGCCGAAGATCATCGTCAAGACATCGAAGACGTGCTCAAAGGTTCCGACATGGTCTTTGTCGCTGCTGGTGAAGGCGGCGGAACTGGTACCGGTGGCGCTCCAATTGTTGCCGAGATTGCCCGTAGTTTGGGCGCACTAACTATTGGCGTTGTAACCCGACCATTTAGTTTTGAAGGCAACACTCGCGCGGAACGTGCCAGTGTTGGTATTGAGTCACTTCGTAGCCAAGTAGACACCCTGATCGTTATTCCAAATGACCGGCTACTTGAGGTTTCTGATAGCACCATCAGCGCAGTCGATGCCTGGCGTCATGCTGACTCTGTTTTGTTCCAGGGGGTTAGCGGCATCACCGATGTAATTACGACACCGGGTCTAATCAACCTGGACTACGCAGATGTTCGTAGCATCATGAAGGACGCAGGCTCCGCCCTGATGGGTGTTGGTGAAGCTCGTGGACCATCTCGCGCTATTGAGGCTGCCACTTTGGCAATTGCTAGTCCGCTTCTTGAAGCCAGTATCGAAGGCGCCCGCGGCGTACTCATTGCAGTATCTGGCGCTAGCGACTTGGGTCTGTTTGAAATTAACGAGGCAGCTCGAATGATTCAAAACGCTGTTCACCCGGATGCGCAGATTATTTTCGGAACCGCAATTGATGACACTCTTGGCGACATGGTTAAGGTCACCGTTATCGCAGCCGGTTTTGATGGAGGTGAACCACTTTCTTCTAAAGTGACATCGCCATACGCTCGTAAAGTTCTAGACGAGACACCAATAGCTGCGCAGGCTGCGCACGCTGTAGCAAAAGAAGGACAGACTCCAGTAATTCCGGTTGCAGCTGACTACAGTTCCGAGCCGGCTGAAGTTTCAGTTCCAGACGTATTCGCACCAGCGGGCGATCACTTTGACGCTATGTTCGGCGAGCAAGATGAAGTCGAACAAGCCGATGAAACCGAGCCGGCTGCAGTTGAACCTGAAGAAGATGGCTTAGCTGTTCCTGATTTCTTGCGTTGAGCAAATCACCACTTTTCGCCGAGCGCAATTTCGGAGAAATTTCGGTCGTTGTAACCAGTCGGTTCGGTGGTTACAGCAACGGAGCATTTAGTTCACTAAATCTGGCCGACCATGTTGGCGACGATGACAGTGCAGTAACAAAAAATCGTGAATTGCTTAGTCAATTAATCGACGCTGATTGTTTGAAAGTCTTGACTGCAACTCATGGCAGCGATGTTTCCTTTGTTGAAACACAAACTAAAGTGATGCCCGGCGATGGATTTGTCACTAAGTCAAAAAATCTTGGCTTAGTTGCCCTAGCCGCCGATTGTGCGCCCTTTGCGCTAGTTGACCCCGTCGCGCAAATAGTGGCGGTTGGACATTGCGGATGGCTTGGTCTTGCCGCCGAACTGCCAAAATCCTTAGCCACTGCATTTTTGAGTCAAGGCGCGGTTCCGAGTCGCTCAGTTGCCATTTTGGGTCCAACAATATGTGGAAAATGTTATGAAGTAACCGCTGATCGGGTCAGTCTGGTCGGTGCCAAATGTCCAGAGGCGATCGTGGATAGTCGCCATCTCGATATCGCTGCCGGAGTTAAAGAACAACTCGGCAAGTTTGGTTTTGCAGTAGAACAACTAGCATCCTGTACGGCAGAAAACGAAGATCTCTATTCCTATCGCCGTGATGGAATAACTGGTCGGCATGCACTTGCTGTTGTGATTCATCAGCGTGAGAATTAAGTGTGATGTCCCGTCTTGATGAGTTGTCCCTGAACTGGACCCAAACTACCGCGCAAGTTGAATCAGCTTGCCTAGCGGCTAACCGCAATTTTTCTGAGGTCACGATAATTGCGGTAACTAAAACTTGGCCGGCGGCGGATGTTGATCTTTTGGCACATCTGGGGGTAACCAATGTGGGGGAGAATCGCGACCAAGAAGCGGCCGCAAAGAAACTAGAAGTTCAAGCATCAAATTTGACTTGGCATGCAATTGGGCAGGTCCAGACAAATAAAGCGAAGAGTATTGTGCAATGGGCCGATGCAGTACACAGTGTGGACCGCATAGAGCTAGTGCATGCGTTAGCCAAAGTTATGCCCACGCGCAATCGCCCGCTTGATGTGTTTATTCAAATTAATCTCGATCCAGATGTGCGCCAAGAGCGCGGCGGACTTCGTGATGGCGATGTACTCGAACTTGCCGAACAAATCTGCGCGATACCCGGTCTGAATCTGATGGGCGTGATGGGGGTTGCGCCAGTTAACGAAGACGCTGCCCAAGCATTTGCCGCACTTGAACGCAGTTCACTTCAGCTGCGCCAACATATGCCGGCTGCGCAATATATTTCGGCTGGAATGAGCGCAGACTACGAAATTGCCCTCAAATATGGCGCGACACACCTACGGTTAGGTTCGGTAATACTCGGAAATCGCTGATTTTGCAGGTAACTTCGTAGGGAAGAAGTTTCCCCGATAGGAGTTGGCAATTATGGCAAGTGCATTGCGCAAGGTTGCAGAATATTTAGGTCTAGTAGATGGCGATGGCTTCGGTGACGAGCCAACTTACTATGCGCAAGAGGCGCAAGAAGCAGTTGAACAGCCAAATCTGCAGGTAGTGACCCCAGAGAATGCTCATCAGGTTGCCAAGTCAGCACCTGCAATTGATCCGTACCGCATTGTTAGCATTCAGCCAACAACATTTAATGATGCTCGTCGCATCGGCGAAGAATTCCGTTCTGGTTCACCAGTTATCTTGAACTTGAGCGAACTTGAATATGCAGACCAGGTGCGAGTTGTAGATTTCTCGGCTGGCCTCGTACATGGACTTGAGGGCACCTTAGAAAAGGTAGCTAAAGAAGTGTTCTTGCTCTCACCGGCCAACATTGATGTCTCTTTGGCTGCTCGCGCCCAACTGCGTGATGAGCCATTTTTCAACCAACGCTAAGGATTTCCGGCTTTGTCGCTAGTCAGCCAATGGCTGTCTTTTGCCCTTGAAATTTATTGGTACATTTTGGTCGCAAGACTAATTTTCGAATGGATTCCAGCATTTTCGCCAACTTGGCGTCCCCGAGGCGTTTTGCTTTTACTAGCTGAAGTCCTTTACACCCTCACTGATCCACCGGTTCGTCTAGTGCGCAAAGTGATACCACCTGTGCGAATTGGTGAGGTCAGTTTAGATTTAAGTTTCTTGGTTCTGCTGTTTGCCATAAACATCGCACAGCGGATACTGCTTAACTTTTGATCCGCAGCCGGTGCCAGCCAGTCACCAGAGCGCACGATTTTAGCCAGCAGCGAAATTGTTTAGTTGCACATTCTGGCTAGTTTTCCCTACGCTAGGGTTCAGCAGTTTGGTAGAGTGTCTGCCCTGACGCAGTACTACATGAAAGGGTCCGACCATGGCGCTAACGCCCGAAGAAATTCACAACAAAACATTTAATGAGACCACATTTAAAAAAGGTTACGACCAGATTGAGGTAGATGATTTCCTTGATTCAATCGAAATCACTGTCTCCGCTTTGGTTAAGGAAGTCGACGATTTGCGTTCCGCAACTCGTGGCGAAATTCCAGCATCGGTAACGGCCAAACTAGATGAACTAACTGCTGAAAACGAAAACCTTTCTTCAGCACTTGCGCAGGCGCAAACTGAAGCTGAAACCTTACGCAACCAGAATTCTGAACTTGCCTCAGCAAGCTCACAAGGTGATTCAGCAGTTGCAGATCAACTAAGCGCACAGCTAAACGCCGTTACGCAAGAGTTATCTGTTGCTCAACAAACACTTTCTGCGTTAGAGAACGACAAGGCTGCACTAGTTGCGCAGGTTGATCAGCTCAGTGCACACAATGAAGAATTGTCGCAGGGGGCAGTAGTTGCACCAATCTCTGCATCTGATGCAAGTGTTTCTGCAGTACGCATGCTTGAACTTGCGCAGCGCACTGCAGATGAAACTGTTGCATCAGCGCGCATCGAAGGCGAACAGTTCCTTACTGAAGCGTCATCACAGGCTGAACGCATCATGAGTGAGACCACAAGCAATGTGGCAAACATCACTCGTGAGTTTGAAGGTCAGAAAGCTGGTCTTGAGCGCAAGATTGAAGAGTTGCGCGCCTACGAGCGTGAGTACCGTGGACGTCTGCGCAGTTACCTAGAGGGTCAGTTACGTGAACTTGAGGCCAAAAAGCTTGATGTTGAACTCGAATCTGGTCCAGCAGACGACGAATAACCGAAAGTCGATTTCTTAGGCTTTCGCTAACAGAATCGAAACACCTAGTTCTTCATCGCGCAGGGTGGCACCATTGGTGTCGCCCTGTTGCCATGTGGTGGCCAATACTTCTGCGGCAATTCGCTCGCCGTAAGTCGCAAGTGCGACTAGGGCATTAGCCTCGCTAGCACTCCAAGTAACAACAATTCGATCTGTTATGTCGAAGCCTGAAGTTTTACGGGCATCTTGAATCATTCGGGTGATGTCGCGGGCAATACCTTGTGCAAGTAAATCGTCATTCAGTGCTAAGTCAAGTGCAAGTGACTCGCCATCAGCGGATGCGACGGTCCAACCTTCACGTGGGACTTCAGTGATAACCACATCATCCAAGGAAATGTCATGTGTTGTTCCAGCAACTACAACTACTGCTGTGTTCTGGCGCAGCGCCGCGACAAACTCTGCTGCATTCTGCGCGGCAATGGCTGCTGCGATTACTGGCGTATCTTTTGCAAACCGGGCGCCTAGTGATTTGAAATTTGCTTTAACCGATACATCGACAAGTTCGCTTGATTCACCGAGCTCTTCTAGGGCAAGTACATTGACTTCGTCGCGAATTTGCTCTTGCAAACTTTCTGGAATTTGCGACCAGCCAGCAGCAGCAACTAGAGCGCGTTGCAGAGGCTGGCGAGTTTTAACACCAGATGTCGCTCGGGCAGCGCGGCCAAGTTCAACAATGCGACGTGTTAAAGCAACTTGTTCATTCAATGTGTCGTCGATGGTGGCGCTTTGCCAATCTGGCCAACTGCTTAAGTGCACAGATTCAGTATCAGGTGTTACGAATAGATCTTGCCACACTCGCTCGGTAATAAAAGGGGTGAATGGAGCCATAACCTGCGTGACAATCTTTAGGCACTGATGAAGTGTGCTTAGGGCAACAGCGTCGCCATCCCAGAATCGACGACGGGAACGGCGCACATACCAATTGGATAGATCGTCTACGTATTCAGCAATTAGGCGCCCGGCTCGTTGGGTGTCGAATTGCGTAAGCGCATCATCGACTTCGCGCGCTAGGCGGTTTGCCTCGCTAAGCGCCCAGCGGTCTAGATCTGTTGGGTTCTCTAGAGTCAGAACCGAACCATCCCATTGGCTACTGCGCGCATACAGGCTCTGGAAGGCCACTGTGTTCCAGTAGGTAAGAAGTGTCTTGCGAACTACCTCTGCGATGGTTGTGTGTCCCACGCGCCGTGCCTGCCACGGGGAACCGCTAACAGCCATGAACCAGCGAAGTGCATCGGCGCCATGCTCATCCATAAGCGGAATTGGCTCGAGCACATTGCCTAGGTGCTTACTCATTTTGCGGCCATCTTCATCAAGAATATGGCCAAGGCAAAGAACATTTTTATATGCTGACTCGTCAAACACCAGAGTTCCAATAGCCATCAATGTGTAAAACCAGCCACGGGTTTGATCGATAGCTTCACAGATAAAGTCAGCGGGGTAGCCAGCCTCAAATTTATCCACATTTGCTTGTGGGTAGCCGTATTGCGCAAATGGCATAGCGCCAGAATCAAACCAGCAGTCGATGACTTCCGGAACTCGGCTAGCAGTTTCGCCACAAGTTGGGCAAGGGAAAGTTACATCATCTACGAACGGACGATGTGGATCCATCTCTAACGCAGCATCACCGGCATGTTGCGCTAGTTCGGCGCGACCACCAACGCAAGTTAAGTGGCCCTCATCGCAGCGCCAAATCGGTAGCGGAGTTCCCCAATACCGGTTACGCGAAAGTGCCCAGTCCACATTGTTATTGAGCCAGTCGCCAAAGCGACCATTCTTGATCGTGTCTGGGAACCAGTTGGTTTTTTCATTCTGGGCGATTAGCTGATCTTTAATCGCTGTTGTGCGGATATACCAAGATGGTTGCGCGTAATAAATCAAAGCGGTGTGACAGCGCCAGCAATGTGGGTATGAGTGTTCGTAAGGCAAGTGCTTGAACAAGATGCCTTCTTGTTGCAAGATTTCAACCAGCTTGATGTCGGCAGTCTTAAAGAAAACGCCGCCAACATGTGGAATCTCTGCAACAAACTCGCCATTGGGCGCCACTGGATTTACCACAGGCAGGCCATAAGCACGACAGGTAGCTAAATCCTCTGCGCCGAATGCCGGTGACTGATGCACGATGCCAGTGCCATCTTCAGTAGTTACATACCCGGCCAGCAGAACTGTATGAATCGGCGCATCGGTTTCTGGGAATTCAACCCAATTGAATGGTCTTTGGTACGGCGTACCTTCAAGATCTTGGCCAGTTACTGTAGCCAGCACGGTTGAGTCTTCGCCAAGTACAGATTCGCGAAGCGTTTTTGCGATTACAAAGATTTCGCCCGCTTCGCTTTTAGCAATGTCATATTCAACTTTTGGATTTACTGCTGCCGCGGTATTTGAAACCAAAGTCCAAGGAGTGGTTGTCCAAATCAGTAATGCAATTCCCGGGAATTGGTCGGCAAGTTTTCCGCTGGTGATTGGCAACTTAACAAATACCGAAGCGTCAACAACATCCTCGTAGCCTTGAGCTAATTCGTGATCAGATAATCCAGTTCCGCATCGCGGGCAATATGGTGAAACGCGATGATCTTGAACCAAAAGTCCCTTGTCGAAGATTTTCTTAAGACTCCACCAAACGCTGTCAACGTAACTCGCGTCCATAGTCCAGTAGGCCTGATCCATATCGACCCAATAGCCCATTCGTTCGGTCATTGCGGCAAATTCGTCTACGTTTCGAACAACTGACTCGCGACAACGCGCATTAAATTGCGCAATTCCATATTTTTCAATGTCCTGTTTTCCAACAAAACCGAGTTCTTTTTCAACGGCAAGTTCAACAGGTAACCCGTGGCAATCCCAGCCAGCTTTGCGCGGAACGTGATAGCCCTTCATCGTGCGAAAACGTGGGAATACATCCTTGAATACTCGAGCTTCCACATGGTGAGTACCAGGTTTACCGTTTGCTGTTGGCGGGCCTTCATAGAAAACCCATGTTGGACCATCGATACTTTTCGAGAGTGATTTTTCAAAGATTGCAGCCTGCTGCCAAAATCCTAAAATCTCACGTTCCATCAAAGGCAGATCGATTTTGGCTGGGACATCGCGATATGTCATTTTTGGGCCGGCTCCAGGTCTAGGTTTAGATGATTTTGTAGTTAGTTACCTAACTTGCCTAGTTAGCAAGATTACTGAACAATCAACCTACTTTGCCAATGTGGGTAAGCCAACGCAGAGATGTCACAGCCACTAGTACATTTGTTGTGCGCACGGTCAAATCTAGGAATTTGATGCCTATTAGGTACGAAAGTTGATATTTTGACCAAAATTGGGCTAACGTGCCGCAAAGAGTTTCGTAATTATCGGTAGAGTCAAGCACTTAGACGTAATTAAAGGACAAGGATTATGGCAACAAAACCTACATCGAAGACTCCGGCTAAGAAAGCGCCAGCTAAGAAAGCTCCGGCAAAAGTAGTAGCCAAAAAGTCCCCTGCTAAAAAGGCCCCAGCAAAAGCGCC
>Ga0114962_10000671_pt1 | contig 29940 bp, 27 predicted proteins | sample C_130820_MF_Meta_FD_87017 | JGI IMG/M metagenome (GOLD analysis project Ga0114962, IMG submission 87017) | Freshwater microbial communities from Lake Croche, Canada to study carbon cycling - C_130820_MF_MetaG | ecosystem: Environmental > Aquatic > Freshwater > Lake | place: Lake Croche, Canada...
CCTGCTGTATGTGGCGCTGACCCGCGCACGGCGCGGCGTCATCGTTTCCGGGGCGCTTGCGCCCAGATCACCTTCGCAGTCCTGGTACACCCTGCTCGATGGGGTCGACGCCCCTGAGCTGGCTGAGCCGGCTGTTCTGTCCGATCAGGCTGCGGCTAATGCCGCAGAACCTTCAAATCCCGGGGCTCCCTGCGAGGCCGAAGGCGCATTCACGCTGCGGCTGCCCGATCTGCATCGCCTCGATATCGGCCAGCGGCGCGGCAGCGGGCAAGACGCCGGCGGCGCCGACGCTGCAAGCAATGAACTGGCCACCGAACTGGGCAAGGCCCTGCACCGGGCGCTCGAACTGCTGCCCGGCAGCACCGCTTGGCCGGGTCTCGATGAGGACGCTGTCCTGGAGGCCCTGCAGGTCTTCGAGCTTGACGACAGGCAGCGTCGATCGGCGCTTGTCCAGGCGCGGCGAGTGCTGGCGCTGCCAGTGCTCGCGCCGGCCTGGCGCAGCGAGCAGTCGGCCAGTGAACTCGACCTCCTCGATGCTCAGGGGCAGCTCAGACGTCTCGACCGCCTGGCGCGGGTCGACGATTCGCTGTGGATCATCGACTACAAATGGTCGGTCGACGCTGAGCGGCGCGCCGACTATATCGCCCAGCTGGCCGACTATCGTTCGCTGGTCGGCCAGCTCGAACCTGCGCCATTCAATGCGCCCGGCCCGATCCGCACGGTGCTGGTCGATGCTGCCGCCGGCACGGTCGAGTTTGATGTCGACCTCTGAGCGTCTTCAGCGTCCGCACAGGCCACAGGGGCCCGATCGCGCCCGACTGATACAATTGGTGTGGACGGGCCTCCTCGCATTCCGGTGTGGTCCACCTGGTCAGGTCCGGAAGGAAGCAGCCAATGCCGCTTCCCGGAAGTGCCGAGGGTCAGGCTCGTCCACCTCCCAACTCGTTTGTCTGCTGCTCAGGCTGACGACTTCCGGTTGATCCAGCGCCTGCATCCGTCATGCCCACCGCGATGGCCACCGCCAATCTTCCCGTCGATTCCTCAGCCAAGCCACATCAGGCGCTTGCCCGAACCTGGCGGCCGCGCGATTTCCAGTCGCTCGTCGGGCAGGAGCATGTGGTTCGCGCACTCAGCCATGCGCTCGACACCGGCCGGCTGCATCACGCCTATCTCTTTACCGGTACGCGCGGGGTCGGCAAGACCACGGTCTCGCGAATCCTGGCGCGAGCACTCAACTGCGAAAACGGCGTCAGCTCGCGGCCCTGCGGCCAATGCGGTGCCTGCGTCGCGATCGAGCAGGGTCGGTTTCCCGACTATGTCGAGATGGATGCCGCCTCCAACCGGGGTGTCGAAGAGATGGCCCAGCTGCTCGAGCAGGTGGTCTATTCGCCGGTGTCCGGGCGTTACAAGGTCTACATGATCGACGAGGTTCACATGCTCAGCGGGCATGCCTTCAATGCGATGCTCAAGACGCTTGAAGAGCCACCCGCCCATGTGGTGTTCATCCTGGCGACCACCGATCCGCGCAAGGTGCCGGTGACCGTGCTGTCGCGCTGCCTGCAGTTCAACCTCAAGAATCTGCCCCCGGCGCTGATCGCGCGGCATCTGGCCACCGTGCTCGAGGCCGAGTCGGTGCCCTTCGAGCCGGCCGCGCTTGCCCAGATCGGACGCGCGGCTGCTGGCAGCATGCGCGATGCCCTGTCGCTGCTCGATCAGGCGATTGCCCATGGTGGTGGTCGGATCGAAGACAGCGCGGTGCGAGAGATGCTCGGCGTGGTCGATCGCCGCGACCTCGAGCGGCTCCTTGAGGCGCTGGTTGCCGCCGACGGTCGGGCGCTGGTCGAACTGGCCGATGACATGCTGTCGGGCAATGCGCCCTTTGAGCGGGCGCTGCTCGATTTCGCGGCGCTGCTGCAACGCATTGCGCTGGCCCAGGTCGGCGCAATCACCGCCGATGACGAGGATGGCTCAGTGGCTCTCGGCTGGGCGTCGCGAATCGATGCGCTCGAACTTCAGGTCTGGTACCAGATTGCGACTCATGGTGCGCGCGACCTGCCGCTCGCCCCCGATGCCCATGCCGGCTTTTCGATGGTGCTGTTGCGTCTGCTCGCGTTTCGGCCCGAGTCGGCAGGCGCCGCCGCGCCGAAGCCGGCGCTCACACGGCCAGCGGCGCCTACTGCTGCGCCACCGACTGCTGCGCCACCGACTGCTGCGGCTCCGCAGGCCAGGGGGCCTGCTGCGCAAAGTCTTGCTGCAGGCCTTGCATCAAGTGTCGCCTCGCGCGCCCCTGCAAGGCCAGCTTCCGGCGCGCCTGAATCGTCCGCCGCCGCAACAACCCCCTTCGATGGCGACTGGACCTCGCTGGCCGCCGCAGTCACCGCCGGCCTGCAGGGTCGTGCCGGCCTGGTCGGCCAGTTCATGCAGCAAAGCGAACTGCTCGGCTTTGATGCGGCCACCGACACCTTCTCGCTGCGCGTGCCGGTCAAGCCGCTGGCCGAACCGGCGCTGCTGGGCAAGGTTCGCGAGCGCCTGGCCCAGCATTTCGGCCGAACGATGAAAGTGGCGGTCGATGTCGGCACGGTGCGCGGCACCACGGTGGCCGCCGTGCGCAACCGCGAACAGGCGCAGGCCAATGCCCAGGCCCATGCCACCATTGAAGGCGACACCTTCGTTCAGACCCTGCTCACCTCATTCGACGGTACGATCCTGCCCGAATCGATCCAGCCGCTTCGACCCACCGGAGATCCCACACCATGATGAAGAACCAGCTTGCCGGCCTCATGAAACAGGCCCAGCAGATGCAGGACAACCTCAAGAAAGCCCAGGAGCAGCTCTCCGGCGTCGAGGTCGAAGGCCAGTCAGGCGCCGGTCTGGTCAAGGTCGTCATGACCTGCCGCAACGAGGTCAAGCGGGTCTCGATCGACCCCAGCCTGATGGGTGAAGACAAGGATATGCTCGAGGATCTGGTCGTGGCGGCCTTCAACGACACCCTGCGCCGCGCCGAGCAGACCGCCTCCGAGCGCATGGGATCGGTCACGCAGGGCTTGCCCCTGCCGCCCGGCTTCAAGCTGCCGTTCTGAGCCGATCGCCTTGGCCGCGCATCAGCCTGCCGCACTCGATGCGCTGATCGCCGCATTTCGCCGCTTGCCCGGCGTGGGGCCCCGCACCGCGCAGCGCTATGTGCATCACCTGCTGCAAAACGATCCGGAGGCGGCCGGCGCGATCGCGCAGGCCCTCACATCGGCCGCCGCCAGCATCCGCCATTGCCAGCGCTGCAATACCTTCAGCGATACCGACCTGTGCGAGACCTGCGCCTCGTCGCGTCGCGACCCAACCCAGCTGTGCGTGGTCGAGACTCCGGCCGATCAGCTCACCCTCGAGCAGACGCTGGCCTTCAATGGCCTGTATTTCGTTCTCATGGGGCGCCTGTCGCCGCTTGATGGCATCGGTCCCAACGAAATCCATTTCGATCGGCTGCTGGCGCGGGCCACCGACGGCCTCGTCGCCGAGGTCATCCTCGCCACCAATTTCACCCGCGAAGGCGAAGCCACCGCCCATTACCTCGGCGAGATGCTGCGAGCCCGCGGTCTGACGGTGTCGCGCCTGGCGCGCGGCGTGCCAATGGGCGGTGAGCTTGAATATGTCGATGCCGCCACCGTCGCGCAGGCCCTGCGTGATCGGCGCAGCGTTGAGTGAGCCGGTCTTGTGGGTGTGTCTCGCGATGCCTGCTGACGCCTGGTGTGCCTGGCAATACCTTGTGGCGTCTGCCTCTTTGCAATGACCTCTGATCAACCTTTTCCCTTATTGGTCTCATCATGAAAATCACCCTTGCCTACTGGATTCTGCTGATTTCCTTCTTTTTGCCGTCGGTGTGTGCAGGCATCGCCAAAGGCGGTCGCCGTGATTACGACAATGCCAATCCGCGCGACTGGGAGACCAAACTCGGCGGCCATCGCGCCCGTGCGGTGGCGGCCATGAACAACACCTTCGAGGCGCTCCCGTTCTTCGCGGCAGCGGTGATCGTCGCGCATCAGATGGGCGCAGCTCAGGGCCGGCTCGACATGCTGGCGATTGCCTGGCTGGTGCTGCGGGCGGTCTACATCGCGCTCTATGTCGGCAACAAACCGGCGATCCGATCGCTGGTCTGGACGGCGGGCGTTGTGGTGACCGTCTGGATTTTCCTGCTGGGTGCCTGACCCCGGTCGGGGTTGCCGGCGAGACTCACCGCAGCCCGATGCGGTAATCTGCCGCGACCCGCTCACGTCGAGGAGACACCATGAATCGCCGCCATCACGTCGCCGCACTCTTTGCCATGCTCGCCTTCGCCTTCGCCTTCGGCGCCGGCACCGGCGATGTGGCGGCACAGTCGCTCGAAAAGCCCAAGGTCACGATCGCAGTCGGCGGCAAGGCCTCGATCTATTACCTGCCGCTCACCATTGCCGAGCAGAAGGGTTACTTCAAGGATGAAGGCCTGAATGTCGAGATCGTCGATTTTGCCGGCGGCTCGCAGTCGCTGCGGGCGGTGGTCGGCGGCTCGGCCGATGTGGTCTCGGGTGCCTTCGAGCACACCATCAACCTGCAGGCGAGCAAGCAGTATTTCCGTGCCTTCGTGCTGCAGGGGCGGGCCCCTGCGATCGCGGTCGGCATTGCGACCACCAAGGCCGGCGCCTATCGCAGTCCGGCCGACCTCAAGGGCATGAAGATCGGCGTTTCGGCGCCAGGCTCGTCCACCAATATGGTGGCCAACTATGTGCTGGCCAAAGGCGGTCTGAAGCCTTCTGATGTGTCCTTCGTCGGCGTCGGAACCGCCTCGGGTGCGCTGGCCGCGCTGCGCAGCGGTCAGATCGATGCGATCTCGAATGTCGATCCGGTCATGACCATGCTCGAACAAAAGGGCGATGTGAAGATCATTGCCGACACCCGCACGCTCAAGGGTACGCAGCAGCTCTTTGGCGGTCCGATGCCGGCCGCCAGCCTCTATGCCCCCGAAGAGTTCATCGCCAAAAATCCCAAGACCGTGCAGGCGCTCACCAATGCGATGGTCAGGGCGCTGAAGTGGCTGCAGACCGCCGGCCCGAGCGACATCATCAACACCGTGCCTGATGCCTATCTGCTTGGCGACCGGGCGCTCTATCTCGCGTCCTTCAATGCGGTGCGCGATGCGATTTCGCCCGACGGCCTGATCAGCGATGCCAGCGTCAAGATCAGCCTGGCCGCGCTGGCCAGCTTCAACGACAAGATCCGTCCCGAGCAGATCGACCTGACGCGCACCTATACCAACGACTTCGTCAGGAAAGCCCAGGCCATTACCCGCTGAATGACTCGCTGAGTCGAGCAACAGCGCCCCGCCCATGAGTGAGACTGCCGCCCTCGATCTTGTCGACGTCGCCTGCACCTTTATTTCGCGCGACTCGCCGCAGGGCCGCTATACCGCGGTGGCCGACGTCACCCTCAGGGTCGGTGCCGGCGAGTTCGTGTCGGTGGTCGGGCCGACCGGCTGCGGCAAGTCCACCCTGCTCAATGTGGCGGCGGGCCTGCTTGAGCCCTCCCTGGGCTCGGTCAGGGTGTTCGGTGAGCCTCTGGTTGGTTTGAACCGTCGTGCCGGCTACATGTTCCAGAGCGAGTCGCTGATGCCCTGGCGAAGCGCGCTCGACAATGTCTGCGCAGGGCTCGAGTTTCGCGGCGTTCCCACCCCCGAGGCCCGTGAGCAGGCAGCCGACTGGTTGCGGCGCGTGGGCTTGGGCGGATTCGGCGACCGGTTTCCGCATCAGCTGTCGGGCGGCATGCGCAAGCGCACGGCGCTCGCGCAGACCCTGATCCTCGATCCGGATATCGTGCTGATGGACGAGCCTTTTTCGGCGCTCGACATCCAGACCCGCCAGCTCATGGAAAACGAGCTGCTCGAGCTGTGGGCCGCGCGCCGTAAGGCAGTGCTCTTCATCACCCACGATCTCGACGAAGCGATCGCCCTGTCAGATCGCGTGGTGGTCATGTCGGCCGGTCCGGCAAGTCATCCGATCGGCGAATTTGTCATCGACCTGCCGCGCCCGCGCGATGTCGCCGAGATCCGGTCGCTGCCGCGCTTTGCCAGGCTGCATGCCGACATCTGGGCGGTCCTGAAAGAAGAGGTGCTGCGCGGCTATGCGCAGCAGCAGCTCGCCGGTTGATGCCCCTGATGCTTAGACTCCCCTGATCCGATGTCCAACCGCCTCTCCACCACGACGCTGCGCCTGATCCAGGCCTTGCTGCTGCTCGCGCTGTTCCTTGCCTGGCATGTGCTCACCAGCCCGACGCTGCTGCCGCCGCTCTACTTCAACGACCCCAATCGTGCGGCCTTCTTTTTCGGCGAACCGCTCAAGGTGCTCGCGCAGATTTTCAACTGGTTCAGCAGCGGCGAGATTTTCGTGCATCTCGGCTACACGCTCTTCGAGACGCTGATGGCCTTTGCGATCGGCACGGTGGCGGGGCTGGCCTGCGGCATGTGGCTGGCGCTTTCGCCCACCGCCTCGGCCATCTTCGACCCTTATGTCAAGGCGCTCAATTCGATGCCCCGGGTCATCCTCGCGCCGATCTTTTCGGTGTGGTTCGGGCTCGGCGTCTGGAGCAAGGTGGCGCTCGGCGTGACCCTGGTGTTTTTCATCGTGTTCTTCAATGTCTACCAGGGTGTGCGCGAGGTCAGCCCCAATGTCCTGGCGAGTGCTCGCATGCTCGGTGCCAGCCGTCGCGATCTGCTTCGCCATGTCTATCTTCCCAGTGCCATGAGCTGGGTCTTCTCGAGTCTGCATACCGCGGTGGGCCTGGCCTTCGTCGGCGCGGTGGTGGGCGAATACCTCGGCTCAGCCAAGGGCGTCGGCTATCTCATCCTCCAGGCTGAAGGCACCTTTGACATCAACAGCGTCTTTGCCGGCATCCTGGTGCTCACCGTCTTTGCGCTGCTGCTCGATGCACTGGTGGGCCTGGTCGAGCGCCGGCTCATGACCTGGCAGCCGCGCTCCGGCGAAACCGAGCGACTCTGACGACCCTCGCCGCACTTTGCCCGCCGAACATTGCCCGCCAACTTTCAACCGGACAATCTATGGACCTTTCCCAAGTTTTCGGACTGATCGTTTTCCTGCTGATCGGATTCGGTGGCGGCTGGCTCTGGCAGGCGCGCCGTCGCGCTGCCGCACCGCGCGAAGTGGTGGTCAGAAGCTCGATCGATGAGTTGCGCGCCATCGGCGAACTGTCGGTCTTCAAGGCGGTGAGCAAGGATCTGATCACCCACAGCGATCACACCTTCGGCGAGTTCGGGCGTAAATACCTGTCCTGGGCCTTCACCCGGAAAAAGCTCGCGATGGTCTTCGAGTTCGAGATGGATTTTCGCTTCGACCTCAAGAGCGAGCAGTTTCGCATCGACACCATCACCCCGACTGCGGATGTCGGCCCGCGCACCGGTTCACCGCAGCCGCCGGCGCTTGCGCGGATTTCACTGCCGCCCTGCAAGGTCGAGGTGTCGATCAAGGATCTGGCCTTCTACGACGAGCAGCGATCGAGGCTGCTGCCCTGGTTGCTGCCGGATCTGGTGCAGGGCTTCTTCGACGGGCGTTTTTCGGAAGACGACAAGAACCAGCTGATCGGCGCGGCGCGAGCCCATGCCCTGGCGCAGGCGCAGGGCCTGGCTGAGCGCTATCGGGCGCAGGTCGAACGGTCTGCCTTCAATACGCTTGCGCTGCTGGTGCGTCCGCTCGGATACGCGAATCTGGAGGTCCGCTTCGCACCCAAGCAGGAGTTGTCGACCGATGTCGGCACGGCTGCGCTCACCCAGAGCGACCCGCTGGTCGCAATGCCTGTACCCGCGGGCGAGACCCTGCTCACTACCCGGGGGCCCGGCGCCTCGAGCTGAACATCGTGTGCACCGTGTGCGCTGGATGGCCTTGGCAGCGTCGCAGCAGATCGGTCAGGCTTGCATGAAGGGTTCGCACGCGAGCGCATGCTAAAATCCGCAGGTTTAGCCCTCCTTCGATCCAGCACAGCGCCCCAGGTCAGTGTCCGTATTTTTCGGGCACCTGCTCAGCATGGGCTCACCGTGGCCCATCAGCAGGGGAGGGCGTCCAAGCCCAGGAGCTGTCCTTGCTGCCCCATCTGCCTCCCGCCGTCCTCGCGCTTGCTGACGGCACGGTGTTTCGCGGCCATTCGGTCGGTGCCCCAACACAGACCGTCGGTGAAGTGGTCTTCAATACCGCGCTCACCGGCTATCAGGAAATCCTCACCGACCCGAGCTATTGCCGCCAGATCGTCACGCTGACCTATCCGCATATCGGCAACTGCGGCGTCAATCCCGACGATGCCGAGTCAACCCGCATTCATGCGGCCGGTCTGGTCATCAAGGATCTTGCGCCGCTTCATTCCAACTTTCGCAGCACCATGACCCTGCCGGCCTATCTGCAGGGCCAGGGCATCCCGGCCATCGCCGGCATCGACACTCGTCGCCTGACCCGGATCCTGCGCGAGGGGGGTGCGCAGGGCGGCTGTCTGGTGGCTGGCGCCCAGCCGGGCGAGGCCCTCGACGAAGCGGCAGCGGTGATGGCTGCGCGCGGCTTTCCCGGCCTGGCCGGCATGGATCTCGCCCGCGTGGTCAGTGTCCAGAGCCCCTACCCCTGGCGCGAGGGCTCATGGCGACTCGAGGGTGGTTCAATCAAGGACACCCTGGCCGATGGCCGACCCGCCCGCCGGGTAGTGGCCTTCGATTTCGGCGTCAAGCGCAATATCCTGCGGATGCTGGCCGATCGGGGCTGCGACCTGACCGTCGTGCCGGCCCAGACCTCGGCGCACGATGTCATGGCGCTCAAGCCCGATGGGGTGTTTCTGTCCAACGGCCCGGGCGACCCCGAGCCCTGCGACTATGCGATTGCAGCCGCCCGCGAACTCATCGACCGTGGTGTGCCCACTTTCGGCATCTGCCTCGGCCATCAGATCATGGGTCTGGCCTCGGGCGCTCGCACCCACAAGATGAAGTTCGGCCATCACGGCGCCAATCATCCGGTGAAAGACCTGGATACCGGTCAGGTCCTGATCACCAGCCAGAATCACGGTTTTGCGGTCGACCCGGCCAGCCTGCCGGCCAATCTGCGCATCACCCATGTCTCGCTCTTCGATCAGTCGATCCAGGGCCTGGCGCGCACCGATCGGCCGGCCTTCTGCTTTCAGGGCCATCCCGAGGCAAGCCCCGGTCCGCACGACATCGGCTACCTCTTCGACCGTTTCATCGGCCTGATGGAGACTGCATAACATGCCGCGCCGTACCGATATTTCCAGCATTCTCATCATCGGCGCCGGCCCGATCGTCATCGGCCAGGCCTGCGAGTTCGATTATTCCGGTGCACAGGCCTGCAAGGCGCTGCGCGAAGAAGGCTTTCGGGTGATCCTGGTCAACAGCAATCCGGCCACGATCATGACCGACCCGAGCACGGCCGATGTCACCTACATCGAGCCGATCACCTGGCAGGTGGTCGAGCGCATCATCGACAAGGAGCGCCCCGACGCCATCCTTCCCACGATGGGCGGCCAGACCGCGCTCAATTGCGCGCTCGATCTGCATCGCCATGGCGTGCTCGAGCGCTATGGATGTGAGCTCATCGGCGCCTCGCCCGAGGCGATCGACAAGGCCGAAGACCGCCTGAAGTTCAAGGAGGCCATGACCCGCATCGGCCTGGGCTCGGCCCGCTCAGGCATTGCGCATTCGCTTGATGAGGCCTGGGCGGTGCAGCGCCTGCTGGGTTTTCCCTCGATCATCCGGCCGAGTTTCACGCTCGGCGGCACCGGTGGCGGCATCGCCTACAACGCCGAAGAATTCGAGACCATCTGCAAGCGTGGCCTTGAGGCCTCGCCCACCAGCGAGCTGCTGATCGAGGAAAGCCTGATCGGCTGGAAAGAGTTCGAGATGGAGGTGGTACGCGACCACCGCGACAACTGCATCATCGTCTGCTCGATCGAAAACCTCGACCCGATGGGCATCCACACCGGCGATTCAATCACGGTGGCACCGGCGCAGACCCTGACCGACAAGGAATACCAGGTGATGCGCGACGCCTCGATCGCCATCCTGCGTGAGATCGGCGTCGACACCGGTGGCTCGAACGTGCAGTTCGCCATCGACCCCGATACCGGCCGCATGATCGTGATCGAGATGAATCCCCGGGTCTCGCGCTCATCGGCGCTGGCCTCCAAGGCAACCGGTTTTCCGATTGCCAAAGTCGCTGCCAAGCTCGCGGTGGGCTACACCCTCGATGAGCTGCGCAATGACATCACCGGCGGCGCCACGCCCGCATCCTTCGAGCCGACGATCGACTATGTCGTGACCAAGGTGCCGCGCTTTGCCTTCGAAAAATTTCCGACCGCCGATTCGCACCTCACCACGCAGATGAAATCGGTGGGCGAGGTCATGGCCATCGGTCGCACCTTCCAGGAAAGCTTCCAGAAGGCGCTGCGCGGGCTGGAAGTTGGCGTCGATGGGCTCAATCAGAAGACCACCGATCGCGAGACCATCGAGGAAGAGCTCGGCGAGCCCGGACCCGAGCGTATCTGGTATGTCGGCGATGCCTTTGCCCAGGGCTTTACGCTCGAGGAAGTTCATGCGCTGACCCACATCGACCCGTGGTTTCTGGCGCAAATTCAAGAGATCGTCAATCTCGAGCTCGAAGTCGAAAAGCGCACCCTCGGCGATCTCGACCGCGACACGCTGCGTTTTCTCAAGAAAAAAGGGTTTTCCGATCGCAGGCTGGCCTTTCTGCTCGACTCTGCCGAAGGCGAGGTCCGCAAGCTGCGCCACAGCCTGGGCGTGCGACCGGTCTACAAGCGGGTCGATACCTGTGCGGCCGAGTTCGCCACGACCACCGCCTACCTCTACTCCACCTATGAAGACGAGTGCGAAGCCCAGCCGACTGATCGCAAGAAGATCATCGTGCTCGGTGGCGGCCCCAACCGGATCGGACAGGGTATCGAGTTCGACTACTGCTGCGTGCATGCCTCGATGGCGCTTCGTGAGGCGGGCTACGAGACCATCATGGTCAACTGCAATCCCGAGACCGTCTCGACCGACTACGACACCTCCGATCGGCTCTACTTCGAGCCGCTGACCCTTGAAGACGTGCTCGAGATCGTCGAGATCGAAAAGCCGGTCGGTGTGATCGTCCAGTACGGCGGCCAGACACCGCTCAAACTGGCCAAGCCCCTTGAGGCCGCTGGCGTGCCCATTATCGGCACCAGCCCCGAATCGATCGACATTGCCGAAGACCGCGAGCGCTTCCAGAAGCTGCTGGTCAAGCTCAATCTGCGTCAGCCGCCCAACCGTACCGCGCGCACCGAGGCCGAAGCGTTGGCACTGGCGCAGGAAATCGGCTATCCGCTGGTGGTCAGGCCAAGCTATGTGCTGGGCGGTCGAGCCATGGAGATCGTCCATGAGCAGCGCCACCTCGAGCGCTATATGCGTGAGGCGGTCAAGGTCTCCAACGACAGCCCGGTGCTGCTCGATCGCTTTCTCAACGATGCGATCGAGGTCGATGTCGACTGCATTGCCGACGGCGAGCGCGTGCTGATCGGCGGCGTGATGGAGCATATCGAGCAGGCCGGCGTGCATTCCGGCGATTCGGCCTGTTCACTGCCGCCCCATTCGCTTGCGCCGGAGCTGATCGTCGAGCTCAAGCGTCAGACCGAGGTGATGGCCCGCGCGCTCAAGGTGGTCGGCCTCATGAATGTCCAGTTCGCGATTCAGGAGGATGCCAGCGGTCAATCCACGGTGTTCGTGCTCGAAGTCAATCCGCGCGCATCGCGCACCGTGCCTTTCGTATCAAAGGCAACCGGGATTGCACTGGCCAAGGTCGCTGCGGTGGCGATGGTCGGCGTGACGCTTGTCGAACAAGGTGTGACCGCCGAAGTGGTCCCGCCCTATTACTCGGTGAAAGAAGCGGTCTTTCCCTTCGTCAAGTTTCCCGGGGTCGACACCATCCTCGGGCCCGAGATGAAGTCGACCGGCGAGGTCATGGGTGTCGGCTACACCTTTGGTGAGGCTTTCGTGAAGTCGCAGCTTGGCGCCGGCATCCGGCTGCCAAGCGAGGGCAGCGCCTTCATTTCGGTCAAATCGGGCGACAAGCCCCGGGCGGTCGAGTGTGCCCGTGAGCTGCACGACATGGGCTTTCGCCTGGTTGCCACCCGGGGCACCGCCGCTGCCATTTCCGCGGCCGGCATGCCGGTGACCGCCGTCCACAAGGTTCAGGAAGGCCGACCGAACGTGGTCGACATGATGAAAAACGGCGAGATTTCTTTCGTCGTCAACACGGTCGAAGAAAAGCGCAGCGCGATCGCCGACTCGCGTGCCCTTCGCACCACGGCGCTGGCGATGCGCATCACCTACTACACCACCATTGCCGGTGCGCTCGCGGCGGTGCAGGGGATGCGCCATGTCCAGGGGCTCGAGGTCTATTCGCTGCAGGCGTTGCACCGTTCGCTTCCGGTGGGCTGAAGGGGCATCGAGGGCGGTCGAGCCGGTGCCAAACAGTCACGCGGGTTGAGTCACGCGGGATGTCGCGCCGCCTGACATCGAGCCGGCGCAGCCCGGCGCCCCCGGTGCTACTATCCTTGGTCATTGAGCGCCCCGGTCCTTGCCGGGGCGCAATTTTTTTGGAGCAAGAGTGAGTACGATCCCGTTGACGGTGCGCGGCGCGCAGCGCCTGAAGGATGAATTGCAGCGCCTGAAGTCGGTCGAGCGGCCGGCGGTCATCAATGCGATCGCCGAAGCGCGCGCTCAGGGTGACCTGTCCGAGAACGCCGAGTACGACGCCGCCAAGGAGAAGCAGGGTTTCATCGAAGGGCGGATCGCCGAGATCGAAGCCAAGCTGGCGGTCGCGCAGGTCATTGACCCGTCCACGCTCGATCCTGACGGCCGCATCGTGTTCGGTGCAACCGTCGAACTCGAAGACCTCACAAGCGGCGAGAAGGTCACCTACCAGATCGTGGGTGATGACGAGGCCGACATCAAGGACGGCAAGATCTCAGTGTCCAGCCCGATCGCCCGTGCCCTGATCGGAAAATACTCGGGCGATTCGGTTGAAGTCAGGGCCCCCGGCGGCCTGCGCGGCTACGAGGTCCTGGACGTGCGCTACCTGTAGCCGTCGTGCTGGTCGTGCCTGTCGAACTGCGCCGATTGCCGGCTGCCGGAGGTCGAGCCGCAGAAGGCGGGCGAGCCGTCGTGGCAAAGGGTTTTGCGCCTGTGCGCCCGCCTGTCTTGATTGTCGGTTTTCCCGCCGGCTTTAAAAACGAGCCTGTTCCCGGCTTTCTTGCAGCCCCTGCGCTGCCTGCTCCCGAAGACCCGGTACTTGGCCGGCGGTTGGCGGCCGAGGTGGCTGCCGCGCCGATCGGTGCTCGTGCGCCGCGAGCAATCGGCGCGCGGCGTGCCGGCGCAACCGGCGCGTACCGCTCGGCGCGCGCCATCGGCTCGGGTTTCGGCACGCCGGGTCTGGTGCGCTTTCGGGGCGCCGATTTGCCTTCGGCGGCCAGCTTTTTCGGCGCCGACTCGGTACGACGACGGATGGGCGTCTTCTTCAGCGCGGACTCGGGCTGCTCACGCCAGAGCACCAGCAACTTGCCGATCGACTGCACCAGCGCGCATCCAAGACGTTCGCACAGCGTCGCACCGATGGCTTCGCGTGCTTCGCGGTCATCACCGAACACCCTGACCTTGATCAGGCCGTGGGCGGTCAGGGCGATATCGGTTTCCCTCACGACCGCATCGCTCAGCCCGGCGTCGCCAATTCTGACCAGCGGGTCGAGGTCGTGGGCTTTGGCACGCAACGCCTTGCGCTGCGCGGCCGACAAAGTAGGCGAGATAGGAGGGGGCGTGATGGGTACCGCAGCGGCCTCGGCCGACTCTGGGTCCCGAAATGGGTGTTCCGACATCCCCCGATTGTAGTCCAGCAGACCGATGGCCAAGAACCGATTCAGCAAAGACTGGATGCATTCGCATCTGAACGATCCCTACGTCAAGCTTGCCCAGCAGCGGGGCTATCGCTCGCGTGCAGCGTTCAAACTGATCGAAATCGACGAGCAGGACCGTCTGATCCGGCGGGGCATGTCAGTGGTCGATCTTGGTTCGGCGCCGGGCAGCTGGTCGCAGGTCGTGCGCGAAAAGCTGGTCGGGCCGGCCGGCGTGATCGATGGTCGCATCGTTGCCATCGACCTGCTGCCGATGGCGCCGATCGCCGGCGTCGAGTTTCTGGAGGGGGACTTCCGAGAGGACACTGTCCTGGCCCAGCTCGACGCAATGATGGGCCCGGCGCCGTCGCTCGACCTTGTACTTTCCGATCTTGCCCCCAACCTGTCCGGGATAGCGTCGGCCGACGCGGCCCGAATGGGTCATCTTGCCGAGTTGGCGCTCGAATTTGCGGTGCATCACCTCAAGCCGGACGGTGCGCTGCTCATCAAATGCTTTCATGGAAGCGGATACAGCCAGGTGGTCGAAGCATTCAAACGGACATTCGTGACAGTGGCCCCCCGCAAGCCCAAGGCTTCGCGGGACAAATCGGCCGAAACTTACCTGCTTGGGCGATCGCTCAAGCACGGCGTGCGGCCGGCCCTGCCGGCAGCGGGGTCTTGAGGGGCGGTACAGGGTCGGTTTTTGGTGTTTGAATCGGCGTAAACTAGTCGGATTCCGCCTGGCGTTTGCCGGGCAGCGAGGGAGTGTCAAGTTGAACAATATGTTTTCCAAGGCCGCAGTCTGGTTGGTCATCGCCCTGGTCCTGTTCACGGTATTCAAGCAGTTCGATACCCGGCAGGTGCGTGGCGGTGACATGCCCTATTCCCAGTTCATGGACGAAGCCAAGGCTGGCCGCATCGAGAGTGTGATCGTCGATGGCCGCACCCTTCGCGCCAAATCCAAGGACGGGCGTCCGCTGACGGTCTACTCTCCGGGCACCGGCGATATCTGGATGATTTCCGACCTGATGAAGTTCGGCGTCCAGGTCAATGCCAAGCCCGACGAGGAGCAGTCGATCCTCATGAGCATCTTCATCTCCTGGTTCCCGATGCTGCTGCTGATCGGCGTGTGGGTGTTCTTCATGCGTCAGATGCAGGGCGGCGGCCGCGGTGGTGCCTTCTCGTTTGGCAAGAGCCGGGCCCGCATGCTGGATGACAACAACAACAGCATCATGTTTTCGGATGTGGCGGGCTGCGACGAGGCCAAGGAAGAAGTTCGCGAGTTGGTCGAGTTCCTGCGCGATCCGTCCAAGTTTCAGAAGCTTGGCGGCCGCATTCCCCGAGGCGTGCTGCTGGTCGGCTCGCCCGGTACCGGCAAAACCCTGCTGGCCAAGGCGATCGCCGGCGAAGCCAAGGTCCCGTTCTTCTCGATCTCTGGTTCCGATTTTGTCGAAATGTTTGTCGGCGTGGGCGCGGCCCGCGTGCGCGACATGTTCGAGCAGGCCAAGAAGCAGTCGCCCTGCATCCTCTTCATCGATGAGATCGATGCGGTGGGTCGCCAGCGTGGCGCAGGCCTCGGCGGCGGTAACGATGAACGCGAGCAGACCCTCAATCAGCTGCTGGTCGAGATGGATGGTTTCGAGACCGGCCAGGGCGTCATCGTGATCGCGGCCACCAACCGGCCCGACGTGCTCGATCCGGCGCTGCTGCGTCCTGGCCGCTTTGACCGTCAGGTCGTGGTCCCGCTGCCCGATATCCGGGGTCGTGAGCAGATCCTGAGCGTCCATATGCGCAAGGTTCCGATCGCTCCCGATGTCAAGGGTGACGTCATTGCTCGCGGCACGCCCGGTTTTTCGGGCGCCGACCTCGCCAACCTGGTCAATGAGGCGGCACTGTTTGCCGCGCGTCGCAGTGCCCGCCTGGTCGAGATGATCGACTTCGAGCGCGCCAAGGACAAGATCATCATGGGCGCCGAGCGCCGCTCGATCGTGATGCCCGAAGAAGAGCGTCGCAATACTGCCTATCACGAGTCGGGTCATGCCATCGTCGCCCGCATGCTTCCCAAAACCGATCCGGTTCATAAGGTCACGATCATCCCGCGTGGTCGCGCGCTCGGAGTGACCATGCAGTTGCCGGTCGAAGATCGCTACAGCATGGACCGCGACCGCATGCTTAACACCATCGCCGTGCTCTTTGGCGGACGCATTGCCGAGGAGGTCTTCATGAAGCAGATGACCACCGGCGCGTCCAACGACTTCGAGCGCGCCACCTCGATTGCCCGCGATATGGTCACTCGCTATGGCATGAGCGATGTGCTCGGCCCGATGGTCTATGCCGAGAATGAAGGCGAGATCTTCCTCGGCAGGTCGATCACCAAGACGACCAATATGTCCGAAGAGACCATGCGCAAGGTCGACTCCGAGATCCGCCGCATTATCGACGAGCAATATGCGGTGGCCCGCAAGATCATCGAAGACAACCGAGTCCAGATCGAGGCGATGACCAAGGCGCTGCTCGAGTGGGAAACCATCGACGCCGAGCAGATCGAGGATATCGTTGCCGGTCGCCCGCCTCGGATCCCCAAAGATCGCGGCAGCCAGCCGGGCGGTGGTACACCGCCTGCCTCGCCGACCTCGGGCGTTGCCCCGACTGCTCCGCCGGCACCGGCTGCACCGGCTGCAAACTGATCGTTCTGCCTGACTCGACGGGGTGGCTGCCAGGCGGTCACCCCGCGATGTCCAGACCATCCTGAACCCGATCACTGATTCACCCCGGTTTCACTGCGGGCGCTTCGAGCTGAGGTTCGAGCGCCCTTTGGTCATGGGGGTGCTCAATCTCACCCCAGATTCCTTTTCTGATGGCGGTCGCTGGTCTGACGCCGATGCGGCCATCGCGCATGCCATGGCCATGATCGACGATGGCGTTGACCTGATCGATCTGGGCGCCGAATCGACGCGTCCTGGCGCGCCGACAGTTCCGGCCGATCTCGAACTGAGCCGCCTCGCGCCGGTCATCAGGGCCTTGGCCGATTGCGGCCGACCGTTGTCGGTTGACACCCGAAAACCGCAGGTGATGCGTGCGGTCCTCGATCTGGGCGTCGACATGATCAACGATGTCTCGGGTTTCGCCGATCCGCAGGCGATCGCAGCCCTGAGCGCGAGTCAGGCCGCCTGTTGCGTGATGCACATGCTGGGTGAGCCACTGACCATGCAGCAGGACCCCGTCTATCGGGATGTGGTGAGCGAGGTGTGCCAGATGCTTGCCGATCGCGCGCAGGCGCTTCAGGCTGCAGGGATTGACCGCTCGCGGATCGTCATCGACCCGGGCATTGGATTCGGGAAGACCCTGGAGCACAATCTGGCGCTTTTGGCCGATTTGCCGAGCCTTGTCGGGCTCGGCTGGCCGGTGCTGGTGGGGGTGTCTCGCAAATCGATGCTGGGAGCGCTGACCGGCCGCCCGGTCGACCGGCGGCTGTCGGCGAGTCTGGCGGCGATGCTCGCGGCGGTGGCGGGTGGCGCGCACATCGTGCGGGTGCACGATGTCTCTGAAACCGTCGACGCGCTTCGCGTCTGGCGGGCGATCAGTGATGCACGCCAGACGATTGATGACACGAGAGGACAGGAATGACTCGCAGATATTTTGGAACCGATGGTGTGCGAGGCCGCGTCGGTGACTCGCCGATCACGCCTGAATTCGTGATGCGCCTGGGCTATGCCGCCGGGCGCATGCTGCCAAGACGCGACGGCCAGCGATCGGCGGTGCTGATCGGCAAGGACACCCGCATTTCGGGCTATATGCTCGAGGCCGCGCTTGAGGCCGGGTTTTCGGCCGCTGGCGTTGATGTGATGCTGTCCGGGCCGCTGCCCACACCCGCAGTGTCCTACCTCACGCGTGCGTTGAGGCTTTCGGCTGGCGTCGTGATCAGTGCCTCGCACAATCCCTTCGATGACAACGGCATCAAATTTTTCTCGGCCGACGGCAACAAGTTGCCTGACGAGATGGAGCTCAAGATCGAGGCGGCCCTCGACGAGCCGATGGGCTGTGTGCGCTCCGAGCTGCTCGGCAAGGCGCGGCGAATCGATGATGCCGCCGGCCGTTACATCGAGTTCTGCAAAGGGACATTCCCGTCGAGTCTCGATCTGCACGGGCTCAAGCTCGTTGTCGACTGCGCCCATGGCGCGGCCTATCACACGGCTCCGCATGTCTTTCACGAACTCGGCGCCGAAGTCATTGAAGTGGGCACCGCGCCCAACGGTCTGAACATCAACGATCATGTCGGCGCAACCCATCCGCAGGCGCTGCAAGCCGCAGTGCTGGCCAACAAGGCTCATCTCGGGATTGCGCTGGACGGTGATGCCGATCGGCTGTTGATGTGCGATGCCCAAGGGCGCCTCTATAACGGCGATGAACTGCTCTATCTCATCGTCAAGGACAGAATGCAGCAGGGCCCGGTTGCCGGTGCGGTCGGCACACTGATGTCCAACATCGGCCTGGAGCAGGCCTTCGACCGGATGGGCCTCGGATTTGCGCGGGCCAAGGTTGGTGACCGCTATGTCCTTGAGATGTTGCAGGAGCGCGGCTGGCTGTATGGCGGCGAGGGATCGGGCCATCTGCTGTGCCTCGACTGCCACACCACCGGCGATGGCACGATCAGCGCGTTGCAGGTCCTCAGCGCCATCAGGCGCAGTGGCCAGACGCTCGCCGAGCTGACAGCCGACCTTAGCCTCTTTCCGCAGACGCTGATCAACGTCAGGATTGAACGCGGCTTCGACTGGCAGCGGCACGCCGCACTCAATGAAGCCTGTGCCAGCGTCGAGTCGCAACTCGGGCGTGACGGCCGCATTCTGATTCGCGCATCCGGGACCGAGCCGCTGCTGCGGGTGATGGTCGAAGCGCGGGATGACGAGACCGCCAACCGTTACGCGCGCCATATTGCCGACTCGCTGGCGTCCTGACGCAGGCCCCGATCGACCGGTCGGATCGGGCATCGATCGCTCTCGCGCTCGGATGCGCGCCGCGTTGAGTGCCGTCGTGGGATACACTGCCCGGCAGTCGGGGCGTAGCTCAGCCCGGTAGAGTGCTTGCTTTGGGAGCAAGATGTCGGAGGTTCGAATCCTCTCGCCCCGACCAGCCCGGTGGACCAGCAACCGGCAGCCATCACGGTGATGTCATCGTCGACGTTCATCTTGGCAAGATCCCAAATTTTCGAAAGGTCCTCACTGTGATTGCCATGAAGCAGGTTCGATTGGCGCTAGCCATCTCTTCGGTGATGTTCGCGGGTGCCTCATGGGCGGCCGGTGCAGCACCCGGCGCGTCGATGGCATCCGGGGCAGCTTGCGAAACGCAGACCAGAAAGCAGTGCCAGGATGTCCAGACGCCGCAGTCGGTGTTGACCCGTCTGCAGGCGGGGAATCATCGGTTCGTCACGGCCACGACCGTCAGGCGCAGCCTGCGCAAGCAGGCGCTTGCCACTGCGCCTGGCCAGTATCCGCTCGCCAGCGTGGTGTCCTGCTTCGACTCGCGGATTCCTCCCGAGATTGTGTTCGACCAGGGGATCGGGGATATTTTCATTGCCCGCAATGCCGGCAACGTCATCAGCGACGATGTGCTCGGCAGTCTGGAGTTCGGCTCGAAAGCGTCTGGCGCCAAGCTGATTGTTGTGCTCGGTCATACCCAGTGCGGCGCCGTCAAAGGTGCCTGTGACAATGTCGAGCTCGGCAATCTCACCGGCTTGCTCGCGAAGATCAAGCCCGCGATCAGCAAGATCCCTGACGACGGCAAGGACCGCAGCTCCAAGAACCATGCGTTTGTCGATATGGTCGGCGAGCAGAATGTCAGGCTCGGCGTGCAGGCCATCCGCGACAAAAGCCCAATCCTCAAGGAAATGGAGGACAAGGGCCAGATCATGATCGTCGGGGGCATGTACGACCTGAAGACTGGCAAGGTCACCTTTTACGACGTGCCTGATTCGACGATGGCCAAGCCTAAAAAGATCTGATCGGATTGCGTGACCGCTGTTTCGGCTCGCGCAGATCGGTGTGATCGGCGCGCTTCGACGATCTGGTGGTGTGCAGTCTCCGTCGGGTCAGGGCGGGTGGTGTAAACTCGCCGATCTGACAGGTTCTAGCTGCCCGTAGCTCAGCTGGATAGAGCATCGGCCTTCTAAGCCGAGGGTCACAGGTTCGAGTCCTGTCGGGCAGGCCAGGTTGATGGCCCGATGTGTTTTGTCTGACCTGGCACTGCGCCAGGCCAGATACGGTGGTGGCTGTAGCTCAGCGGTAGAGTCCCGGATTGTGATTCCGGTTGTCGTGGGTTCGAACCCCATCAGCCACCCCACCACCTTTTTGCCTTCCCCTCATCTGCCCAGATGCCGCCTGATGCCGCCCTGCTGACCCGGGCGATGTCCTTGCGGGTCAGCCAATCAGAAATTTCGACTTGTCGTGACCTGCCAGCCAGAGCGGGGTACGTCCGCGGCCCGTCCAGGTATTGCCGGTTGCAGGATCGCGATATTTCGGCGCGACTTTGCCGCGGCCAGTCGCCGCCGCTTTCATGGCTTTTACCCCGGTCGACGAGGGGAATACATCGGATGCGGAAAGCCCATATTCGGCGACGAGCGCTTTGACCTGCTTGATCGCGTCGGAAATTTCCTGCTTTCGGGTTTCGGCAATCTGTTTGTCGAGGGCTTCGCGCTGGGCGATCAGGGTCGCAAGTGAGCTCATCAGGATGACTCCAAAGAATTATGTAATTTGATTATATCGAATTACCGAGCTTGAAATCAATAATGGCGACTGCTTCAGTCGGGCATATTCGGATATTAGTCTCGCTTTCATATTTCCTGGCTCGAATCGCTAGAAAAAGGGATAAGGGCCCGGATGGCAGCCGATATGACTGAGATGGCTCACCATTCCGGCCGACGGCTCCCACAGGTGCAAAAGGCAGGCCGGCGGCCCCATGAAAGACGCCCCCTTGGCCGCCGGGTCCAGTCGCAGCGCGATTTCGGTGCAAGTGCTGGGGCAAGCGACAACCAGCGTGCCTGCCCACCGTCGGAAGATCGCCCGGTGAACATGACCGCAGACAATCGCCTCGATATTGTCGTGAGCGCGGACGATCGATTCAAGCGACTCCGCGTCGAATAATCGGTAATCGTCGATATATCTGATGCCCGATTTGAATGGCGGGTGGTGGATTGCCACCAGCGTCGGTTTGTCGCGGTTCTGCGAAAGTGTTTGATCCAGCCACTGCAGACCTTCATCATCGATCAATCCGTGATGCTTTCCCGGCTGACAGGAATCGAGCGCCACGATGCGGATCGGGTGATCGTCGATGGAATAGTGAAGCGCTCCCTGCGTTGGCAAATAGCCAAGCTCGAAAAACGCCTGGCGAAAGTTTTCCCGATGATCGTGATTGCCAGGCATCAGCAAATGCGGCAATTCGAGTGCCCCGAGAAGCTCGCGAAACATTGAATATTCCTGCGGCCGACCCTCGTCGGTCAGATCGCCTGTGATCAGCACCAGATCGGGCTGGCGGTCCAGCTGTTGCAGATGCCGGATGGCGTCGCTGAACAGTCGGTTCGAGTCGGCGACACCTTTGTAAAGCAAACCCGCGGCGCAGACGTGGGGGTCCGAAAGCTGAGCAATCAGCATTGTGATTACCGTCGGCGTCGCATCTCGATCAGCGCCTGCAGTTTTCTGAACCGCAATTGCTCGGCCAGCGAGAAACGATCTTTTTCGAGCGCCGCGCGCATCATTCGTCGATGCGCCATGCGCACTTCGATCGGCATCGAGAAGTCTTCGCTGATCACCAGCGGGCGACCCATACCCGGCAACTGGTCGAATTCGCCCTCAGCCTGCGCAGTCTGGATTCGGCGCTCGGCAATGTCGTCGAAAATGGTCATGCTCCAAGCATAGCCGGCTTGGGCCTGAGATAGGCTTGGCTGATGCAGGCAAAAACGCTCACGATTGCAATGTGTGTCGGCCAGGTCGGCAGTCTGTTGCCGCATGTCGTCGTGCCCGCGGTCATGGTCGGTGATCTGATTCCCTTGTGGGGGCTCAGCAATGGTCAGGCCGGTCTTCTGGCATCAGCCTATGCCGCCGGCTACATGCTGGCCGTGCCGGTGCTCGGCTCGCTCACCGATCGGGTCGATGCCAGACGTCTGCTGCTGCTCGGGTCGCTTGCGAACGCTGCCGCCACGATCGCCTTCGGGCTGCTGGCGCAGGGGCTGCTGTCGGGCATGCTGCTGTGGGGACTGGCGGGCGTCGGCTTTGCCGGGGCCTACATGCCCGGGCTGCGGGCGCTGACTGACGGGCTCGATCCGGGCGATTCCTCGCGCAGCGTCACGCTCTATACCTCGAGCTATTCACTTGGCGTTGGACTGTCATTTCTGGCATCGCAGCTGATTGCCCAATCCCTCGGCTGGCGATGGGCCTTCATGCTGACCGGATTGGGCCCGCTGGCCATGGCGGCGGTTGCGTGGCGGATGGCGCCCAGAGCCCCCGCGGGTCGCGGTGGTGCCTTGCTTGATTTCAAGCCGGTGCTGCGTAATCGGGCGGCGATGGGCTATATCCTGGGTTACGGCGCGCACTGTTTCGAGCTTTACGCCCTGCGAACCTGGCTGGTCGCTTTCTGGGCGTTCGTGGTCGCACGCCATGGCGCTCAGGCCGCCGTCCTGGATCCGATCGGTGTCAGCGTGCTGGTGACGCTGCTGGCCATGCCGGCAAGCATCGCCGGCAACGAGCTGTCGATCCGCTTTGGTCGCCATCGTGCTGTCACGGTCATCCAGGTGCTGTCAGCGGGGGTGGCGCTGTCGATTGGCCTGGCCGCGGGCGGATCACCGCTGCTTCTGCTGGTTCTGATGGTGCTCTATGCCCTGACTGTCCCGGCAGATTCGGGATCGCTGACGGCGGGCATGTCGGCAAGTGCGCAGCCACAGTTTCGAGGAGCGACCATGGCCATGCACTCCTGCGTGGGCTTTGCCCTGTCAGCGCTAGCCGGTTGGGCGGTGGGCGTGGCGCTTGATGCCGCCGGCGGCAATGAGTCGCCGCAGGCGTGGTTAGCCGGTTTTGCGGTCATGGCAGCGGGGATAATGCTGGGGCCGCTGGCGCTGTGGTGGTCGCGTCGCACGAGTGACGCCTGACCCAAGGCATGATGGCGACCTCTGCGACTGCGAACCCCGGCCCGATGCGACTGACGCTCTTCGACCTTGATCACACCCTGCTCGATGGCGACAGCAATCTGCTGTGGGTGACCTGGCTGGTCGAGCGCGGCGAGGCGCCGCCCGAGCGGCTGGCGCAACAGAGCGCGTTCTATGCGCAATATCAGGCGGGCAGCCTCGATATCGAGGCGTATCTCGACTTTCATCTGTCCATGCTGGTTGGCCCTGATGTCAGTCATTGGGAGGCGGTCAGATCCGCATTTGTCGCCGAGCGCATCGCGCCGCTGATCGGCTCGGCTGCCTGCGACGCGGTCGCGCGCCATCGGGCCGACGGCGATCTGATGGCGGTTGTGACCGCCACCCACGGGTTCCTGGCGCAGGGCATCGTGTCGCTCCTTGCGCCCATGCCGCTGGTGGCAACCGGCTGCGAACTTGAGCGCGGGCGCTTCACCGGGCGAACGATTGGCGGCCCCTGTTTTGCAGGTGCGAAGTTCGGGCATGTGCAGGCCTGGCTGCACGCCGATGGCCGCAGCCTGGCCGACTTCGATGCGGTTCGCTTCTACAGTGATTCGGCCAATGACCTGCCGCTGCTCGAGGCGGTGAACGAACCGGTGGTGGTCAATGCCGATTTACGACTGTCAGCGATTGCGCGCGAGCGCGCTTGGCCTCAGTTACAGTGGCGTCGGTCACACCGCGCCTGACTCACGCATCCTGAATGCCGTCAGCACCACCCCTGCCATGGCGATGAGTCCCCCGGCGAGCAGGGCATTGCCTGCTCCGATGGATTGCCCGAGCTGCCCGAAGGCCAGGCTGCCGAAGGGTGTGGCGCCCAGAAACATCGCAGTGTAGATCGCCAGGACCCGTCCTCGCTTGTCGTTGGGCACGCTGGTCTGGATCGTGATGTTGGTGGCGATGGCCTGTGCGATCACACCGCCGCCCACCAGCACCATGCCGATGATCGAGACCGTCATCCAGCTGCTGCGACTGAACATCAGCAGTCCGACTGCCGCCGCCAGATTGCCGCCGAGGGCGATCAGCGAGAGATGCTGGGAGCCGCGGCGCACCGCCATCGAGATGGCGGCCACCATCGCGCCGACACCGGCGGCCGACAGAAAAAATCCGACCAGTTCGGGATGCTTGCCATAGATCTCGGCGACCGCGGCCGGCATCAGATGCGCGTAGGGCCCGACCGCGAAACCCATCAGGAAAATCGCGACCAGCAGCCGCGCGATCGTCGGGTCGGAAAACGCGAATCGCCAGCCATCAAGGTACTGCTGCATGAACGAGGTGCTGCCGGCGCTAGGGTGGGGCGTCTCGACCGTGCGGATGCGCAGCAGCTGATAGAGCGTGGCGATCAGCAGGATCGGATGCAGCATGAAGCAGGTGGCCTCGCCAAACGACCCGATCAGCAATCCGCCCACCGCCGGACCGATGAAGCGCGCGGTATTGAGCGCGCTCGAATGCAGCGCCACCGCGTTGGGCAGCACGGCCCGATCGGGTACCAGATCGCTGAGGAAGGCATGGCGCACCGGGATCTCGCAGGCAAAGGCGATGCCTCGCAGCGTGGCCATGATCAGCAGCACATTAGCGTCGACATGGCCGGTGGCGGTCAGCAGCGAGAGCAATGCGCCGAGCAGCGCCACCGAGGTCAGCAGTCCGATCAGGATCTTGCGGCGCGAATAGCGATCGGCCAGCATGCCGGCGACCGGCGACAGAAAGAGCGTCGGCGCCAGCTGGGCAAAGCCGATCGCTCCGAGCAGCGCGACCGAGCCGGTCAGGCGAAAGGCCAGCCAGCCCATGCCGACGTTGTAGGCAAAGCCGCCGATCAGCGCAATCGCCTGGCCGCTGAAGTAACGTCGAAACTCCCGGTTTTCGAGCGCCGGAAAGCGGCTCATCGAGCTGATCTCATCGTGGTCGATCGGCCTCCAGTCGCTCAAGGTGCCAGGCCTCGTCGCCCAGCAGGTTCGACAGGCCGGCCAGGCGGGTGGCGGCATGACCGATGGCCACTTCCTTGGTCATGCCGATCGCGCCGTGCAGTTGCACGCCCTCTTCGCCGCAGCGGCGGGCGGCCGGCGAGACGAAGGCCTTGGCGAGCGATACCGCCCGCCGGCGCTCGCCGGGCGAGTCAGACAGACGGGCGACCGCCGCTTCGCTGATCGCGCCGGCCTGCTCGATGGCGACAAAGAGATCGACCAGCCGATGCCGGATCACCTGATTGGCGGCAAGCGTCTTGCCGAACTGGCGTCGCTGCTGCGTGTAATCGCGGGTGGTGTCGAGCACCCGCTGCATCGTGCCGACCGCCTCGATGCAGGCAAGCGCGGTGGCATGGTCGATTGCGGCCTCAATTGCCGGCCAGGCTGCCCCGCCCAGCCCGAGTCGGGCGCTGGCCGGCAGGGCGACCGCTTCCAGACGCAGATCGGCGGTCTGGCGGCCGTCATAACTCGGATAGCCGCGCCGGCGCAGTCCTGCTGCATTGGCCGGCACCGCAAAGACCGACAGGCCCTCGGTGTCGCGCGGCTGCCCCGATTCGCGGGCGACGATCAGCAGGGTGTCGGCGGCAGCACCGCCCAGTACGAGCGTTTTCGCGCCGTCGAGCCGCCAGCCGCCGTCGGCCATCAGCGTGGCCCGCGTGCGGACATCGAAGGCGTCGTAGCGGCCCTGCGGCTCCCAGCTGCCTAGCGCCAGCCTGTGCTCGCCGGTGGCCATGCGGGTGAGCAGGTCGGCGGCACGATCGGCGGCCCCGCCGGTGGCGGCAAGTGCCGAACCGGATGCGCCCGGACGCAAGGCGGCGAGCAGCGGTGCACAGAGCCCGACATTGGCGAGCCAGGGCTCGAGTGCCATCGCGCGGCCAAGCGCCTGGGCGACGATAGCTGCATCGATCGCATCACCGAATCCGCCGCAGTCTTCCGGCAGGCCGAGGGCGAGCCAGCCCATGTCGGCGAAGGCCTGCCAGCGCTCGCCCGAAAATCCTTCGGGGCTGGCGAGTGCGGCCTGGCGCGATTCGAAGGTGTAGTCGCGCTCGACATAGCGTTGTGCGGCGTCGCGCAGCATCGCCTGGTGGTCGTCGCTGTCGACGGTCGGTGTGGGGGCAGTGGTCATGATCGATCGCTTGAGGGTGGCTGCACGTCTGTCATCAGAGTCCGAGGACCTGCTTGGCCAGCAGTTCATGCTGGATCTCGCTGCTGCCGCCCGCGATGGTGTAGCCGCGGGTCACGAAGCGGCGCGATGAGGCGGTCGGCGCATAGGGGTGACGTTCGATGAGAGGCGGCTCGGTGTCCGGGCCGGGCAGCTCGAAGTGGGCCTCGCGGTCCCAGGCCAGGGTCTGCGGGCCGAGCGCGTCCACCGTCAGTACGGCGATATCCTGGATCAATTGGCTGCCGACCAGCTTGAGCATGCCGGTTTCCGGGCCGAGTCGCTCGCCCGACTGGGCGCGCACCCTGAATCGCAGCACGGTGGCGGCAAGTGTCTCCAGCCTGACCTCGAGTTCACTGAAGCGCCTGCGAAACCACGGCCGCTCGAAGAGCGTCACGCCGGCTTCTTCGACCGTCTCGCCGATCGAGCGCAGCTTGGCCAGACGACGGCGGTTTTCAGCCACCCGCGCGAGATTGAGCCGCTCGAACTCGAGCAGCGATTTGGCGATGGTCCAGCCCTGGTTTTCTTCGCCGACCAGATTGGTGATCGGCACCTTCACGTTGTCGAGGTAGACCTGGTTGAAGAGCGGCCAGCCATGGATGCCCACGATCGGACGCAGCGACACGCCGGGTGAGGTCATGTCGATCAGCAAAAAGCTGATGCCTTCCTGCTGGCGAACTTCGGTATTGGTGCGCACCAGGCAGAAAATCCAGTCGGCATATTGCGCGCCCGAGGTCCAGATCTTGCTGCCCTGAACAACATAATGTTCGCTGCCGTCGGCATCCCGGGTGCGCACCGCGCGGGTTCGCAGCGAGGCCAGGTCCGAGCCCGACTCGGGTTCGGAGTAGCCCTGGCACCAGAAGTGCTCCACTCCGGTCATCTTTGGTAAAAAGAAATTTTTCTGCGCCTCGGTGCCATAGCGCAGCAGCACCGGCCCGATCATCTCGAAGGTGATGCCGCCGAGTTCGGGCGAATGACCCAGCACCATCTCCTCCTGGAACACCGCCCGCTGCGCCGGGCTCCAGCCGGTGCCGCCCCATTCGAGTGGCCAGTGAGGCACCAGCCAGCCGCGGTCGCGCAGTTCGCTTTCCCAGGCAATCATGTCGGCCTTGTTCGGCTCGACGCCCAGCCTGACCTTTTCGCGAACCTGCTCGGGCAGGCGCTCGGCGACGAAGGCCCTGACCTCGGCGCGAAACTGATCCAGCGTTGCCGCGGATGACCGGGTGTTTTCCGAATGAGTCGCGGCGCTCATGCGCGGCCTCCTCGTTGAAAGATGCGTTTGCCGATGGCCGCCCGATGGACTTCCGAGGCGCCGTCGTAGATTCGAAAGGGTCGCAGCCGCTGCGCGATCAGCGCGATCGGCTGGTCCTGGCACATGCCCACCGCACCGGTCATCTGTGCGGCCCGGTCGGCCACCCGGTTGAGCGCCTCCGAGACGAAAACCTTGGCCATCGACGAGGTATGGCGGATCGACTCGCCGGCATCGAGCCGGCGGGCCACATCGGCGGTCATCAGCCGGCAGGCATAGAGGTCGATATGCGAATCGGCCACCATCGCCTGCATCTGCTGATGCTCCGAGAGCTTGGCGCCAAAGGAGTCGCGCTGTACCGCATAGGCCTGGGCAATTTCGATGGCGCGGGCGGCCAGGCCGATGCCGCGCATGCAGTGAAAGAGCCGTGCGCCTTCCAGGCGCAGCTGGGCATAGTCAAAGCCCTTGCCGGCCTCGCCGATCAGCGCATCGGCGCTGACCCGGCAGTTCTCGAGCCTGACTTCAGCATGACCGCCATTGGAAAACGGGTCGATCGACGGAATCTCGCGGATCAGCTTCCAGCCGGGATTGAGGGTATCGACGATGAACCAGCTTGCGCCTTCGTCGCTGCGAGCCACCACGATCGCAAAGGCCGCGCCCACTGCGCCCGAGGTGAACCACTTGTGACCGTCAAGGATCCAGTCGTCGCCGTCGCGTCGCGCGCGAGTCGAGAGCATTCGCGGGTCCGAGCCGACACCGGGCGAGGGCTCGGTCATCGCAAAGGCCGAGCGGATCTCGCCGGCCATCAGCGGCGCCAGCCACTGCGCCTGCTGCGACGGTGCCGCCAGATGCATCAGCGTGTCGATGTTGGGCTGATCGGGAGCGGCGCATCCGAGTGCGCCGGCGCCGATGAAGCTGCGCCCGCATTCCTCGAAGACCCGTGCGCAGTCCTGCCAGCACAGGCCCATGCCGCCTGCCTCGCGCGGCAACTGCGGCGCCACCAGGCCCTGCGCCTGCGCAAGTGCACGCAGCTCGCGTGAGACCTTGTCGAGCCATTCGACATCATGGGTGCGGCTGTAGTCCTCGCGCGGAATCGCCTGCTCGTCGATGAAGGCGCGCACGCGGGCGCACAGGGCATCGAGCTCGTGGGGCGGCAGCAGGGCAGGGCGCGCGCGCGCCGGTGCGGCAACGGTCATTACGGTTTCTCCTGAAATGATGCGAACCATTGCGCGGCGGTCATGCCAAGCGAGGCCCGACGCATCGTGCCCTTGATCGCCGCCACGCCCTCGGGCTTCCAGGTGGCGATGAGTGCGGCAAGTTCGGTGCAGCGGGCTACGACCTGATCGTCGGCGACCACTTCGGTGGCAACGCCGATGGCGTGCAGCTGCGGCCCGGCCACCCGATCGCCGAGCAGGGCCAGACGCGCCGCCACCGCTTCGGAGTGGCGCAGCGCCAGCCAGGCGAGATTGTTGGGCGCCGCCATGCCGATGCGGATCTCGGCAATCTGCAGATAGCCGGTCTCGCCGCAGATCAGGATGTCGCCGGCCAGCGCGAGGGCCGCGCCGCCATTGATCGCAAAGCGCTCGAGGCCGACCAGCAGCACCTTGCGGGTCGAAGCGAGTGCAACATGGACCTCGCGCCAGCGGGCCTGAAAGCCTGCCACCAACGCAGGCTGCGGCACTGCGCCGAAGGCGCTCAGATCGAGGCCCGAGCACAGCGCGCCGCCGGCGCCGCGCAGCACCGTCGCTCTGATCGAGGCATCAGCCTCGACCGTCTGCAGCGCGGCAAAAAGGTCTTCGGCCAGCGCGGCGTTGATCGCATTGCGCCGCGCCGGACGGTTGAGCACGATTTCGGCCCAGCCCTCGTGGCGATGGAGCAATACCGCGGGTTCATCGGACAAGGGCGCATCGGCGCTTGCAGCAGTCGGTTCGGTCATGGTCTCAGCCTCGCAGGGTGACTCGGTAATCCATCATGTCGGCGCGACAGTCGGTGACCGAGTGGGCAATCGGCCGACCGTCGTAATCAATGCTGGTCGTGCGGATGCGCAGGATGGCTGCGCCTTCTTCGTAAGCCAGTTGCCTTGCCAGCTTCGCGTCGGCAACCCGGGCCGAGACCGACACCCGGGTGCGGGCATGGCGCAACCCGAGTTCGACCTCGATGGCCGTGGCCACGTCGCTTTCGGTGAGGTCGGCGATTGCGAGCCGCTCGGCGGTGTCGACCGGGCACCAGGTCGTACCGACCACAAAGGGCACCTCGTCGCGATAACGCAGCACGGTGATCGCGCCGACCTGGGTGCCGGCAGGCAGATCGAGTTCGCGGGCCACGGCCTCGGTTGCCTTGATATGCCGATGCGACAGCAGCTTGCCGCGTGCGGTAATGCCGCGTCGGCGCATCGCTTCCAGTACGCCGACCAGCGGGCCGTGCGCCTCGCCGCGCCCCGGGCGGGTCACAAAGGAGCCTTTGC
>Ga0114962_10000672_pt1 | contig 29937 bp, 22 predicted proteins | sample C_130820_MF_Meta_FD_87017 | JGI IMG/M metagenome (GOLD analysis project Ga0114962, IMG submission 87017) | Freshwater microbial communities from Lake Croche, Canada to study carbon cycling - C_130820_MF_MetaG | ecosystem: Environmental > Aquatic > Freshwater > Lake | place: Lake Croche, Canada...
TCGTCATCCCAAACATCTCAAAAATATTTGGACCCTGAAACACGAGAAATTGATTTGGTTGATGAAACAATTTTTGCGGAACCAAGTCAGACATATCAAGTCAGATTTCCTGGTAAAGATATCAATGTAAGGGTTAAGAATTTAAAAACAGTTAATTTCTCCTGATAATTTATTTTATTAAATAATGATTTATCTTTTTGAAAGTAGCATATAAACTATTTATCAAAAAAGATTAATAATGTCGAATTCATATAGAATAAGAACTCAAGTAGGTGTAGATAAATCAATTAAGGTTTTAATAGACCAAGATTTTGAATATCTTGAAATTCTATCTCTTAAAGTATTACAAAGTCAAATATACACAAGACAATGTTCTGACTATGGTGTTGTTATTGGTAGAGTTACCGCTAACGATGGTTTTGGTATACCTAACGCCAAGGTATCGGTATTTATTCCTTTAAGTAATGAGGACACAACAAACCCAATAATTTCTGATTTATACCCCTATAAAACTTTATCCGAATTAAACGATGATGGGTATAGGTATAATTTATTACCATATTTACCATCTTATAGTAATCACTCTCCGACTGGAACTTTTTTTGATAAACATGATGTGTTAGTTGACCCAACATTAATCGAGGTTTACGACAAGTACTTTAAGTATACCGCAAAAACTAATGATAGTGGTGATTATATGATTTTTGGTGTCCCTACAGGGTCACAAACAATCCATGTCGATGTTGATTTATCTGACATTGGAGAATTTTCATTATCTCCTCAGGATTTAATTCGAATGGGTATTGCCACTCCCGCCCAAGTTGCGGGAACAAAGTTTAAAAGTTCAACGAACTTAAATGAGTTACCTCAGATTATTACGATTAATCGTATCATAGAAGTCGAACCATTATGGGGTCAACCTGAGGTTTGTAATTTAGGTGTTACAAGAACCGACTTTGACTTAACCGATGAAGCCAATATTACTATAACCCCTACATCAATTTTTATGGGGTCGATAATATCAAATGCCGATAACCAATTCCAAAAAAGGAACTGTAAACCAAAATTAAAACAAGGTAATTTATGTGGATTAGTTGCGGGACCTGGAGAAATTTTGGCAATAAGACAAACCATTGCTCAAGATATTAATGGTCAACCTGTTTTAGAAACCGTTGCTTTGGAGGGTGGTGGACAAGTCATTGATGAAAACGGAACTTGGTTAATAGATGTCCCGATGAATTTAGACTATGTTATAACAAATGAATTCGGAGAAAGAGTATTATCAAATGACCCTAAAAAAGGTATCCCTACAAAAGGGAAGTATCGATTTAAAGTTAAGTGGAATCAATCACCATCATTAAGTGAGGCAATTAAACGAGGGTATTTCTTAGTTCCTAATGTTAGAGAATATGGGTGGACTAACGGAAGTGGTGATGACCCACTTCAAACCCCATATACCAACTATTCTACCGCAATTAAAAGTTATGCTTTTAGTTTAGATTGGAATGATTATGCTGACGTACAAGCGGCAATTAATTGTGAAGACACATTTTATGAAATGTTGTATAACAAAGTTTATACTGTATCTCAAATGATTGACCAATACAGAAAAGGGTTTCTTCCAAATAGGGTGATTACGATAAAACACATTTTGGATGATAGTTGTGAAAGTGAAAATGTTAAATTTCCAACAAACGATTCTTTTTTACGATTTGATATTATGTATCTTTTATTTGTGATTATGATGTTTATTTTTAAACCAGTAATTATTCTATTATTAATTGTTTCACATATTTTAGCCTTTTTATTAAAGTACATTTTAGGACCAATTTTGGCGGTTGTTGTTGCGATTGTGTTCACCATAATAATCATAGTATGTAATATTATTAGTGCGATTGTTAATGCGATAAATACAATACCAGGAATTAATTTAAATGGACCCAATTGTCCTACTTTTGATGATATGCAAAAGTTAATCGATGATATGTTAAATTTATGGAAATTATTTACTCATTTACGTTTACCTAACTTATCATACCCTGATTGTGAATTATGTGCGTGTAAAGAAGGTGATACTATTGAAGGTGACGCCGCAGGAGACTCTCCTGTACCCGTTGACACGGATGCGATTGTCGCTTCATCAGGGATTAACGGAATTCTGTCTCAATACTCTCAATCAACTAATTATAATGTCTCAGGTTCCTTACCGACTTTAACATACCCTGACGCATTCGCGTCAATGATGGCTGGAAAGGGTATTGATAATACTAACCCTACCTCACAATCTTTGGTCCCTCAGTTACAGACTTATGGTCAAGATTCGGGGTATGATAGACATATGTTTACTTCAAGTATTACTTTGGCCGAAAGAATAAATTTATTTAATAACAAAGCAAAATACTTTGATGATATTGGAGGAACAAACCCTGGAGGTGGTCATAATAGAATTAAAGTTACTTTTAACACATCAGGAAACACTCCCACAACAAAATTTCATTATGATAATGTTGTGGTTATATCGTGTACACCAAGTCAATTGGTAAATTATCCTGCAGGGCAATTAGTTTCATTCCAAGACCCTAGTTTATCTACGGATATAAATTTAACAGGTGTAACATCATACAATCAATATGGTACCAAGAGTATTACAGGAACTTCAATAAACGATACCCTTGGTAGTACAATTATTATTCAATATTCTGATTTTACATCACCAACAGGATTACCTGTATCATTGGTCCCGCTAAGTACGACTTATCTTATGGATACCGCCCAAGACCCGAATGATGCGACCTACGCTAAATTCCCTATGGACGTGGAGTACTTCCAAGTAATTACCGCAATGACTTATAATAGTTTTTCGGCGTCTTGTAATCCAAGTGCTAGTTATCTAAGTTTAAATAAACGTTATTTATTTAATAACATGTCGTTCACATATTTGTCAGGAGATAACTGTTCTGCGGATAATTCACAACCATTATCGTACAATCCTTTATCTTTATTCGTTAGTGGTAGTTCACAGGTTTTGGTATTTTTAGTTAGAGGGGTTGACCCGTATTCGTCAAGATGTAAAAACGATTATGATTTTAGTGTGTTATTTGGATACCCAATGGGGACATATGGAAAGACAATTACAGGGATGTATAAATTAAATCATCCTATTAAAGGTGGATTACCATCTGTTAAACATACAATGACGACTGATGTTAAGCTACCTGATACAAATGGTGAAAAGTTATATTACGATTCATTTCACTTCGTACCTGCCCAAACAGGATTTGCATCGTATAGCGCTTTCACATCAAATTTACCAAGTTATTATTCATCATTAGATAATTTTACTTTGGGATTCAATCCTTTAGGGGCACCACCATTATCTGTCGCTTGTTATATTAACTCAGCTTCCGCAGCTGCGATTAATCCTTTTGGAACATTTTATAATGGTTTCGTATTAAAATGGGATACAATAGGTTATATCTTTAGTCCATTTTATTGTCAGTATTCGGATGGTGGTGGAGGTTATAGGGTTACATCAAACTCAAACATTTACCCTACTGATAATCGAGGATATTTTATAAATGAAATTGTTGACGGTGGTTCGGTAATGGTACAAGGAGTGTCCTTCACAATTAACTCCACCTCAACCCCTAACATTGTAGGATATTATTACGCTCCAAGATATTCAAATACATATACATATCCACTTGGATTAGGTACAAATGGTAATCAAATTATCATGAGGTCTGATAGACTTCCGACATCAACGTTAACCCTTGATAGCGCGGGTAATAGTTATGCGTTACAACAAAATGCTAATTTTTCGGCTTATCAAGTTGGTGATGATGGAACAGTAACCAACACAAACGGAATCCAAAGTAATTCACCAACTGTTGCCGAGGCAGGACCTGACCCAATAGGGTCTACCGCATTAGGAACATCTGTTTTAGACACCTTTAACTGTAATGCTATGATACCGTTGGGTTGTTATAATGATGATGTGTCAGGAGAATTTAGTTTTTATTCTCAACCAAATGATTGTTATGAAAACGGAACATCAAATCATGAGTTGATTATGGAAAATGGTTGTTATATTACAATAACAAAAATTTTCTCATCATTAGGTAAAGATATTAAAATAGTTGCAGAATGGTCATCAAGAATACAAATTACTTTTGGTGCTTGTAGAGATGTTTGGTCACATATTTTTACCAACAATTGGATTAATGGTACACTATACGCATTCAACATTAAAAATGACAGATTTTTTAATAGTAGTAATAAACCTTATAGTTTATATTGTAAGGACACTGTGGTTTTACACCCAACAAATAATTTTTATTATAGAAGTAGTCCTTGGGACGGTACTAAATTTATTGGTGCTGACGCCCCAAACTATAGTTCATATAAGGGAAATCACATGAATTTAAAATTTCCAACAACTATTATGGATTTAGGACCTAGAAGTCAATTTCTTCAAGAGATAGTTATGTCAGATGATTATGATGGATATGTGGTTAAAAAAATGGGGTCAACAACATTTACCGATGTCTCAGAAATATTAAATCTACTTATCATTAGTCGATTGGCGAATACAAATTTTTTACAACAATTGTTAGGTGCTGGAGGAGGAAACATTCTTTCATATTTTAACCAAAGAAGTAAATTATTTGTTGATGCCGATTACGCTCAAATGTTATCAATAAGTTCTGAGTTAGGTATTGCGGATTTTGAACCAGCTAATTATCCACCAATTGTTGGGTTTCAAGACCCGATTTACTTTAATGGAGGGAATTCAGTTGACGGTATCATCGGGATTTTCTTTTCTTCAGACACACAGGTTAGAGATTTTATTAGTCCTAAAAGAACCATAATTAACGACTTAGCAATGGTAACCGATACATGTGCGTTCAATTACTTTAATGTGTTCACACAATCAGTACCGTTTTATCAGTGGGAGATAAGAGAAGGAGATACCGATAGTATTTTTGGTTCACAAAGTAATGATTGGTATACCGTTCCTTTAGGTTCAGAATTCTTTACTCACAAATATCAGACTTTAGATAGAATAGAACAAAATTCAAGATATTTTAGGACAAATGGTAGTACTCTTATCAAGGACTATAAAGGGTATATTTATTCTGTCGATAGTTCGGGTCATTACAATTCTGCACCAAGTTCACAAGACTCTAATACATCCCCATTCAGCTTTCCTGATAATAAAGTAATCACTGTAGGGGCACCGTATCACTTTTATTTTGGACTTAAAAAAGGTAAAACGTCATTTGATAGATTTGCCATTAAATGGATAGGATTTGAAACAATAACTGATTAATATGGGAAATAGACAAGACATAAGAGTGGTTTTAGGTTCATTACGTTATAAATCCGCACCTAACACGACATTACTATTTAATGTACCGTTAATACAGACCGCAAAAGAAAATGTTGAATTCGATAGAAGTATTGATGTGGATTTAGAACAAGTGTTTGATGACGAACGACAAAATTCAGACATAATTAGACCAACCTGTAAATTTTCACTTTTATTTCAAAACGCTTATTCAGGGTTTACCAACTACCCTCCATTTGAAAATAATCTGTATTATTTGAATTCTGATTCGGCTGCGGCACTCCAGTGTTTAAGTGGTGCTACAACAATATCATGGACAGGTGTTCCACAATATAATGAATTCGATTTTATTAGAACTGATTATAATGTTGTTGGTTATACTCAACCACCAAACGAACATTTGACTTTTATACCAAAAAGTGCTTCAAGTTATAATTGGAATTTTTTTGTTAGTTATGGTTATGAAAATGATTATACAAAACCAATGAGTGCAATAGATAAAAAAACTAATGTAGTTTTAAATTGGGTTGTTGGTGATGGTATACCGTTTATTATTGAGAATACGGTATATAATGGTAGAAATATTGTTTCATTTAGATGCCCTGTTAAGCATGGGATGTCAGTCGGAGAATTTGTTAAGTTAAACTTCTCATATAATGGAACTGACCTATTCCAAATAGATTCGTTAGGAGTTAGTACCTTTGGTAGCGAAGAATATGTTTTTAATATAGTTGATGTAGGTTATTTATTTGGAACCTTTAATGACGGAATTACGGGTACCGCAAAACGCGTGATATTAAATGAACATGAAGACGACACCATCTCAACGTATTATGTTAGAAGAAATAAAATATTAACAGAGTCAGAAAATGCCGTCTTAGTTAAGGCGGGGTTTGAACAAAATATTTTTGGAGAAAAAAAGAAATACGAAAGTAGTGGGTACACCCCAAATCAAGTTGCGAGAGTGTCGGTTAAAGAAGGGTCACAATCTTATACACTATCTTTTAATAAAGATATTAGAGTTAACCCAATTAGGGATAATCAAAAAAGACCAATTACCGAATTATTCTTTACTGTTATATATAAAGGTTATTTTGGGTGGATGTTTGGAATACCTAGAGCATACCCAAGTACAGATTATTTTGGGTTAAGAGAAGGATGGGAGTTTAATCTACCTTTAAATTCTTCAGGACTTCCTAGTTCTTGGTGGTCAACAAGTAATAGTGATTCTGATTGTAATTTTCCTATGGGTAGTTATACAACACCAATTAGTTCTGGATATGGGCCAGGGTCAGGACTAATAACTTTCACTTATGTCGAATCTCTTAAAGAGGGAGATATAATTGATGGGGATTATTGTGAGTGGAATGATTATGACCAACAAGAAAGAGTTATTTCTAATCTATTTCATAAACTAACCTTTAATCCTTTTTCATTTAGAATTGGTGGGAACGCGGCAAATCAACTTGGGTATTATTATCAACCGCATCATGTTTTAACAACAAGAGTTTATTCAGACTATCTTGAAGATGGTGATATTAAAAACGTTGTTGGAATACCCGACTATTCTCACTTCTCAACAACCAAAAACCTATTTATATGGAGAGATTTATATCCTTATGGGTTTATTGATAGTGGTGGTGTGGGAGTTAGTTATCCGTTTTTGAACGGTGTTCATTATCCCTCCAAAAACATTATTTTTAGAATAATCCCTGAAGGAACTAATTATAAAGAACAAACCATAATCGCAGAACCAACAATAGATAATTGTGAGTAACAAATTTTTATTTACTATACCAAAAGGAAATAAGTCAATTGATTTACCTATTGAAATCAAGTGGGATTTCTACGGTAGAGATGATACTATTGAACTTTATGAGGAAGAGGTCCTAAAGGACATTATCGGTGTTGCAAAAGATTTTGAAATATTAAGATTTAGTCATTCACCATATTCCCCAAATCAAAAGACAGACATTAAGTACGACTTTTTTTTCTACGATTCTAGCGTACCTGTAAGCGCCTCAACCTCATCATCCGATTGGGTTAATAGTTACTTATTCCCTAATGCAACACCATCAGGATTTTCAAGTACACAAATTTATTATTATGAAAAACCGTTCACTAAATCATTTTTTAAACTTGATTTTTATGATACAAAAGACACCCAAAGTCAAACAAATTATTTTACAATAATAATTCCCGTACAACAAGGGGCGACTGAAAGTGCAAGTATCTCACCGTTAACCCCAAATGTTAATATTCGAAAACCATCATATACGTTGGATTTTGTTGGGGATAAAGAGGGGTTTTTTATTTATTGGTTAAAAAATGAGGCGTTTTTAAATATTGATACGTTTTATATGTCCGCCAAATTTTTTGATGGTCGACTTGGTATTTTTGTTAAGATGATGAATGAACCACAATCAACGTTATCCGACAAATTTATATTTGACAGTGGTAGATATTTTTATAATAAAGTAGTTTTAGATTATACGACAAAAACTTATCAAGTTTTTGATTATTTAAATAACCGTATAGGTGCGGGAACACCAATAAAATTGTATGAATATATTAACCCATAATGGACGATAGATATTATAGTATAAAGATTTCTCCTGAAGTTATTAATGGGGACTTGTTTCTCGTACCTTATGACGCGGGTACGTCACAATTTAAATTAAGTGGTGACCCTTGTTGTGATGTTACAACTACAACTACGACTAGTCAATATACAGGTTATACTCGAGTTTATTCTGCAATGACTCAAATAGTAACAGGTGGTACAAATGGGACATCTCTATTGACAGGGTTAACCGTCCCAATTTTTCTTAGTGAAACAACAATTGATATTGGATATTATTCGGTATTTGATGGAATGGTGTTACAGAAAGACACGATGACTAATTTTTTATTTTCGGCAACCACCTATGCTCCTAACACGTATTATTTTTATAATACTTCGGACACCGAGTTTAAAAAGTATTTGGCCTTCGCTACCTATCAAATTGATTGGGGAGATGGTTCCCCACCACAATTGGTCCCTGTCACGGCCCCCAACTTTTATAGTCATACTTACGCATCAAGCGGTGAATATACTATTATAATGTCGGGAATGAGTCCGTGGGGGTACAATGTTATTAAAAAAGATGTTACGGTACCATTTACGAATGTTATTGCGACTAACCCTAACGGAACTGCTTATTTTACTCCTGCGGGAGGTAGTTGGTCGGGGACTTCATTGATGTATGATTATTTATTTACAGGGGACTCTAATTGTGATGTATACGACCAATCAAGTTACAATTATACAACAGTTCCATTTCTAATTACGGGATACACAAACTCAACTATGAGTGACCTTGAACAATACGGTAGTAAATATGACCCAACAAGGTTTGCTGGAAAATATAAGATAGGTGTTCAGGTAACAGGGACTTCAGGAAATGTTGGGACATTTTTTGGACCATCGGTAGATAACCTATACACCGCCTATACAATTAATGATATTAACTACTATGATTATAATGATGGGACCACTGTGTTTACAGTTTATTCTTCAGGAATGACACCCGACATGATGGTTTGTTCAGCAATAACAAAAAATGAAGTATTATTAAACGTAATTGATGAAGCGGAAGTACAATCCAACGTTTTCATCGAAAGAGGTAAAAACTCAGTGTTAGAACGACTTGAAAGATTAGGGGAAGTTGATAATGTTGGTGACCTCGAAAAATACGGATATAAATTTTTTAATGTGATAAAAATATAAAAAGGATATTTATTGTTATGAGTGATAACGAATATATTAAAACCTGTTCTAATTGTGGAGGATTACAATCTTATACTACTAAAAATAGGTTAAAATGTTCTATCCGAGAAAATTGGAATTGTAATAATTGCTCTTCAACTCATATGAAAAAAATATATAGTGATGAGGTTGTTAATGAGGTGGTTAAATTATATAAAAATGGGGTTAGTTATAGTGAGGTGTGTATGATAATGAATATTGGTCGTAAAAATGTTAAAACTATTTTGATTGAAAAAAATGTTTGGATTGAAGATAGAGATAGGATTAAAAAAGAGTTTAGTGTTGATGATATTGAGACTATAGTTAAAAAATATACCGAAGGATTATCGGCAAAAAAATTTCAATAGATTTTAATGTTAGTATTACACCAATTAAAAGAATTTTAAAAGAAAAAAATATATTAAGAGATGGTAAAAGTGATGGTGTTAAAATTAACTTATCTGAAGAACAAATTAGTTTAATTAAAAAGTTGTATTTGGATGACTATAAAAATAGTGAAGAAATTGGTTGTCAATTAGGGTTAACAAAATCTTTTATATCAAAATATTTACAATTAACCGATTATCGTAGAAATATTAGTGAGGGAAACTCGGTTGGTACTGTAAAAAGATTTAGAGGGATATCATATGACAAATACTTAAATATTAAAGATGATTATAAAAAATATAAAAATGATGTTATGAGGTTCACAAGACAACAATCTATTAATCAATTACCTAATTATGAAAAAAGAAATAATTCTGGCGTTGACGGGGCGTATCAGTTAGACCATAAATATTCAATTATAGAAGGATTTAAAAATAATATATCACCTGAAATTATTGGGGGAATTAAAAATTTGGAGTTTATTCCTTGGGAAGAAAACATTAAAAAAAGAACTAAATGTTCAATAACAATAAATGAATTAATAAATAATTAAAAATGGCAATTGGAACATATGGGACTTTGAGAGGCGCCGATGTCTCTCCCGAAGATGTTGAGATAATTTTGAATTTTACCCCATCGAGGGATGAAACAGATAATTTTGTTTTAACTAAGTTAGACGCACCGTCTATCTTAAGACCTTACTTCAATAATGCAAGTACGGGAGGAAACGCTGATGTTGAAATTTTAGGTGGTTTATACAATTTAAAATTACCTGCAGACCAATTTAATAAAATTGGTATCTATACTTTATTAATTAGACCTGCACAAATCAGAACTAAAATTTTAGATTGTGGGGTTTTATCGGCATTACCTAATGTTAGAGGAATTGTTGTTGATTTAAATTCAGTACCAACGGAGTACCGAAATAAATTTATTAATCAAGGATTAATTGGATTTAGAATTGAATACTTAAATTCCGATGGAACAAAAATTCCTAATTTCTTTAGGTTGATAACATCTTCTTTTTTCTGTGAACCTATTGTACAAAATTTAACAAATACCTCACAAAAGGCGATTAGATACCGATATACCGATAATAATACTAATTTAATTTTCTGTACTTTATCACCATCATCGGCACCAACAAACAAACCAAATGCTATACCTTATATAGGACAACCTGACCAAGAGATAACAATAACAAATACGTTCTTTAATCCAATTACTTTGGATATAGAAATTGCTGAACACGACTTCTCAACATTGGCGATTGCGTTATTTGGTAACCAAACCAAGTCAATTGATGATGGTATTTACACATTATACGACAGTCAAAATAATATCTATAAACAATACAATTTATATGAAATTAGAGACCAATTTAATGAGTTATTATATGAGGTTAGACAAGATAGAAACAATAATATTGATTTTAGTAAAAACTTTACAAACATAACCCAATAATGGCGATTAAGAAATATACTTGTCCACCACAGTCTGCAACAGGAGCGGGCACTTTTTCTGACGACTTAGTTGGTTTACAACTTGTTGCAGGAGGAGGACTTACGCAAGGAAATTTTGAATTTACTTCTTCCGTAAATGAAAAGACAAATAGAACCTTCAATACGGGAACTTTTTCTGAACCAATTAATTTAAATTCGCTAGGGATTGAATCGATTAATCAATCAAAAACAATCGTTGAAAACAACTTTAAAGTTTACCCTAATTTTGATTTAACACAAGTTACGAACTTTACAATGTATGGTTCTATGGTTAAAAGAATGTCAGCATCTATTACCACGATTATTAGTTATTTCCCTGCGGCGTTAGAGGCGACTTTTATGGGTACTAATTATATTACAGGACCTACGGCCAATAATATTTTATATAGTGAAGCTAATAATGAAACAAGTTTTGATTTAGACCTATCAAGATTGAGAAATCCTTTCGATATTGATTTTACGGTTAACTCGACAAGAAACCTACAGTTAAAGGAAATCCAAGTTTCTTCTTTACGAGATATGAAAGTCGAATATACTAAGTACTCACTTTACTATAAGGGGGTTGGGTATAATGTGGTTGGTATCGTCCCAACAACAAGTTTGACAAGTGGAACACTAAAATTATACGTTAACGGTGACCCATTTTTAGGTGAGACATTCACTAATGACGACTTAGTAATTAGACCAAACGATTTGGAAGTTAACAAAGTATTCAACGAAAATTTAGATGAGGTTGAAAACTTTTTATTAAATAGAAACGTAAGCCCAAAGTATACCGCAACATTTAAAACGCCAAAAGAGGCTGAAGACGGAACATATTATATCCAAAACACGAACATTTCTTGGCCTTTATATGGTTCATGGAATATTGATATTATTACTAAGTCTTTCGAAACTTATATTACATCAATAAATGATATTAGTGAGTCTTTTGATTTATATAGAACAAATTTAGTTTCAAGGTTTTTAACGACAGGGGCATTTAAAGAGTTTGACACTCCAGACCATAAAGTTGAAAAAGTGTTACAAATTTATGGTAAAAGTTTTGATGACGTTAAAAAATATATAACGGCATTATCTTACATGACATCGGTTAATTATAATGTCGGTAATGATATTCCCTCACAGTTACTTAAGAATCTTGCTCAAACTCTTGGATGGAATACAAATATTTCACCAATATCCGAGACAGAATTATTAACCTCAGTATTTGGAACAACAAATAATAATACTTCGGTTTATCCAGGTATTTCACAACAACAAACGCCTGACGAATTAAATTATCAATACTATAGAAATTTGGTTTTAAATTCGGCATTTTTATTTAAATCTAAAGGAACAAGAAAATCAATTGAAATTTTAATGAGGTTAATTGGTGCTCCTGAAGCGTTAGTTGAATTTAATGAGTATGTTTATCTTGCTGACCAAAAAATTAACCTATCACAATTCGACACACAATTTGCTCAAATATCGGGAGGAACCTATGTACAACAAATCCCAATCTTAGAAGAGGGAAACATATTTTCAATTTTTGGACATAGTTATACAGGGTTTACAACAACTGGTGATATTCAAGACGTTAATATTACTCTTGACGAATATCCAATGGATGAATATGGATATCCGACAACACCTACCAATTCCGAGAGTTACTTCTTCCAAATGGGGAGTGGGTGGTTTGAACAAACGCCCCAACATAGGTCACCAGAAAAAGTTGACTTTACAAATAGCGTGTTTGTTGGGAATAACCCAAACTATCAAACGGTGTTATTACCATATTCGTATGGTCAAGAATATTTGAATCGATATCGTAAGTTCCCATTTATGGATTTGGGGTATACGTTACGAGAAACAATTGATAATAATAAAAGTTGGGTTGATAATGAGATTGGTATTAGAACAAATCTTGACGGTAATTTTAATGCGAGGTACTATGTTTCAGATGAGAGATTGGTGTTGAACGTTAAAAATGTTGATTTATTTTTGAATCCTGCCCAAGGTATTGCTTATGACATATGGTATATGTCTAGACAATATAATTACCCAATACCTAATGAGGGGTTGAATTATGTAACACCTACCCCATGTGACCCAAAACCATATAGCCCTTACCCAAGTAGAGGAGGAGTAGATTGGACAGAAATCAATCCACAACCTAAAAGAAAAACTTTCTTTGAGTTCGCTCAAACATTTTGGTTAAACACGATTAATGTTAGAAATAGACAATTTTCGTCAAATGGTAAAACGGGTGGATACCCAACATTAGAATCTATATTTTGGAATTATCTACAATCAAATGAAACTGTTGGAATCCCTAACGATAATTTCTCATACAAAACTATGATGGAGTATGTTAATGGGTTAGGCGATTATTGGATACGATTAGTTGAACAAATGGTTCCTGCGACTACAATTTGGAATACAGGTGTTAGACTTGAAAACTCAATCTTCCATAGGCAAAAATTTGTATGGAGAAGACAAGAGGGTTGCCAATTAATGAAGGTACCTTGTAAACCGTGTTCTATCACCTCAAATTTATTTTCACATGATTGTCCGTTGGAAACCGTTGAATGTCCTATTTATCCATGGACTAATCACCCAAGAATAACAACTTTTAACGGAGTGTTAGGACAACTAATGACAAATTATTTGTCAGCAAATGGTTACAATTTAAGTGATTGTGATTTTAATGGGATGACAAGTGAATGGTTTATTGATTTACAAATCGATAACGTAACGGTTGTAAAATACCCATTCTTTAATGGTATTGGGTATAGTAGTCCAATTTATAGTGTCCCAACAGGAACAACATATAATGACGGTCTTTTAATTGCGTTAGAGAGTTTAAAAGATTACGGTTATGATTATTATTTAACAACTACCGATACCGTAGTGTTATCTAACCAAGTATGTACGGTATCCGAACAAGGCATCAATTTTAAATTGAATGTCGGAATAAACTTTAATATTTTATGTAATTAATGTCGTGTCCTTTATATTATACAATAAGCATAACAGGTGACTGTTTAAACGATTTATCAGGGGCATTTAGTCTTGATATTTTAGGTACTGCTCCTGGATACACAATACAGTGGATTAGCCCTTACACAGGAAGTACATCATTAGGAGGGACTAATTACTCTCAATCAGGATTATCAGGAGGAACGTACACCTTAAACATTATTGATAGTTGTTCCCCAACAAATACTATTTTACCTGTAAATGTTTATATTTCGACAGGAACATGTGTTAGTATTACAAGCCAAATAAATACGTTATGTGGTTTAGATAATGGTTCTTTAACCGCAACAACTACTAATTTATATGCGATGGGTAGTTTTAGTTTATATGAATTATCATCGGGCTATATTACTTCAGGAACTAGTTTTATTTCATCGTATACGTTTGGAGGTTTATCTGCAGGAACTTATTATGTGGTTGCAAATGATGGTGGAGGATGTACAGGTAAATCTGAGACATGTATCATCAAAGACTCACTCCCACTCGAAATTGGTTTGTATACCGTAAATGATGCGGGTTGTGCGGTTAATTCGGGGTCAATACATATAACAGGATTAACAGGAACACCTCCTTACACTTATTTATGGTCTCCAGGAGGTCAAACAACACAATCAATTACAGGATTAACTGCGGGAGTATATACTATTACAGTAACAGATGGTTCAGGATGTATACAAAGTAGTGGAGTAACTGTATCAACGGTACCTCATGTCGGATTGGGGGCTTTCACGGTTGAAAATCCATCTTGTTTTTCTGCCGATGGGGAAGTAACGATAACGATAACAGGCGGAACCGCACCATATTATTATTCGGGTTCTAATGGAACGGTTGCGGTTAGTTTCGCAACAACATATACTTTTACGGGATTATCTTCAGGAGTGTTTACAGTACAAGTTACGGATGCGGGGTTATGTAATTTCACATCTTCCACTTCACTATTAACGCCAGGAGGACTTTCGGTAACATCGGTTAATATAACTAATTCAGTATGTAATAATACTTCAGGTAAAATACAAGTAACCATTTTTGGTGGTTCGGCGCCATACACATATACTTTAACGGATTCATTAGGTAATTCTACAGTAATTACTGGTAGTTTTACCTCATGGACATTTAATGGATTGTCTTCGGGTGATTATACTCTAACAATATCTGATATGGGACCATGCGTGTTTACACATACCTATACTATTAATAATGTTGAGTTGTTTAATTTATCAATTGAGACTACAGGTACTACTTGTAATTTAGGTGATGGAGCGGTTACTTTGAATATAACCTCGGGTGGTACTGCACCATATCACTATGAAATTGATGGTAGTACAGTTTTCAGTAGTGATTTATCTTACACATTTACAGATTTATCTTCGGGTAATTATATTGCTACAGTAACCGATAATGGAGGTTGTGCTCAAACATTACCATTCACAATAAACAACTCAAGTACTGTTGATTTTGTGTTAGTTGGAGGAGACTCTACGGATGGGACTAATGGAACTATCGATACTTTTATTACAAGTGGAGAACCTCCATTTATTTTAAATTGGAGTTCAAATGTTAATGGACAAACAGGATTAACAATTAATTCTTTATCCGCAGGAACATATACTCTAACCGTTATTGATGATAATGGGTGTGTTCAAACAAGAGACATTATAATTAACGGGTTCAGTGTGTTATCATCTTATCAAACATTTAAGATTTGTGATGATGATTTTATGAATACGGGACAGACCGTTAGAAAAGGCCCACAACAAATGTTGACCGAAGGATTTTACGATTTAACTAGCGGTGATACCAATTGTTTATTACAACAAACAATATTTTATGCCGAAGTGACAGTTAGTGGTGATACTCAGACCCATCCTTTTTACACTGGCACAACTCTAACAGACTTTCCTTTGGATAGTTTGTTTTATGATGTGGTCAAAGAAATTTTATTAACTTATGGTGGTATTGGACAAGTTCTTTTAGATTATTTAAATAATATAATTACAATTAATACTGACTGTAATTCAAAAATATCATTAATTGATGTGGATGTTAAAATTGCTTTAAAAATATCTTACGATATCGATTGTCAAAGTTGTGGTTCACCAACTCCAACACCAACACCAACATCAACATCAACCCCAACACCAACTCCAACACCAACATCAACCCCAACACCAACATCAACATCAACCCCAACACCAACATCAACATCAACCCCAACACCAACCCCAACACCAACTCCAACTCCAACACCACCCTCGGCACCATGTTTTACATACTCGTTGACGGTTTATGTGGAAACTCCTGTCGAATTTGTATTTAATGGTTGTTGTGCTGATTTAGGTTTAAATAGTCTTACTATTTCTAATAATGTTCAAACAATATGTTCAACTATCTTACCAACAACAACTGGAAAGGGGTTTGTTCTATTAATCGGGGGATGTTCGTGTTAGCGAGTTTAAATATGATATAGTAAATACAAAATAATTATAAATTACTTTGTTTTTTACCTAAATTATCGTAAAGTCTCATTAGTTTAAGGGATTCTTTATAGTTTTTTTCAAGTCTATCTAATTCTTTTTCACTAACTCCTTTTTCGGCCGCCTCATCAAAAGCTCTTTGAGATTCCACAACTAATTTAGAAATTGTTTTAAGTAGTTTCATATCTAATAAATATACCCCAACTCACCATTTATTAAGATTAAATGTTTTATATATTTAAAACAAACTCTATTATGACTCACGATTTAGTATTTGTAACCGCACAACCTGATGTACCATACTTTCATTGGCAGGTTAAAGTGTACTCATATAATTTTATTGAAATGGGTATTAACCCTAGTCAAATCCATGTAATTTTTGCTATGGTTAATGGTAATACAGAACCAACAAAGGAATCTTTAGAACTTAAATCTATGGGAATTAATGTTCATCATTATTTAGACACTCGACATCAAAAACATTACATCCCAAACATTAAACCATTTTTAATACATAAATGGTTAGAACAATTTCCCAAATTTGGGAAATGTTTTTTCTTACATGATGCGGATATTATTTTTAGGGAACTACCTGACTTTGAAAGTTTGTTATCTGATGATATAACCTATTTATCTGACACTGTTGGATACATTGGGTACAACTACATCAATGACTGTTGTAATAGATACGAGAAACATCACCCAACGTCAAATAAAGGACAGTTGATTCAAGAGATGGTTGATGTTATTGGTGTATCGGTTGATTGTGTCAAATGTAATCAAGAAAACTCAGGGGGAGGTCAATATATTATAAAAAATACGGATTCATTTATATGGAATAAAATTTATGAAGATTGTACGCCATTATATGACCAAATGATGAGTTATCAAAAAAGATTTCCAATAAATCCAGGCGAGATTCAGTTTTGGACCGCTGAGATGTGGTCTTTATTATGGAATCTTTGGTATTTTGGAATTGAAACAAAAATAACAAATGAATTGGGGTTTTCTTGGGCAACTGATAATGTAACTATTTATGAGAAACAACCCATATTACATATGGCAGGGGTAACTCATGATTTAAAAGATACCAAGTTTTATAAAGGAGAATTCATCAACGTCAATCCTTTAAGTAAATTAAAAGAAAATATAAACTATTTTGATTTTGTTGATACAAATAGTTCGACAATAAAATACGTTGAGATAATGAAAAGGATTGTAGAAAATCAATTGTAAATGTATTTATCGTAAATGAGTAATAAGTCTCCATATAAAATCACTGGTGAAACGTCTTGTATAACTACAGGGGTTAGTGATTGTAATGTAATCACCCTATTTCAAATGGGGGTTGAGTGTAATGTATCTCAACCAACACAACCCGACTCAACTGATGGTATTGCCTCATTAATAATAACAGGAGGAACCCCACCATATACTATTAGTTGGTCAAATGAAGGAATTGGCCCAATTATTTATAATTTAAGTGCGGGAGCGTATGGGGCGATAGTTGTTGATTACTACGGAGATTTTACCGCAAATACAACATGTATTTTAACAGGTACAACAACAACAACATCGACCACATCAACCACAACAACATCACCATACCCTAATCCATACGAATTATGTATGGTTACAAACATGTTAGTTAAAGGGTCTTACGTTGAAACTCAAACACACTTTACTCCAAATGGAATGTATGATGGAAAACCAACATGGATTTCTGATGACAATCAACAATCGATAATATGGGACACATTCCAATCACAATGGTTAGTTTCTGCCGCAACACCGACCTTATACGTAATATCTAATTTAAACCCAACCTATCCACCAATTTACGGTAGTTGGTTTTTAATTGGTAATACAGGTAGTGTTATTGTTTATGAAGGTCTTTGTCAATCATTACCCCCAATAGGTAAACGTAGACTTGGTGAGGGAATAACCCCGTTAACTATGAATGTTACCAAAAATCAAACTATTTGTGGATGTGATGGAGGAATTACAATAACTGCAAATGGGGGAACACCACCGTATACGTACTCTATTGATGCGGGATTGACGTATAAAAACATGCCAATTTTTAATAACTTATGTTCAGGTACCTATAATGTTCTTGTTGTTGATAATGACGGGATTATCACTAGCTCAAGTGTTATTCTTAATTCACCGTCAAAACCTACAACATATAGTGTTAATTTAAATACAACATCAAAAACTGTGGGAACATCGAATAATAGTGTAACAAAACAATTCGAGACAACTGTTAAAATAACACCACCACTACCTGACGGAGTATCCATAACTTTCGATATTAGTCATTTAAATATCTCAAAATCATCACCTGAATATGGGTCATCAACATCTCAGAGTAATAGTGATTTAGTTATAAACGGGGAAAGTATTAGACCTAATAGTTTAGGAGAAGATATGTCGGAAACAAAAAGTATAATACCTGGATGCCAATCAAATAAAGTTTACGTTAATTCAACTTCAGAACAGTGGAATCGAATTACGATTGTTAACACAGACATTTTAAGTTTGACCACAGTAACTTCAGTGACAAAAAATGAATCGATTAATTGTTACATCGGAACAAGTGATGAAAAATATTCAATAACAAATTTAAAATTATCAGGTTGTAATTGTTGTACCGTAATTACTACATAAAAAAGAAATATACATATTTATAATCAATGGGATTTATAATAAAAAATACTGCAGGGTTAGTTAACACAAGATTAACCGACATTGGACGAGAAAAATTGTCACAAGGGAATTTTAACATCTCTTATTTTCAAGTAGGAGATAGTGAGGTTTCATATAATACCTTACCAACAAGTTATAATCAATTTGATACTGTAATATTAGAGCCGAGCTTCAATGCTCAAAATTCAAGTGGGGTTCCACAATCAAATAAAAGTAATGTAAAATACCCTTATTATGTTGATGGAGGTGCGGGCAATACTTATGGAATTCCTTTTATGGATTCTCAAGTAAGTCCTGTGTTTAATAGAGCGGTAATGAGAGGATTCTTTACAGGTAACACAAGTGCCGACACAATTAGTTGGAGTGCGTTAACTAATAATTTTTACACCATTAATGCTAACTACGTTGTTCAGATGAACTCATTAGTTGGAACTAATAAAATTACTCTTATTAGTAATCCAAGTAATCCTGACTCAGTTAGAGAACCTGCCGTTGGGGACATTATTACAATCTATTATGACGGTAAGGGTATGGATGATTGTAATTGTTTAAACCTACCAACATCCACCCCAACACCAACACCCTCAATGACTCCATCAGTAAGTCCTCCGAGTGGGACGACACCAACACCAACACCAACACCTACGTCTTCTAATTCATTCCCTTGTGATTCACCGACACCAACACCTACACCATCTAAAACTCCTTGTTTAACACCATCAACAAGTAGAGCATGTCCATTACCACCACCACCTGATTGTTTGGTAGATATGAGTAGTTGTTATTCAATGTTAACGTATAAAATTGTTAATATTTGTTTGGGCGAAATAACATTAGATAGACCTACACCTAATTTTATAAATGTAACAAATGTTTGTTATGGTAGAGTGATAGTTTATCCTCCTAACATGACAACGATATACGATAGTATTACTCCTAGCCGTCATTGGAATGACAACGTTATTAATTTCGAATCAGTTTGTTATACAGATGAGTTTGATGTTAAAGTTTGGAATATGAATATTCCATGGTCAGAAAATCCTGCAGGTTTAATCTCATCAATCAGTAAAGACTACACTAATTTTGGTTCGGTCGCTTACTTAGGGGCCAAAGAATACTTCGGATACGCGTCAAGTAGTGGACAAACCGATAGTAGTTCTGCATATTATTTTAACTCTTTTGGTGATAAGATTACTGTAAAACCTGAACAACAAAAGGCAATTGGAATCATCCATTATACAAATCAAACTGTGGATTTCTTCTACGGTGAAAAATTTGCATTAGAACCATTTGACCCATCAAATCCTGCCGATACTACAGGTGAAGCAAGAAACTTTAAGGTACACATCCCTTGGTTAATGTGGCATAAAAATCCTGATTGTTGTAACGGACAAACATTTTGGGTTGACCCTCCAGGATTCGAAGACTTAAATCTTTTCCAAGTTCAATACCTTCAGTCAACTAAGAATGTTGATATGAATAACCCTGGTATGAGATATTACCATCTATGGGACACAAACGCAAATGCTAATGGTATTCCTAATAGAGTTGGTAAAGTATTCCCTGACGATAAGTTGGTTATTATTGACGATGAGGAAATCATTGCAGCAATGTCTTACAAGTCAAATAGAAATTGGACAATACCTTCACCTAAGATATCCTTAATCACTCCGAACACTTGTGGTAACGATAGCTCAACAGTTACGGGTATATTAACAGGTTTAACCGAATCATTGTATGTTACATATAGATTAAGTAATACAGACTTATTTACCGATTCATTACACTGTAATTATTATTCCTTTATTCAAGGACCTAATATTGATTGTAGTCCGATTACATCACAGAATGTTGCGGTTAGATTTGGGGGAGAATTCGGTTGTTTAAATCAACCTTTTTATCCTACCACAACTACCACTACAAGTCATTATTCAACAACAACCACTTCTACTACAGACCCAATTAGTACAACAACAACGACTTATAATCCTGTAACTACAACAACAACATCGATATGTCCGATATACTGTGACGCAACTCAAGGATTCTTGGCGAATAAGTTTGAGATTCTTTGTCAAAAAGTTGTTGGTAACGCAAGACCTAATTCTTCTGAGTGGGTTGCGATTGATTTCACAAGTCAGTTGGCATCAACGATGGTTAATGGTTATATTACTCAAGAAGGATTGACAGGTAACACATTTGTTATAACTCAACAAGAGTATGACGATGCTCCTACATACAACTTAAACACTTACATTCCATTAACACCTGTAGGATATACAGGAACTTCTTTGAATTTTGGTGATGAGTATTATTTCTATGGTTCTTTGGAAACTGATATCCAAGCAACTATCTATGAAATGAAGTATAAGATTAATTTAGGTCAAGCGGAATTCCAAACAACATCGAATCCGACATGGTCAAGTGGTAAACCTTCTTTCGTAAGTGAAATTGGTCTTTACGACTCAAACAAAAATCTTATGATTATATCAAAAATGCAATCTCCCGTTTTAAGACAGGGAATTCAACAATACTTAATAACATTAGACCTTTAACATATGAAAATATGTACAAAATGTTGTATTAAAAAGTCATTTAATGATTTTCATAAACATAAGTTAAGAAAAGATGGTTATAGAGAAGTTTGTAAACTTTGTAGAAAACCTGAGACAAAAAAATATATCGAGGAAAATTTTAAAATATTATCAGAAAAGAAAAAAATATACTATCAAGAAAATAAAAATAAAATAAATTTAAAACACCGAGAATACCATAAAATTTGGTTTAAAAAAAATAATCCAAAAAGGGTGGAATATTTGAAAAAATGGAAAATTTTAAATCCTAATTATAATACGGAATATATTAAAAAGAAGAAAAAAAAAGATATTTTATTTAGGATTAAATTAAATATTAGACGTAGGACTAATCTTTTCTTAAAAGAAAAATGTATATCATTAAATACTACAGAATTAATTGGGATTGATTATCATTCGTTTAAGGAATATTTTGAAAAACTATTTTATGGTGGGATGACTTGGGAAAATTATGGTGAATGGGAAATTGACCATATTATACCATTGTCTTCAATTAAAACCGAAGAAGAAATATACCAACTCGCGAAATATACTAATTTACAACCACTATGGAAAAAAGACAACAAGGAAAAATCGAACAAATTAAATTGGGAACCCCAAAAGTCTTAGGTCTTGATGTGTCAACTCGAACAATTGGGGTAGCATTATTTGATATACAAACAAAAGAATTGTTGGAGTTAACTCATGTTTCGCCAGCTCCAAAACCTAAAGAAGAAAATAAGATAAAAGAATTACTTCTTAAGAGTGAGATTTTTAAGAGTAAACTTATTGACTATAAAGGTTTAGGTATTACAAAGGTTATCATTGAGGAACCTTTAATGAACAGTAATAATGTGTATACCATACAAACGTTATTAAGATTCAATACATTAGTAACCAAACAAATCTATGATGTGTTAGGTATTGTCCCTGACTACATCTCAACCTACAACTCAAGAAAATTTGCTTTCCCTGAACTAGTTAGAGAGAATGACAAAGGTAAACATGTGTTATTCGGAGGATTACCAAAAGACATCGATAAGAAACAAATCATTTGGGATTTAGTTGCCAAAAGAGAACCACAAATTGTTTGGGGTTATACAAAAAACAATACCCTTAAGAAAGAAAATTTTGACCAATCAGATGCTTATTGTTGTGTTCTTGGTTTTATGAATCAAGAAGGTCTTTGGAGATAATATCTGTTAAATAACTGATAAATTTGAATATCGTCTTTTTAGACGATATTTTTGTTTTTATGGAGGACAAGTTCCCCACACAGGTCTAAGTAACACCCATGAAGTTGCTCCAGTATCAAAACCTGCTGGTAATGAAGGTATTAATGTAACACACCAATGACTTAAATTTTGATTGAATGATGTTGCAGTATAGAACATATAACTCATATCAGTTACACCAGAAACAGTCCATGAATTTAATGGTTGATTGAATGATGTTGCGTTACGAAACATATTATTCATATTAGTTACATTACTTACGTTCCAACTTCCAATTGGTTGATTGAATGATGTTGCAATATAGAACATGGCCTTCATATTAGTTACACCAGAAACAGTCCAAGAATTTAATGCTTGATTGAATAATGTTGCGTTTTGGAACATATTATTCATATTAGTTACATTAGAAACACTCCAAGAATTTAATGGTCGATTGAATAATGTTGCATTATAGAACATACCCGTCATATTAGTTACGATAGAAACATTCCATGAACTGATGTCTTGATTGAATGATGTGTCACGAAACATACCAGCCATATTAGTTACGCTAGAAACATTCCATAAATTTAATGGTTGGTCGAATGATGTTGCAGTATAGAACATATAACTCATATCAGTTACACCAGAAACAGTCCATGAATTTAATGGTTGATTGAATGTGTTTGCATTTAGAAACATTGCAGTCATATTAGTTACGATAGAAACATTCCATGAACTGATGTCTTGATTGAATGATGTTGCGTTACGAAACATATTATTCATGTCAGTTACACCACTTACGTTCCATCCTCCAATTGGTTGATTGAATGAGGTTGCATTATAGAACATACCCCCCATATTAGTTACACTAGAAACATTCCACGAATTTAATGGTTGATTGAATAATGATGCACTATTGAACATATTGACCATATTGGTAACATTAGAAACACTCCAAGAATTTAATGGTTGATTGAATGATGTCGCATTATAGAACATATGACTCATATTAGTCACATTAGAAACATTCCATGAATTCATGTTATTTACAGTTGTCAATGACGTACATGAATAAAACATGCCATATAATGAGTTGATGCCAACCAAATTCAATGTATCCGTAACACTAGTTAAAACAAGGTTAGAACACTGATAAAATTGGTAACCACCATTACTTATTTTTAAAGGACCCCATTGAGTCACTTCTATAATTTTAACACTATCCGAAAGACCTGTACCAAATGAAAATCCTTGTATTACTCCGTATATTTTTATTGTATAATCACCAGGTGTTGTATAGGAATGAACCCTATTTGCGTATGAGTTAACTGATGAGCTACTATCGCCCCAATCAATTGTTCCACTATAAGTTCCAGATACATCATAAGGTAAAGTTATAGATTCAACTGGTGTTGTTGTTCTCCAAATTGAAATAAATTGTGTTTGTGGGGTGACACTTGGGGTAACTGTGTTAGTTGGTGTAATAGTTGGTGTTATTGTATTGGTTGGTGTTATTGTTGGTGTTGGAGTTGTTGTTGGAGTTATTGTTGGAGTTATTGTTGGAGTTATCGTATTAGTTGGAGTTATTGTTGGAGTTGTTGTATTAGTTGGAGTTATCGTATTAGTTGGTGTTGGAGATGGTAATTGACAATCAAATATCTCAAATCTTTCACACCCATCACCCGTTATCACTTTAATTCCAACCGCAGGTGCCGTATTAAATTGAATAGGTAAATAAATTGTATTTGTTGGAGGAACAGTTGTAACAATCGTTGCAATTAAAACACAGTTATTACCATATACATCACAGGCATAAACGTTATAAGGGATTGATATACTACCTGATATGAATGTTAGTTCTATTGATGTCATTTCGTTATATTATACTAAGCATGATGCACAATCACCAAGTGAGGTTATTGTGATAATATTTGTTGAACTAGTTATGAATGGTGTTGTTAATGAACAGAAAGGTGAAGTTGTTGTATAATCATTAATTACGATAATCTGTTGAACATTATTACAATCATAATAACTCATATACACGTTTGAGGGGGATACTTGTGGTGTAACTTTAGGACCACCATTTGATACTATATAACAATTACATGTTACTGGAGGACATACTCCGTCAACACATATCCCAAGTTTTGTAATACTATATGGGTATAAACTAGTTGTTGTCGGTGTTGTTAATGAACAAACGTATGTTGGTATTGCTCTATAACTTGTTGCAGTTTTAGAAATTCCGTTACAGTCAATATAATTAAAGGTTGCTTTTCCTCCAATTAATTCATAACAAAAACAAGGAATACCACTTGGTGTTGGTGTCATGGTAGGGGTTGGTGTTGGTGTCGCACTTGGCACTACATCACATAATATACATTCGCCTAAGTTAGAATACCCTGTTGGACCATCAATTAACTCAATTGTGTTTACACCAATAACATTATCATTAATCCCAACAAATGAAATACATTTAAGTACGCCATCAACATATGCTTTAAAAATCATGAATTCTGTTAACGGGTTACCTGAAGGTGTTGGTACTAATTCTGTCGTATAATACATCATACCTGTAACACAGTCTTGGAATTGTTTACTACTTGGACAACCAATATGACCTTCGAGAGTCGTAAAAGAAACATCCCCTAACACATTACAAGGTCTTGTTATTATACCTGAAGATGTTGGTGTCATAGTAGGTGTTGGAGTAGGTGTCGGGCTATAGGTATCTATTCTTGCGTCCACACTAACCATTGAACAATAATTTGTTGAACTTGGTGTTACGGTCATTGTTGGTGTAACAGTTGGCGTTGGAGTAGGTGTTGGTGTTGACTGAGCCATACAGTCAAAGATTGCGTCAAAATCAAAGGTAACACATGCAATAGTTGTTGTGGTCGTTGTTGGACAAACACCTTCAAAAAAATACTCATCACATAAATCAGGACATTTTGAAAAACAAGGTGATTTACCTGATAATAAACAGAAACCTCCTAAACTTGTTGATAAACACCATTGTTTATCAATTGTATTATAATATATGTAATAATCCCCTGAGTTACTAATCCAATAAGAATAACCGTCATACTCACCGTCTAAGGTATAGTTATCATCATAATCATTACCAGTGTTAGTTATACAATAGGTGTCGGAACAAGTTGCACATGCTTGGGTTTCGGAACAAGAACCTAAATCGGTAACGGTGGTGTTCCCAACTTTTGGTGTTGGTTCGATAACAGAACAAACATAGTTATTTAACCCATAAAAAGTTTGGCTAACAGGATTTCCATCACAATCAACATAAGACACGTTATCACCAGCATCATATACAACATCTATTTGATAACATCTACAACAAGGAATACAAGGTGCTTCAACTGATGTAAGGCAAGAGTTACAATCTTCATAAGAATATTTCCATTCCACGTAAACTTGGTCACCTAAACCATCGGCGATTTCGTTAATACTGACAAACGTATAACAACCTTTGTTTAATATATTGTTAATACTACAGTCGGATATGTTAGTTATTTCATTTACACAAATAGAATTACCTAGTAGGTCGGATGATATCGTTTTAGAATCGCCTAAAATATGGAAAACATCGTTTGAACAACAACTGCTAAATGAAAATGCTCGGTCAATGTTATAAACATCCTCACTTAGTGATGGATTTGGAACAAATGTTGTTAAATCTGCGGTTATATAGTATTTGGTTGCTCCACTAAGAACAACTACACTACAACTACCACCGTTACAATCATCAAAGGATTGAGTTATCGGAGAAGAGGTTCCATTGGTTAGTTTGATAGACGCACAAATCATAATAAACTTAGGGTTTCAATTACAGTACAATTATTATCGTCAACAATTTTTAAATTAAAGTCGTTTTGACTTGACATTATGGACGGAATTTCGAATACATATGGTGTTGACGAAATTGTGTCAATATATATACATGTTGTAATCGGATTATCACATAAATAAATGTCAAATGGTGACGAACCCGTAATAGTGTTGATTGTAATGTCTGTAGGCATTTTATTCTTTTTAGATAAATATAATGAACCCACAAAACTTGTGAATATTGACTACTATTATTATATTTCTTATTTTTAGTCCATGTCTGACGATAAAGAAATACTATTAGAGATTTTACACGAAATTCTTGGGGACGAGAAACGACATTATGAATCACGTGGACAAGTAAGTTTCAACTGTTGCGAGTGTGACGAGGGTAGAAATAAAGGAAACCTTGAGGTTAATTATTTTGAACATATTTGGAGGTGTTGGTCGTGCTCAGACGAAAATGATACACACGGAACATTAGGGAAACTAATTGACCGATACGGGAATAAGAAACAAAAAAAAGTATATAATCTTTTAAGACCTGAGGAACATAAACCAAAAGAAAAACGAGTTAATAAGTTAAGACTACCTGAAGGATTTACTCTATTTAAGGACAGTAGTTTGGTATACCCTATTCGTAGACAGGCATATAATTACTTAATTAAACGTGGAATTACTGATAATATTATTGATAAATATGGTATAGGTTTTTGTGACAAGGGGTCATTCTCAGGTAGAATTATAATACCATCTTATGATAGTAAAAATCAATTAAATTATTTTATTGCTAGAAGTTGGGACCCAAACAGTCGTGCTAAATACAAAAATCCTGAATCCGCTAAAGATGAGATAATATTTTTTGAGAGTACAATTAATTGGGATGAAGACATTTATCTTTGTGAGGGGGCGTTTGACGCGATATTCCTACCAAATAGTATTGCTATGTTGGGTAAACATATGTCGGACTTATTATTGACCACTTTATATGATAAAGCGAACGGTAATATTGTTCTTTGTTTGGATAGTGACGCGTTTCAAGATGCGGTTAAACTATATCATACTTTAAATGGGGGTAGACTATATGGTAAAATTAAAATAATAAAATTAACAGGTGATTCTGATGTCTGTGACCTGAAAGGACAGATTGATGAATATTATATAACGATTAGATAAAATTGTTAAAAATAACAACTTTATGTAAAACCACGATATTTATATTATATGGGACGAAACAAAAAAAATAATGAAGAAAAAAAACAAAGTATATCTATTGCACTTAAACCTGAATTATTAGAGTATTATAGAGGACTTCATATTAACTTGTCTTCACTCGTTAATAAATTATTAGATGATTATAAAACAAATGGAAACAAAAGTTTGTAAAAAATGTGGTATTGAAAAATTACTTTGTGAATATGATGGTGACAAGAGGGTTAAAGATGGTTTAAGTTATCGTTGTAAAGAATGTAGAAGAAAATATTTTAATCAATATAATTCTGTTAATATTGAAAAAAAAAGGGATTCTGTAAAAAAAAGTTATTGGAAAAACAGAGATAAAGAATTAGAACGAACTAAAATTAAACACGAAAAATTTAAAGATAAGGAAATTGAGTATAGAAAAAATAATCGTTCTAAAATAAATAAAAGAGAAAAAAATAGGTATAATAACGATTTTTTATATAAATTAAAAGTGAATATGAGGAATAGATTAAAGTTATTCTTAAAATCAAAAAAAATTTATAAAACAAATACTACTTTTAATTTAGTTGGAGAAACCCCTGAAAATATAAAACAATATATTGAAAATCAATTTATTGATGGTATGAAATGGGATAATTACGGAGAGTGGCATATTGACCATATTATTCCTTTGGCATCGGCAAAAACTGAGGAAGATGTATATAAATTATGTCATTACACAAATCTACAACCATTGTGGGCAGAAGATAATTACAAAAAAGGAAAAAAAATAATATGATAAAATTAAAAAATGTTGCGACAGAAATATTAGATATTTTAGAAAAAAGACGACAAGAACTTGAACTTACTTTTGTGGAAGATACTCATATCTACACAATGAGAAACTCTAAAGGAGAATTAAAAAGTGATTGGAAATCAGTGAGTAAGGTAATGAAATACTTTTACGAAGAGTTTGATAGTGAAGGAAACTCCTTAAAAAAGGCTAAAGGTAATCTTGAAGTTCAACAACAATTACTATTTGAATGGAAAGCGGCAGCTGACTATTCAATTAATGTTGGAAGTAGAACACACTTTTTATTAGAGAAAAAGTCACTTGAACTTTTTGAAATTAATAAAGAAGTTAGACAACCGATTTTTGAATGTGATTTTGAACAAATATTGAAAAGCGACTCAATGGTCACTGCGGGAATCAAATTTTTAGAGACTATGAAAGATAGAGGTGCGTTATTATTAGATACTGAGTTAATTCTTGGTGATGATGAACTCGGTTATACTGGTGCTCCTGATAAAATGTGGTTAATTGAAAATAGAGATAAGACTGAAATTGGCATTATCTGTACGGACTATAAAACTAATAAACCAAAAAACTTTGAAGAAAGTCATTTTACGACAAGAATGAAATATCCTTTTCAAAAACATCCAAACAATGCTTTAGGACATTATTTTACACAATTACCATTTTATTGTAAACTATTATTAAAGATGTTAAAAGGGTCTAAATATGAAAATATAAAGGTGTATGGTTGTATTATTGTTCTAGTTAAGGACGATGGGACATTTGAGGAATTCCGAGTTCCAAAAGAAGTTCAACAAACCATTATGGATATGGATATGAAAAGATATTTGACTAAGTAAGGTCAAATGACTATATTTTAACATGGAAAGTAATATAACATTAGCGTGGGTATACACCACAACTTGGGACAGTGATTTCCCAAAAGGATTAACAATAAACTATATAATCAAATAAGATGGACGATATTTTAAAACCAAAAATTGACCTTAAACAACAACCAACGGTTGAATGTGAGAAATGTACCTCAAAATACTTTAAAGAGGTAGTATTGATAAAAAAAGTACCAAAA
>Ga0114962_10000676_pt1 | contig 29849 bp, 39 predicted proteins | sample C_130820_MF_Meta_FD_87017 | JGI IMG/M metagenome (GOLD analysis project Ga0114962, IMG submission 87017) | Freshwater microbial communities from Lake Croche, Canada to study carbon cycling - C_130820_MF_MetaG | ecosystem: Environmental > Aquatic > Freshwater > Lake | place: Lake Croche, Canada...
ATACGCCTACGCCGCCTACGCCTGCTCCAGATACGCCTACGCCGCCTACGCCTGCTCCAGATACGCCTACGCCGCCTACGCCAGCACCTCCTGTGCCCGTGCCACCTACGCCTACTCCAGATACGCCTACGCCCGTACCACCTACGCCTACGCCCGTACCACCTACGCCTACTCCGGTTACGCCTACTCCGGTTACGCCTACTCCGGTTACGCCTACGCCGCCTAAGCCTAAACTTAAATACAAAATTAATCCGACGTCATCGGGGGGTGCAGCCGCCGCCGCTGCAGACGCGTATGTAAATAAGCTGGTAGGACCCGGTACAGGTTTTGACCCTAATGACCCGCTTGATCCATATTGGTTTTCTGACTACCAAAGACATCAAGCAAAAGCTGGGAAACCTACTAAAATTGCCTCAGGTGGGTATTTGGACGGTTTAATTGCAGACCCCACATCATTTGAAGAGCTACTACGCACCCTAAGGAGCTGATATGTCAGATTACATGATAAACACGGGCACCGATGATGAACCTAATTGGCAATGGACATCTGACAGCACAGGCGACTACACAACGGTTACTAACGATGACGGGACTTACACCACAGTACCTACGTACACTGAAGACCTGTTTCAAAACAATATAAGGACTGGTGAGCCTGTTCAAATCGGTGACAACTGGTATTTTCCAAAAGATGATGGCACCTACTCCGTAAACGGAGGAAGCAGCACAATATCTGCCGACGCCTTAAGTCGATTAAACCGTGGGGATACAACCGTAGACCCGATGGGAAGTGGGGTTGTTACAGGGGATGGCGCAGGTACCCCTGAAACCAAAGCTAAAGGGTTTTTAGATCGATTAACTGGAAAAGCTGGGGATGCGCTTGTTGCCCGGTACACCAACAAAGATACTGGGGCTGTTGATTGGGTCAAAGTAGCTACAGACGCTGCAACCTTGTACGCAACAACTAAAAGTAGCACACCTAACCAAGCCGGGTACAACGTCCCTATTCCTGACTACAGTATGGTTCGTCAGCAAGTTATGCCTAACGACCCCAATCGGCGTCCGGGCTCAGGCGGGTTAGATTACTTTACCGACCCCAAGTACGTCACCAAAGGTGATGCTACCGCGCACTCAGCGGCAAGTGCGGCGGACACACAAGAAGCTGCGGGGCTCCGTGCTGCTTACACTCCAGCTACCGCTGCAGTAAACCCATGGGCAGGCAAGATGCCCCTTACTGCGCTTAGCACAACAGCAACAAACCCTATGGCCCCTACACCAACGGCTGCGCAAGCAGCGCTTCCAGTACCTCAAGCTACGTTACCTGACTGGGCTATGCCTAAGCCTGCGCTTAAACCCATGGCTATCGGTGGGCTGGCATCTTTTGCTTATGGTGGAAACAACTACTTGCAAGGGGGTACTGACGGTATGGCCGACAAACTTAATACCACTATTGACGATAAGCAAGCAGCTAAGCTTAGCCACGGTGAGTTTGTAATCCCTGCAGACGTTGTATCTCATCTTGGCAACGGCAACTCCGACGCAGGCGCTCAGAAACTATACGACATGATGGCGCGCATTCGCAAGGCCCGTACCGGTAATCCCGAGCAAGGCAAACGCATCAACCCCGACAAGTTCATGCCCGGTGGGTTAGCCCAATACAACAATGGTGGAGTAGTAGCTTTTGCGGGCGAAACGGGAAGCGCGGTAACAGCCCCAGTAACCACCCCCGCGTCTACTTCATCGTCCGATGTGTTGTCTGAATGGGCGGGGCCAAAGGTATCTGAAACCCTATCTAAAGGGTACGCAGCGTCTAATGCGCCGTACCAAGCATATAAAGGGCCGTTGACTGCTGGTGCTTCTGACCTTCAGAACCAAGCGTTTGCCGGTGCCAGTGATCTGGCCAAGACGGGCTACACCCCTACGAGCTTTACCACGGGTACGTTTGACACTGCTGCGGCCAACAAGTATATGAACCCGTACATAAACGCGTCGCTTGACCCCCAGTTAAACGAGTTGCAACGGCAATCCAGAATAAACAGCATGGCGGATGCAGATAAGCTAACTCAAGCAGGGGCTTACGGCGGCAGTCGGCAAGCTATTTTGCAAGGTGAGCAGAACCGTAACTTGTTGGACAAGTCGCAAAACCTTATTGGTCAAGGCTACAACACAGCGTACAACAACGCCATGAACCAGTTTAATACTGAGCAAGGCCGAGGCATGGACGCCCAAAAAGCTAGCGAAGCGTCACGGGTATACGGCGCTGACTACGGCATGAAGTCAATACAAAACCTTGCTGACTTGGGAGCTACCCAGCGAGGTATTACCGGCGAAGGGATTGCTGCGGACAAAACGCAGTTTGAACAACAACGAGACAACCCGCTCAAAATGGCTCAATATCAGAAAGATTTGCTCACGGGCTTGCCGATTACGACGACAAACAAGAATGTCAATACCTCGGACTACTCCAACTTCATGGGTAAACTGAACGACATACAGACCCTGCTAGGTAGGCTTAAAATTACGTAAGGAATTACCATGAACTTGGTTGAACAGCAAGAAAAAGCCCGTGCCCTGCCTATGCAGTATCTGCAGCAGGCAGCAAATGGCCAGAGCGTCGAACTAGCCCCGTGGATTGCCACCGCTGAATTGCAGCGCCGTACTACCGCAGACCAGCACATGCAATCTGCCAAAGGCCCGCAGCCTACGGTCAAAGATCAGGTCGAGCAAAAGGCTGGCCTCATGGCTACCCAAGCTGCGCAACAAGCGCAAGCTGCCCAAGCTCAACAAAACTCGCCCCCTCCCGGCCCTATCCCCGAAAACGTTCCGCAGCCCGAACCCCAGCCTGAAGAGCCAGTTATGGCCGCACACGGCGGACTCATGAACGCCCCGGTCAGCTTCCATTTTGCCCATGGCGGAATACTGGGGTACGCTGGGCCTCAAGGCAGTGATGTTAAAGACCCTGAGGCAGAACAGTTAGCTAGTGACCGCGCAGCAGTTACGGAAGGACTAAAGAAATTTGGATACGCAGCTGCGGACATTGCCGCTATGCCATTTCGCGCTGCATCGGCGCTATTAAATACGCTTGTAGTTCGACCCACACGCGCAGTAACCGGCGCAGCGGTTCCATACTTTCCAATGATGGGAGGCGGGGACAACAGCTCAGTAACTCCATACACAGACCGTGCGTACCAAGAAAAACAAGCGGCTAAACCTGTGGCCACAGCGCCAATGGCATCCGTAGGCGGTTCAGGTCGTGGCGGCCAAGGCGCGCCTTCCGCAAACGAGTTAGCTGCTGCGCAAGGCATTAAAGCCGCGCTGCCTAAACCACCGCCTGTTGGTGGGCCGCAACGTGCACCTACGCCTCCAATGGAGAAACCTCAAGTTGAGCAAGCACCAGCACCCGCCCAAGCTCCAGCTCCAGCTCCAGCGGAAACGCAAATGGCCCCTGCAGGACTAGCCGCTTTGAAGTACGCAACTGAGCCTGCACCAGCACGCACTCAGCAAGACGCCATTAACGACATGCGCGCATTGCGAAAAGAATCGGGAGCTGACCAACCTATAGGCGTGAACGAAGCCGCGCAGCAAGCAGCTTTAGATGCCGCACAAAAACGCCAACAAGAGCAAGCGGAAAAATTAGCGTATGCAGCGTTTGTGCAAGGTACTGTAGGAACCCCCGGGTCTGCATCACTGGCGTACCAACAGACTATGGCCAATGCATTGGGTAATGAGGCTGACTACGGGCAGCGGAAGTACAAAAACATTGCGGACTTGGAAACAGCTCGACGTGGGCTAACTAAAGAGTACCAGACTGGGCTAGAGTCAACTACCGCCGCAGATAGACTGGCTGCCGCAAACGCAGCAAAGGATAGAGCTACTACTGGCGCAAACCTTTACAACGCAGCAGAGCAGACCGGGGCAAATATCTACGGCACAAACAAACAGTTTGAGGCAAGTAAGTACAGCGCTGATAAACACGCAGAGGCCTCAATAACTATTGCTAAGCTACAGGAGCGTGCACAAAATGCACGCCATGGCTCCACAGAACATCGGCTTGCATTGCAAGACTTGCGTGACCGTGAAGCGTCTTACGACAATGACATTAAAGCAATGGAAACTCAATTGCGCACTTTTGCTGGAAGTTTTAGGACCGAAGACCGAGCCGCAATGAAGACGTTGAATGAACAAATTAATAATGCCCGTGATTTGAAAGCCCGTATTCGTGGGGGCCCCGCAGCCGCAGCAGCCCCTGCGCCCACCGATACAATGGACCCTAACCGTGCAAAACAGTTTAAGGTACTTCGATAATGGCCACCTTCAAAGTCCAAGCCCCTGATGGCTCCGTTCTCAACATAGAGGGCCCCGCAGATGCCACGGACTTTGAACTGCAACAGATAGCGTCTCAGAATTGGAAGGCCGCCGCTGCGCCATCCGAGGCAGCTAAAAACCGTACATTTGGTGAAGCAGCTACCGATATTGGCGCGGGGCTAGTCTCTGGTGCCGGTAGTTTGGTGCAGTTCCCCGGTCAGTTGTATGGGTTAGCCACAGGGGATTTTTCTGATACCGGCATGTTAGGTGCCGGTAATGCCCTGCAAAAGCAAGGCGAGTCAATGAAGTCCGCCGGGCTTAAGGCCCGTGAGGAAGCCCGTAACCAAGCTATCCAAGAGGCTGAAAAAAGTGGCCAATTAAGCGCGTACAAGACGGCGGCATTGGAGACCCTTAAAGACCCCGGCCTAATGCTTGGGGCCATTGCTGAGAACGTACCTAACCTATTGCTGCCCGGCGGCGTAGCCAAAGGGGCCATGGGTGTTGCTATGCGCGGAGTAGGTGCTGGTTTGGAAGGTGCCGCTAAAGAAGCTGCGTTGGCGGCAGCAAAAGAAGCCGCGATCAAGACGGGTATTCGTGCCGCTATCGGCGCGGGCGCTGTTCAGCAAGGTGCAGATGTAGGTGCACAAGCCTACACAGACTTATACGACAAACTGATAGCGCAGAAGGTACCCCCCGCAGAGGCCGCATCACGCGCTCTAAACTTGGCTCGAGCTGCTGGTGCATCTGGTGCAGTAATTTCCGTGCTGGCCAACAGCCTACCCGGGGCACACGCGATTGAAAAATCTTTGGCTGGTGCCAAAGGCCAAACTGGTCGTTTAGCTGGAGCTGTTGAAGGTGCACTGGGCGAAGGGCTGGCCGAAAGTCTTGAAGAGGGTGGCGGTAAGTTAGCTCAAAACGTGGCCATGCAACAGATCGACCCAAAACAAGCCTTGATGCAAGGGGTTGGAGCTACTGCTGGACAAGCGGCGGTCTCCGGTGCGGGCCTAGGCGGCGTCACAGGGACTATATCTAACAAGGCCCCAACGGCTCCCGTTACCCCATCCGCACCAGAAGTAGCGCCCCCAACACCGCCTACGCCCGAAGCCCCGGCCAAACCCACGTACGAAGAGCTACAAAAACGCCTTGAGGTCTTGCAAGCGCAGCCTAACTCCAAACTGCGTAACCGCCAGTTGAAGGCCGTGCGCGACCAGATGGCAGCCATGCCTGCGCAAGGAGAACTGCCGGGTACCCAAGAGGCGCAAGCGCTAGAGCCTGAGAAAGACCTTAGGGGTAAACCCGTACTTCCCAAAGCTGAGCAGCCTGCGGAAGGTTTGCGCGATGTGATTGGAGCCGAGCTGCCCGCCACCACGGAAGTGTTGCAAGATGCAGGCATAGCGCCTGCGCAAAAAGAACTTGAAGCTGCTGGCCAACAGACCATGGACTTGGGTGAAGTACCCATGTCTAAACCAATTACTGAAACTGATCTGGCGGGACTGGGCGGGGCTACGGCGTCTATCTCCAAAGCCAATCGGCAATGGCTTAACGACAATGTAGTTGGTAAGCGCCCTGAGGAGGTCACGACCTTTGTTCAGCAATACCCACAGCTAGTGCCTAAAAACCGATTTGTTAAGGCTGTGATTAACAGCTTGGCAGCGACCAATGCCCCCAAGGAGTATGTAAATGAGAACCCCACGTTGCCTACAGTTCAGCCAGCCGCTAGAGCCCGAGGACGTAAGCCAAGCGTGGGCGTACCTGTTCAGCCTGCCGTCGACACTACCCAACAAGGAGCCGCCCCCGCCACCGGAGCACCTGCAGAACCTAGCGGACAGCGATTGGTTCCTCCTCAGCAACCTGTTAGCACAGGAACTGTACAGCAAGGAACACAGCCGAGTGCACTAACCCCTGCTCCGGTAGTAACGCCTGCACCTAAACCTGCGCCTATCCCCACACCCCCCAAGGTAACAGACGCTACTCGCGCTACCGCCGCTGCTGTAGTGCCGAAGGTTGCTGAAAATGCGCCTGAGGTAGATGCCCAAGCCCGCAGCGAGGCGTTAAAAGCCAAGCGCGAAGCACAAGCTGAAATTGACCGGGAGAACACGGCGAACGCAATCCGCGAAGAAGCGGACGAGCCGCTCAAGCCAGAGCATGCAGAAGCTGTGGAAGCTATAGACGCCAAATTGCGTCTGTACGATACATCAGAAGAAATTGTAACTGCCCAGCGCGCCGCCGCTCAAATTGCAAAGGTGGCAGAAAACCCCTTGACTCCCAAGGCGGTACGCCAGTACGCGCAGTACATCGTAGACAACCAACTGGACGCCAAGGATGTTGCAGCTGGCCGAACCGTAGTTAATAGGGAACAAAAGCGCGGTCTATACCAATCACCAAGAGCTTCTAAACCATCAGAGTTGAAGCCGGGGGAAGTGCATGCACTAACAACCAAGCTGATTGACAACTGGAAAAACCTCCCCGCAAAAATCTTTGTTCATCCTACCGAAGATAGCCTACCTCCAAAAATCCAAGCCCAAGCGGCTGAAGATGGTATGACTGGCAAGATCACTGGTTTGTACGACATAGATACTGATACTGTGCATTTAGTGGAGGAGAACCTGCGAACCGCGCAGGACGTACAGAATGCGGTTGTGCATGAAATTGTGGGTCACTTTGGCTTGCGGTCAGTGCTTGGCGGTTCCTACAACTCTGTAATGGACGCGCTGTACAAAGGCAACCCAGCCGTACGCGAAGCCGCCGATGCAAAGATGACGGGTAAAAAACCGCTTGACCAGCGCACTGCTGTGGAAGAAGTATTGGCTGAGATGGCAGAGACCGGGCCGGAATCTCCGCTAGAGCGCGGAGCCCTGCGCCGTATTTACGATGCCATTAAACAGTTTTTCCGAGATCAGCTTGGGATGACGCAGCCTGTATCTGATGAAGCAGTACGGCAGATTGTGGCAAATGCCCGTAGATTTGTTACTAATGGCACTGTAAAAGGTACTACGCGCAGCTTAGCCAACACAGGCGCTACGCTTTATTCTACCAAGAAAGCCGCGCCTGTAGCAGCTACCGCGCCCGGAACCTCCGGTCCAACTATTGAGGAACGGGCCAAGCAATTGATGCCGCCGCCCACGGGTATAAAGGCTGCCATTACTGGGGCTACCAACAATGCGCTACAGGCCATGGGCCCCATGCAGGGTATCGACGTAGTGACCAAGCTACGTACACAATTAGTGGACAAGTATGCAGCAGTTGCCCATCGCCTAGCCAACCTATACGATGGGTCTGTACGGGATGCCGCTGGTAAGGTGAACGCTACCGTGATTGCACGGCAAGCGGAAGACGCCGCCAAAATGCTGCCTATATTTTTTGAAGAAGGCGGTATCCGCATTGGCACCGCTGGGCTGCTTGAGACATACAAGGCAAAGACCGCTCCAGCCGAGGTGTACACGGTACTGCAAAAGTGGGCCAAGCAAAACGGACTGGACTTTGAAACCGCTTACGCCCAAGCTAGTATTATTTTGGAAGGCATGCGCCTTGACGCCTTAATAAAAGCTAAGGCTGATGTGCTCATCCACTGGAGGACCGCCAACAAGCAAGTCGATACCGTGCGTATTGCTGAGTCAGTGGCCCGGTATAACGCCAGCCCAGAGCTCCAAGAGATGTCCCGCATCATGGACGAGCCGCGTATTGCCTTGGTTAACCAATTGGAGAAGTCTGGTCGACTGACCGCAGAGGACGCCCAGTTCTACCGCGAAGCCATCAACTACGTGCCGTTTGACCGGATAGAAAACTTCAATGATAACTTTACAACCCGCAAGCGCATGACGGGTCGTGGCGTCTCTCAACTAGGCAAGCTGCCGGAACTCATTGGTTCGGAAGAACGCCCCGTGGGCAACGTGTTTGACAACTACTTCAAAACAATGGGGTGGATGTTGCAACAGTTTGCCAAGCAGAACGCCAATACTGAGTTGATGCTTGCTATGAGCAGCATGGGCTTAGCCAAGCCGCTGGGCAACAATGAAAAGAGCCCTTCTGGCTACTCTGTGATGTTGTACAAAGACGGATACCCCCAGCGCTTCTCTGTGCCTACAAAGTACGACCAAGCAGCATTTGCCGACGAACCCCGAACCATCCCAAGCTACATGCGGTTCATGAGCAAGTTCTCCAAGACCCTACGCTTGCTAGTTACCGCTAACCCTGCGTTTGCCTTGAGTCAGGTTGTGCAAGACACGCAGGGCGCGTTGATTACCTCCGGGGTGCGTGACCCCCTGCCGTTTACCATGGCAGTGTTTGGAAACTTTGCTAAGTTGTCATGGCATGAAATCAAAGGGCTTAGCTCTGACTTGACCGGGCAAGACTCTAGGATGCACGACATTGAGCGTGAGTTCGGTCGTACCGGGCTAGCTGGAGCTGTGGACTTTACTTCCCCTACTCCTGCCACCAACATCTTGTACGACCTTGGCCTACGCAAACGCTCAAAGCTGAGCGCCATAGTAAACCGGTTAGAGCGCATAACCCAAGCCTCTGATATTGCCGTACGTAAGGCGGTGTACGACTTTACGCTGGAACAAACCAAGTCCACTGCGTACCCGTTGGGCGACACTTTGCTGGCCAATACCCGGGCGCGCGAGTTAATTAACTTCCACCGTCGCGGCACCAGCGGAACAATGCAAGACTTCATAATGACCGTGCCGTTCTTAAATGCTACTGCACAGAGTATGGACTTGCTGTACCGCGCAGCTACTGGCAAAGACAACGCCTCAGGTCTGCAACAAACAGAAGCCCGTAAGATGTTCCTGAAGCACGTAGCGGTATATGCAGGCGCTGCACTTGCCTATGCTATGGCCAAAGCCGGTGACGACGAGTATGAGAAGCTAGACCGCCGCACTCGGGACAACAACTGGATTCTTGGAAATGGCGTCAAGATTGCCATCCGGGGTGACATTGCTGTGGTCAAGGTGGCTATTGAGAACGCGATCGGCTACTACCGTCGGCAAGGAACCCCGGAGGAGCAGCTAGCTTCTGAAATGGCGCTGAGCACCCTGCAGTACGCACGTGAGCAGTATATTGGGCGTATCAACGTCATCCCCACGGCAATCCGCCCAGTGGTTGAAAACCTGCTCAACTATTCGTTCTTAACCGGGCGCGCGTTAGAGGGCACCTACCAGCAGGGCCTCATGCCGCATGAACGTGTAAGCAAGGGTACGTCTGAGCTGGCTAAGTCGATCTCGGAGTATTTGGCAGGCAACGAAATAGAAATATCCCCCATCAAGATTGACAACGCCCTGAAGGGATACTTTGGTACCAGTGCCGCGTCCGTCATCATGCTGACCGATGCCATGCTGCACCCCGATGCTGTTGACCGTCCAATGAGCAAATGGATAGGGCTGAGCGGGTTCATGTACGACAAGTCGCAGCTGACTAACCCCAAGGACGAGTTCTACGATCTGCGTGCCAAGGTCATACCGATTCAGAAAACGCTCACCGACATTGCCGCTACTGATGTGGTCAAGGCGGAAAAGTTTTATCAAGCGCACCAAGAAGAATTGGTATTGGCAAGTACTATCACCAAAACTTTGTCGCAACTGTCTAATGTTCGCAAGTACCGCAAATGGCTTAATGGAACTGATGCGGAACGTGAAATGAGTAAAGAAGCGCGTACGGCTGAAATGGAAAAATTGCTGAACTACGAAAACGAAATCGTAAGCTGGGTGCGGGCCGCTAAGCTGGAAGCCAACCAGATGTTTAATACACCCGCCAAACCCTGACGCCATACCGCCCGTACTCGCAGCGGGCACGTAGCTCAAACACGTAGGGCAGCGCTTCGTACGCTTCTTTCAGTACGTCCTTGACCTGCTTGGGCGTAGCGGTTGTTGGTATGAAGAACGAGGTGCCCGGCTCCAGCTTGCGCCAGTCAAGGAAGTACTCCACCCCGTAGAGCGTGAATACCTCAGGGGCCGGTGGCGGTGAACTGCGTCGCATCTATGCCTAGTGCCTTGGCGTCAAACACGTAGCAGCGCGTAAGAATACCTGCCATGCCACCCAATGCACCGGCACCAATACGCAGCGGGTGGGACTTGCCATCATGTTTCATAAACTTGGCGGTGTGCAGCCTAGCCAACGCGTCCTTCACGTCCACCTGCCTATCCGAAAAGAACTTACGGAACTCGCCAGACGGGATAGCCATCTCTTGAATGTCAGGGTAGTAGCGCAGCCGCAAGGGGCCCATCGGGGTCACGCTGGGTAACTCTGGGGCCCCGCTCCTGCTGACGCTGTTGGCCACCAGTGCGTTACGCACGTTCTCGTTTACGTAGGCAGCTAGCGTCTCTTGCGCCACCACGTCAGCGTCGTTGCTGGTCTGCTGGATATTGATGCGGTTATCGGTAATCACGCTGAGCAAGTACTGGTAGATACGGGGTATATCAATCTCATGCAGCCCAAGCTTTTGAGTAATGAGCCCTGCCGCCATGACGATAGCCCCCCAGCATGAATAGAACCGGTCTGAAGCATTGAGGCTCAAGTCGGCGTCAATACGGCTCTGCATCTTGAGGCACAGGTCAAGTACTTTCTCTGGGTTCTTAACTACGTAGTCAATGAAGATCGGGCCTGCCACGCCAAAGTTGTGCTCTAGCTGGCTGAATATTGCGTCAATCTCTGCCTTGGTAGCGCCAGTGTAGCGGGGCACCAGCATCTCTATGGTGCGGCTTAGCTCTCCATTAGAGGTTGCCTTGAGCTGCATGAGCTTGTCCACCAAAGACGCATTAGCTGAGGTAATCGTTATGCCACACCACGTCGTAAAGTTTAGGCGCAGTGTGTTGGTTTGCGAGTTCATCCGGTTCTTGCCGCGCCCATTGGTAACCCCGTATGCCAGCGCCGATAGGTTCTCAGCAGTCTCATTGGTAATCTCATCAATGGTGTTGGCAATGTTGTTCATCATGCCCAGCATGTGTATCTTGGCTGCATAGGTGTCGTCCTGTTTGTTCAGTAGTTTGTCAGGATGCCCGAAGATGGAGTTGACCATCATCTGTGCCGTACTCTTGCCGGAGCCTGAGCCGTTTGACTTCAAGTGCACCAGCGCACCCTTGACCGTACTGCCGCCGATAAACCTCAGCAGGGGGGAGCCAAAGCCGCAGAACAAGGTCAGTGCATGCACCTCAAGGCCCGGTCGGTTGTAGAAGTTGGCCATGCTCTTCCATGCCTCTAGGGTGCCTGTGGGTTTGAAGAACGAAGCCAGTTGGCGTGTACCACTAGCGGGGGGTGCGAGCTTGGTACCCATGGGGGTGTACTCTAGCTCCCCAACTACAAACCCTTGGTTGTCGGGCGTCCAACCCATTTGATTTCGGGTCTTGTTAGCAGCGACTTGGTTTTGCAGTTTGCGGATGGAGGATGCGAAATAGGCCATGATTGCGTCAATAGTTTTGCCGTAGGCCACCACCCCGTTTTTAACGAGAAGGCTCCGTAGCTTGTCAGTAGTAAAAACATCTTGGGTAGTGGTAAAGAACCGGCGTACCCCATCATGCGGCAGGTGCAGGTTGATGCCAATCATCTCCCCGTCCCCGTTGCCATGCTCATCAGAATCAAAGAACCGTTCGGTTATGTACAGGTCTTGCCTGTAGATTTCAACGTCTTCCTCATTACCGTCAGCGTCACGGCGCTTCAGGAACACGCCGCCCTTGGCCCCACGGAAGTAGGGGAAGGGGTACTCAGGCACCTTCAGCATGACGGACGGAGACCCGCTGTCCTCAGGCTTCTCAATCAGGTACATGCCCTCAACGACTTCAGCTTCCTGCACGTACTTACCAAGGCCGATAGGGGAGGTGCCTTTGAACGCGCAGCCAGCGCAAAGCGCGCCGTGGTTGTCACGGTACCACTCGCAGGTATATGGGCCCTTGGTGTCTATGGCTTTGGCGTCGGTACCACCAGCAGTGTAGCCGGGGTGCTTCTTAGACAGGTCATGAATAGCTTTGGCACCATCTTCGCAGCGGTAGGCAATGGACAGCGCGGCACGCCACAGGGGCTCCTCCAACGTGTCTGCATTCACTAGGGCGTGCTTGATCTGGGCGCAGCCTTCGTCCTTAAGGCTCTTGACAGCTATTACCCGAAACTTGGTCTTGGGGTACTCACCGCCAACCATATCGGACAGCACGTTGTCTGGGCCAAACGCCTTAGCCGCAGACAGGTCAACAGGTGCCGGGGGCAGGTGGGCAATGAATACCTCCAGCGTGGACGGCAGGCCAGAGTGAACAATCTGTACAGGGCGAGCTTGCCCCTGCTTAAAGTTTGAAGTGCCGGGGGTACGCAGGATGCGCACACAGTCCGCAGTTACCGATGGGTCGGCGTGTAGGTTGTGCTGGGTACACAACCGCTTGAGCAGTTTGGCATGGACTAACCACACGTCTACAGGCACGTCTTCGGTAAGAGGCCAGTACACATGCAGGCCACCGCCTGAGTTGACAACGGTGGGTTCAGGGAGTTGGGTGGTGAGTACGAAACTTCTTAAGGCTTGCGCGGCAGCAGCTTGGTCAACATAGGGTTTACCCGTACCGCAATCCAAGTCAAGGAAAAATGCGCGGAGGAACGCAGCGTTCTCAGCCTTGCGGCTTGAGCCATCATTGAATGTGGCCAGTGCATAGTAGGCATCTACCCCGGAACTAACTAAGCCTGTGCCTACCGCCTCAACATCATCAACCGTCGCATGGAAGTTCTGTTTGACCAGCCCATTGCGAATACCCACCGTGCAGTACATACCTTGTGAGGGCAGTACAGATGATAAAAAATCAGTCATATAGCTTCACGGTGTAGCTAAAAAGAAAGAGGTGGTGGGTCTCCCCACCACCCCGCCGGATGGAGTCACTTAAGCTTGCGCAGCTCTTTAATGACTTTAGGTATACGTGCGTACTGTGGCCCCCGAGGTGCAGTTGCTCCTGTCAACCAGTTATACACAGTGGCCCGAGTTACCCCAAGCATGTCAGCCACCATCGTAATGGGAACCTCATGCTCAAGGCATACCTGACCTAACACCTGCACAGCGGGATAGACCCCCGACTGTGCAGACTGTATGCGGCGTACAAAGGCGGAGCTGTAACCCCGGGTGCCAGCTAGCATTACTCGTCCACCGACCAATCGCTGAGGATGTCAGCAACGTTCTTTGTAGCAGGCGCAGCAGGCGCAACCTTAGCCGAACTACGCTTTACTGGCGCAGTAGTCTCCACTGGCTCTACCGTCTCAGCAGTTGCCTTGCTGGCTTCAGAAAACTGAGGTGGGGGCGAAGCAAACGCCGAAGGCAGCGCAATGGCATTGGAGGCGTCCTTGCTGGCCACCATCTTAAATTCCACGGCTTGCTTGGCTTCTTCCGAGTCCCCTTGTGCCTTGGCAATCTCCCACTCAGGACGAGACAACGGGCGCACGGCGCGGAACTTCATGACTGGCACAGCTTCGCTTGTGTCAAAACGGGCTTCCGTAACTAGACCCGTGATGGGCAGGCCATGGCCAGACAAGAACTTACCATACGCTTGCAAGGGCATCTTGTCGCCTTCAGCCCGACCGAAGTAGGACTTAGCAGGAACCTGCAGGCGGTAGATGTTGCCACCAATGTCATTCTCCAACGTCACCGCCAAACGCTTGCTGTAACGGCATGCGCGAGACTTACCTTCACCGGAGCCTTCAATGTTTTGCTTGCAGGTAGTGCAGCTAGAGCTCTGAGGGTTCAGCACCTCTTGGTTAGGCACAAGGCCTTCAGCCGACCAGCAGGAAGGCTTGACGTTGGCACCCTCTTCGTACTTGCCTTCGTAGAAGGTGCGGGACACTCCCTTGCTAGCAGCCACAATAACAAAATTCATGGCGCGGTCTTCGTTTTTGGAAACTTCCTCACCGCCGACGATCATGCGCCACACGCCGCCTTTGATGGAGATTTGTTTACCACCGGTACCACCGGTAATGTCCTTGAGGGTTTGGTCATTGACATCACGCAGGAAGTCAGGGATAGCGGCACCAGAAGAAAAAAGAGTCATATTGCTCATGGGGATTCCTATAGATTAATTAGAGGCACGACGAACGGTGATTGAGTACTTGGACTCAACATTAACACCCTCAGGCATGTGGTCTGGGTTGTCCTTGAGGAAGTCTTTGAAATTGCCTTGGGCAATACGACGTTCCAAAAGTTCAGGCACCCCTTGCTCGAGAATGAACTTGTACATACTGTCCCAGTCACTGGTCCAGTAGCGGGTCTTAACAGACCGTGTGAATGAGCCAGCAGAGGTCTTGCCTCCGTCTTGCCCGGTAGTTTTGCAAATGGTTAGCAGCTCTTGCTCAATAACATCAAGCTGGTCATCCAGCGCCTTGATGGTGTCTTCCATTTCTTTGGTCTTAGCTGCCTTGGCGTCACGTATTTTGACGTACACCGCGACTAGCTTATCAGCATCCATAGGTTTCTCCTGTTGACTTACGTTGAATAGAAAGGAGTGGGGGTTGCCCACGTATCAGATTATACACTGTCAAATCTAGTCGTCAAGTATTTGTTTGTACAGATCGACTAAACCTTGGTGCAAATCTATGTTGCTCTGCAACATTGTGTACATCCGGCGCTCTACAGGGCTGCCCTGTAGGTGCGTTACCGTGACGTGATTGGTTTGCCCGGCCCGGTGGGCACGGGAGTTAGCTTGTAGGTAAATCTCCGTAGATGATACAGGCCCCCACCACACAATTTGGTCTGCTTTTGTTAGGGTTATCCCGTGGGCCGTGGCTTGTGGACTGAGCAAAAGGATGCGGGGGGTATCCTCAGTTTGGAACCGCTTGATGATGTCTGCCCGCTGGTTGGGAGGCATGCCGCCTTGGATAGCTTCTACGCTGTAACCGTCCTTGGCAAGCGTGTCACGCAGCATGTCCAGCGTGTGCCTGTATGGCACGAAGATTAGTATCTTGTTGTCGGTGCTCTCAATCACTTCCATGAGCGCAGCAATTCGGTTGCTGACATCAAACTCCACCACGCTGCCATCATCCGTATAGACCGCGCCTTGGGATACTTGCAGAAGCTTGTTGAGCATGGCGGCTGCGTTGACTGCTGTGATCTCTGAGCCTGCGGCTATGACCATCATCTGCTTGCGCATCGTATCGTAGTACTTTGTTTGCTGCGGAGTGAGGGGCACATCTCGTGAGGAGTACAGCAAGTCAGGTAGGTCAAGGCACTCCTCTTTGGTGAACCGTATTGCTGGCTGCAAGACGTTGTGCACAATCTGCTGGGAGTCGGTGCGCGGTACCCACTTGTACTGCGTAAGTTTGAGCATGACCTTATCGCGGAACGCCCCAAAAAACCTAGGTACCGAGGACGGGTCTACAAGCTTTGCTAAGCCGTACGCATCCACAGGGGATTGCGATGCGGGTGTACCCGTCATAAGCCATAAACGAGTGTTGGGCTTGACAAGCGCTGCAAGATACTTCCACCGATCGGTAGCTACGTTCTTCACGGCATTGGCTTCGTCTACGATGATGAGGTCAAACCCTCCGTCCATGAGTTCTTTACTAACGACCTTCACGCCATCAAAGTTAATGATGATGAACTCATAGCCTTTTTTAATGATCTCCTGACGTTGGGTGCGTGACCCTTGCGCGATGGCCACAGTGCGGTGCATGACCGTCTTGAACAAGTCCGACCGCCACGCTGTCTCCATGATGGACACAGGACACACCACCAGCACACGCTTGACTTTGCCTTGATTCATCAGGTAGTCCGCAGCCCATGCAGCAGCACCAGTCTTGCCAGTACCCGCCTCATTAAATACGAAACACCGGGGGTTGAGGGTTAGGAAGTCCGCAGTGGTTCGTTGATGGTCAAACGGGGTGAACATCCCGGGCCAACCGTAGCGTCCCAAGATGGGACTAGGTACATCTTTGATGCCCATATTACGTAAGAGTTGGACCTCATCAAACTCCCAATTTACCAATAGCCGGTCGATGTCGCCGTTAGAGGCAATGACTTTACTCTTGGGTATGAGCGCGGTGATTTGCGCAGCTTTGCGCGTGTTAAATAGCAGGGCTTTATCGTCAATGATTTGCATAGGATGAATAGAAGTAAATGAAAAATAGCCGGGTAGCTAAACTACCCGGCTCAAGATCAAGGAGAAACATGCCAATTGCGTGGCACGGAAATCTTACCTTATTTTTTTGACTCGCGTTTGGAAGTTTGCGACTTCAAGGCACCGGTCTTGGTGCGCGCGAAGCTGCGGTTGGCCGATGCAGGTACCGCACGAACGTTACCCTTACTGGTTGAGGAGCCGCCTCTACTTAGCGGTTTGATGTGGTCTACCTCCACGTCACGAGGCAGATCGCCATGTGCTTGTTCGTACTGCCGCCTAGCCCGGTTACGGGCCACACGGTTAGCAACTTGTTCGGGAGACGCTTCGTATTGCGCCTCTTTTTTGTAGTCTCTAGGTTTAGCCACGGTTGTACTCACATGAAGTTACAGGGCAGAACTTACACAACGCAGAACTGCGGGGGTTCCATACCCCTACGTCTACGGCTTTCTCTATTGCATCAGCCCTGCCAGCCCATTTAGACAGGATTGTGGGGAGTTCGGCGCGAGTGAACTCGGCCTTAATTACATCACTAACAACCACAAACAGCAAGACACCTTTGACGGTATTTACTTCCGGGTGGTGCAGCATAATCATTGCAGCCATAAGCTCAAGCTGCGTTGTGTCGGCGTACCGTGAGGATTTACCCGTCTTGTAGTCTACAACTCGGGCGACGCCTTTTTCACGGTTGATGGCCAGATAGTCCGGTATTCCCCGCATCCATACGTTTGGGTCAAAAAACGTACACGGCGTAAAGTCATTTCGGATGGCAAGTCGTTCCTCACAACGTATGTCCCCGGTTGCTTGTGCAAGGGGTTCAATAAAGGGTTGGAATTGCTCGTAGAGTTTTGGGAGTGGAGTTTTGTCACGGATGTACTCTTCAAAAGCCTTGTGTACAGCAGTGCCGTACAGCGTAGCCTCGGTGTCTGTTGATTTGAATTTTTTGAGGATGCGAACTTCATGGTACCTGCGAGCGCACCCTTCAAAATCTTTGATGGACGAATAGGAATGTGCAAGCGCCATGGCGTTCTTTCGTTTGTTTGAAGTCTATAGTTTAACAGTCTAGTATGCTGATTCGCGTTGCCAATAGGTAGCCACTATTTTTTCACCTTGTATAACGGGAGCCCCGCCATGCAGTGAAAGGGGGTCAGGAATACCCAAAAAATCTACATTGTTAAAAAATATAGCGCCCCCTAAGGTCGGGGTTACCTCAACACCACTTTTAGGAAATATTGTTTGCCCTCCTACCTTTGGAAGTGACAAGTACACAACCGTAGTTCCTACTCGTTGACCCCCGCGATTTAAATGCTTTGCTGAACCTGTTTTGGTAGGGTCAAACCAATCAAAGTGCGGCTTGTATTGCTGCCCCGGCTCATACCTCAGTATTTGGATACCCTCACCGTGCGTAATTGGCCAGTTAGTTAATTGCGCTAAACGCATTTCCAGCGTTGCCAGTAAGGGAGTAGTCGCGCGATTAAAACCTATACCTGAACTAGTACGTGCTTCATGCGTTATGCTACTTCCTGTTTGGTTGTCTACAACTCCTGAAACAACCATACCCACGGTTCTTGCGTAGTCAACCAACTCTGCGCATTCGGCAGGGGTCAATACCCCACCAAACAATACTGCATGGGGGCGTTTGATTCGAGCTAAAACATCTACTGTAACCCCATCTAAAACGATTTGCGGGTTTGGCCCTATGCGCGGCAGCTTGTAACGCCATTCTTTGGGCATGTTTAGTTCAGCTAAAGCCAAATCTATTGCGTCTTGCGCAAGCTCTGACTCCCAAACGTTTTTTGTCATGGCGCGTAGCATGTCCATCGGGGAACACTCTCTGCGCACGTTTTCCAGCACCCATGATCGCCAGCTCTCGCCGTGGGTATCCAAAGCGTTAACAGTCTCCATAACTAACCCCCATTCCTGTTTTGCACGCCAACGGCAAGTCCTGAGCCCACTATGTACGCTGCGCGTTTACGGGGCGTTCCGGTGCCGCGTACAAACGCCCCCCACCAATAGAGTCCGCTTTTGCGTTGCTTAAAATGTCCGCGTACGTAATGGGCTGCGACATCGGCTCGTTGGCTTACCTGCCCTCCAGCCGTAACCACCTCAACCTCTTGTAGATGCAACAAAGTGTAGGCGCTTGCGGTGTACGCCTTCTTCTTTTTACCGCCCAGCTTCAACCCCTTAGGGGGGACTGACGCTTCAACCCGGGTCTGCCCCACGCCACTTCGGCAGTTAAGCAGCATGTATGAGGCAAACAGCAGCGTTGGGATTTCTGCAGCAGCTTCTATAATGTGCTGCTGTACTTGCGGGTCATTTGTGGTAAGCGTAGCAAACTTTTCGGGCGTTAACTTTGCAATTTGTGCAGCTTTAATAAGCGATACACAAGGCATAAAGTTTGCCGGTATCGAGTCTTGGCCATCAGCCCTTGCAAATTGAATCTGTGCTCCTCGTTCGTGGCTTATCCCAAACATAAACATAAACAGGCTATGCTGTACGCGACCGTCTATGTATTCCCAATAGGGGAGGCAGGTCAACACGTTGTTATTTATCTCGCGGATGTATGCTCCTACCCGAGTCACCGGGATAATTCCATCCACAATACCGTTCTTGCGTAGCTTCTGTATTGCAGGTGTCAACGGGTACTCAATTGCCGTGTGCTCGTATGGCATGTGTAGCTCATCAAGCGGCGTTGGCTTAAACGTAGGTGATCTAACCAGTGTCTCCGCCGCTAACGCAACTTCAGAAGACAGCACGAAGGTCTGCACCTTATCTCTTGGAAGGTTGTCGGAAAAGTTCATTGGCATCCCAAACTCCGTAAACACCGCTTTATCAAAGAATTTATCCAACAGGGGTTTATTAACAGTCGCCATAGCTAGCTCCCATTCCTGATTCACAAGCCAACGGCAAGTCCTGAGCCCACAAGGGACGCCAGCGCATGCATTCCTCAACGTACGCCCGAGCTACGTCTGCCTCCTCCGCCTTGGCCACGATTGCAATGGCATCATGCACAGTTAGCACCACCTTGTAGCGTTTGGCGATACGCAGCATCTGCTCAGCAATGATGCACCGAGCCACGGCTTGGCAGAAGTTCTCCACGACCTTCCCGCCGTACACCTTGACCTCTTGACCTTTAGAGAAGTACACCCACTCACGTTTACCCTCGTTGTTGCGCTGTATCAGGTCCGGGTACTGGATGTGCAGGCCGTTGGGCAGGCTCAGGCCCTTGCCGGGTACCGCGTGCACCACGCCCACTGCGTCCACCTGCATGCCGTTACCCATGGCCAGCGCACGTAGCGACTCATCTGCCTTGCGCCACAACTCAGGGATGCGGGGGTATGCCGCCCTGTATGCGTCAATGATGCGCTTTGCTTCAGCCTCGCTGACCTCTACCCCTGCAATCATCTTGAGGAACACTTTGAGTTTGGCATGCCCAACCCCGTAGCCTGCGCCAAGAATCACAACCTTGCCCACTTGACGCTCAATGCCCGTGATCTCCTCAATGGGCTTATTGTAGATGCGCGTTGCCATGATCTTGTACACGTCCTGCTTGGCCTCAAACGCATCCAGCAAGTCCTGCTGGCCCGCCAGCCACGCAAGGGTTCGCGCTTCGATCTGTGAGGAGTCGCAGTCAATCACCACGTAGCCGGGGGGCGCTACGATCGTCTTCTTAATCTTGCCCGCGTTGGGGTTCTTTGGATTAGAAGTTAGGTTCTGCAGGTTTACGGAGTCCTGACCAGACCAACGCCCAGAGTGAGCGCCATAATAACGAAGAGGCACAGGGAATACCCCGCGATGGGACATCTCAATGAAGCGCTGTGTACGCGTCTCTTCCAACGTAGACTTGTTACCCACACGCGCCGCCACAAGTATTTGTATACGCTCGTCATCATGCTCTCCTAGTTCTTTGAACGCCTCATCGGTCTTGGCAAAGGCATACGCAGTCTTACCCGTAGCAGGGCTAATCTTGGTAGGCGGCTCCACATCAAATTTGCGCAGCAGCGCAGCAAACTTGTCATTGGACATCAGCAGCTTTTTGATGCCCGCCATACCCTCGCTGAAGATAGCGTGCACGTAGTCGGGGTCAGCCTCTGCCAACATCGTATCGCGCACAGTCTCCATCAGTTGTTGCTTGCGGTCTTGCACCTCGGTCAAGTGGATACGCAGCTTGGGTTCGTCTAGCATCAGCACTGGGTCAATGAACATGCGCAGCGTCAAGTCCAACAGTCTCAGTTCAATCTTAGGGAAACCCATGACCATGTACTTGTCAAACAGCAGCTTGGTCAAGTCCGTGTCGTTGCGGCAGTACTCACCATAACGTGATAGTGCCTCCGGTGTGAAGTCAGCGTAGCGCTTGCCCAGTGCTTGCACCACCTCATCGCCCTTGACGCCCACGCCCATACGCGCGGCTTGGTTGGCCAGACTGTGCGACTTCTCATGCGGGAACAGCGCCCGGGACATACCCATGATATCAATCCACAGCAGCGGGTCAACGCCGTAGTGCCACTTCAGGATAGCTCCGTCAAAGGCAGTGTTTTGGCAAATGACCAGCTTGTTGCCCCAGTAATTCTTACGTAAGACTTGCTCTACCTTAGGCCCCGGCACCCATGCCGCAGGTTCGTCGTTGAGCTTAAGGGAGATGCCGATCGTCTCGTACTGCGGGGAGCGTATGTACTCCTCGGTGGTCAGCGTGGTCAGCGAGTACGTTCGGCTGTAGTAGGTCTCAAGGTCACAGGTTACTAGGCTAGTTGTCACGTTCAATCCGTTCTAAGTCAAGGGCGCGGTTGTAGATGTCCCCTACGCTCCAGTTAAGTTGTTTCTTCTTTGCGTAGGCTTCCCGCTTACGCAGGACTTCTTTTAGTCGGCGCTCCTCCTGTTTCGTCGTCGGTTTTTGGTGTGCGGACAAAAAAGTAGTAATTGGATCGGCATTTTCTGAGGTCATTGACAAGCTCCAAGTTGTTTTCATTAATAACTAAGGCAGTCCCACCCGCTAGGTCGATGCGCCGCAGGTTTTGTATCTGCAGATCAGTGGGTTTGTTGGTCCCCGCCTTGGCTTCGATGCCAAAAAATCGCCCAGCAAGGCAAGCGAGGATGTCGGGGGTGCCGTTGTTAGCGTGCAGCCCCCCTATGTAGTTCACAGCATACGCACCCTGCGCCTTAAGCGCAACATGTATTTTGGCCTTGACCTTGGCCTCGGGCGTCACTTACTCGCCTCCCACATAGCCTTGCGTAGCTGCGCCATTGCGTCCTTAAGGTCGCCTTGATACTGCTCAATTGCGTCCTGCTGTTCCTGCATTCTGATGTACGAATCCATGCAAAACTTGGCTAAGGTCTCGTTGCTCCATGCTGCGAAGTTGGGTAGGTCTTTTGGTTCGTTCATTTTTTTTCTCCGGCGGTCGGTTTGGTTTAGGGCAATTTTCGGGAGGGACAATAACACACCATACGGCAGCCCATTGGCTTTTGCAAGCTGTCCATCTGTCTATGTAAGCGTCAGCCATTTGGGGTAGGGCGCGGTTGATAGCGCCCCTGTCTTTCTCCAACCGCTCGGCCAGTTCAGATACGGTCAGACCGTCAGGGTATTTTTGTAGCACCATGCGGATGCCGTAGTGGTTGGACTTACGCATCCCTACCCCACCCAAACAAGTGCTTTACACGGTACTTCAAGATAAGCCAAATGCTTTGGTTGCGTAAACGCTCCAGTAGTTCAGCCCGTTCCAGCAGCAGTTCGCTGTTGTGCATGGACAGTAGGTTCCATGCTTTCTCAATATCTTCTACTTTCATGTGTTCTCCTGTGGTGGTGTGCAAGTGTGGATAACGGTTAAGTCTCGTGTGCGCTTACCGCAGCGTTCGCAGAAGTTACGTTCCCGCGCTTCCTGCGCATCTATTATTTTGTTTGCCATATCCAAAGCATTCCTCAAGCGGAGCAATTCAAGCTCAATGTCTTTTAGTTTGGCAATTGTCTCAAATGTTTTTTCTTGTGAGTTCATACGTTCTTCTCCTTCTCCAAAAACCGTTCTAACGTTTCGTGTTGGTACTTTGCTTGCCTCGCTGCCGATTCCCAAAAATCAATTAGGGCATGGTGTTTAACCAGCCATGCAAACGTAAGCAGTTCGGGCGTCAACTCTAACTTCGACTCCTTTGCCATCGCTTGTAGCTTCAGCTTTTCTTCTTTCATAATTTCGTATACGTCAGTCATGTTCACCCCCTAATACAGCTTGTATATTTTTCCAATCCTCTGCTTCTGGCTTCCTACCAAACTCGCGCTCAAATTTTTTAGCCGTAGAACCAAACCACATCAAGCGGTTCATAAGTTCTTCATTACCAAGTTTGGCTTGCAGTTGTTTCCATTCCGGTCGGTCTGTGTATTTCATGTGTTCTTCTCCTTTGCGGCAGCTTCGCCAAGTCTAAAAAACCGCAGTTCGCTTTCTGTCATGTTGTGGTATTCGTCGCCTAAATAATCAGCAATCTGCTCATCCGTCAGATCAACCCACGGGCGCTGTGCTGCTTTCTTGCCATCATAGTACCCAGACTGATACGCAATGGCTAGTGAATCTCCGTATACCTGCGTGTCATCGTCATCATCCATTGTTCTTCTCCTTTAAATATCCCGTGCGCATTGGTGTGTCGCTTCTTCATCACAGTCGCACAATGCCTCATAATCCCCGTGAATTTCTTCTGCATACGGACAGGTATGTAGCCCATTGGTCGATGCTTGCTCTGGCTGTGGTGGGTAGTTGTTGCTACTACAAGCCACGCATTCATATAACACCCCTGCTTTGCATTCAGGGCATACCGGCTCCTGCGCTGGCTGTGCCAAGGCGTTGATAGCTGTGAGGGTTTCGTCTGCAAGCTCCCCGCACCACTCATCTTCCCACGGTGTTGTTGCATGACGCGAAATTTCTTTCAACGCCTCCAGCGCTAGCTTCAATGCTTCACTTTCCATTGTTTTTCTCCTGTGCCAATGCTGCTTGCCATCCTGCCCATGCCCAATATGCAAAGCTATCCCGTTCGTACGGGTTGGTGCTGTCGTCGTAGTCACTGTCCCACCAATTATTAAATGCTTCGCAGCCCCATTGCTCTAGTTTGTCCTGCGCCGCAGCGCGTTTTGATTCGTAGCCTGTCATTTTCCGCAACTCCTGCATTTAGTTAATATTGTCCACACGGGGCGCTTGCAATACACGCAATAAGATTGGTAGCCTGTCATCAAAACTTCCCCCATATTAAAAAAGATAACAGCGTCACTGTAGCGGTCACAGCAATCACAGCGATAAGCGCCTTGACGCTGGCGAACACTTCCTCTGCGGGGTCAGGGTCATGCCTGCCGCGCTCCATGTATGCTTTGTCTGCTGGTTTCATTTGTACTCCACATCAGGGATGATTGCAGCGGGTTTAAACACCACACGGTAGTGGTAAACGCTGGCGGGCTTGGCTTCCAACTGCTCAACAAAGTACGTCACGTTGTCGGACAGCCCAAGGAAGTGCTTCTTATAGCTGCTTGGCCCCACCTTGCAGGTGATGGACAGTTCCCTGCCTTTGTCGTGATTACCCAGAGAACACAAGCCCTCGACAGTCAGCATGTAGTCGCCAGTGATGCCGTTATAAAAAACCACACGGCGCGTCACCTCAAATTGATCTGCCGCCTTGGACATATTGCGTGATGCAATGTCTGCGTCTGTTGAGCAGCCAGCAAGTGCTGCTACGGCAGCGGCGATAGCAATAAGTTTTTTCATTTATTTTTCTCCTCGATTAAGTCATTTACTCCCCTGTACACATCGGCGTACAGATTTGCCCACTCCTTGGGCGGCACACCTGCTGCATAACCTGCGTCAACCACAGCCATGATTGCGCGGAAGAAATTAATCCGCTCTGCCTCGGGTAGTGCTTTGATTTGTTCTTGGAATGTCATTTGTTGCGCTCCTTGAGCATTGCGTCTGCCAATTCGTAACAAGCCTTTGCCATTTGTTCATAACTTGGTTGTAGTAAGCTGTCTACTACAAACCCACGCAAGGCTTCAGCCGCGTAATGGTCACGCAGGGTCATGTCCCTTGCAAAGCCGCCTGTCTTTACCAGCCAGTCGGTGTACTCTTTCGCTATCTCTTGGTTGTCTTTCATTTAGTTTCTCCTTCTCGGTTGTTAATACAAAACGCATACCAATTTTTTTCTTGCAGCGCATGGCTAAGTGATGCGGCAAACCTAAGAGCTTGCTGTGTTGTGTCGTTGGGGTCTTCTAGGTGTGACGTAGGTATTTTGCATATCGCCCATAGCCTCAGTGCTTCATCGTCCGACAGTAGTTGCCATTGCTGGCGCGTGCCTTTAAGTATGTTGTGTAGGGCAACAACTTCTTTCTCAGCCTTTAACCACCGGATGGTGATGCACTCCTCGCATTTGCAGCGCCAATCATGCTCTTGTACAGGTACCGGCGAACCCGCCCATAGCGTTTCTTTGTCAATCACTTGTACTCCTCCATGCGCCCGTTCAAGCGCTTGATTCGGTTGACGTTGTAGTCCACAACGCTCTGTGCGTATTCCACAGCCGTCTCGGCTTCGAGCTTCTCAAGGTGGGCGTGTGCCAGTTCAGTGGCAATCATCTCTAAAGGGCTGGGCTTCTTAAATGGTTCGCGCATTAGTGTAAGTAGTTTGTGCATGGTTTACTTAAACAAGTTGTTGAGGGTATCGCGCAAAGCTTTGGCTTGCATGATGGTCAAGTTCTTGATGATGCTGTCCACGTCAAAATTAGTTGTAATGATAGTTGAGCGTGGAGCAGGAACGGGCACCGCCTGTGGCACCGCCTGCGGCACCACCTTGGGGTGCTTCTTAATCTTTGGCCCGGGCTTCTGTTTCAAGCGGGGGTTAAACACAACACGCGACTTGTACGTATCGCCTATCGCTCGCAGCTTGCCGTCCTCTTCAACAACAATGCCGTAGCCCAACATTACCGAAATAAGGGACGTAGTAGATGCAGGCTTGTAGCCTTGTGTATCCAGCACTGCGCAGACCTGTGCCCTAGTTAAGCCGGGGTTGTCACGCACGGCGTTGAATGTAGCTTCGGATACGGGTGTAGGTTTAGTAATCATAGGTGTAGGTGTAGGTTCAGTCCAGTCAGCCATAGCCTTGCGGGCTTCGGCAGCTTCAATAGCTTCTTGCAGTTTTAATCCGAGTGCGGATGTCATTTCAATACTCCTCATCAGGTAGTTGGTTTACAAGGTCGTCGATGCGTTTGTTCAATTCAAATATCTCCTCGTCTCGGTCTTCAATAACGCCGTTCAATCGGTCTACCTCCGTCTCGTAAAAAAGGGCGTCGTCTAAGTCGCGCATCACCATCTCAAGGCGTTCGCACACAAGGGTCAGTAGCCTGTCCTTGTGCTGTGTTAAGTAAACTTCTTTTAGAAGCTCCTCATTGCTTAAGTTTTCATACATCATGGGAAAGTAATCTCCAGTAAGTTGTTGTCTTTGTCTACCCTGAACCATAGGATGACGTCAGGAGGCCCGCTGTCCAATGGACGGAAGTGACCCCCCGCCTTGGCTACGTCTAGGATTAGTTGTAGCCATGCAGGTTGGTGCCCCAGCTCCCCATGGTGGTGGTACACTGGGTCGCCGTCTTCGTGGGTAGACGTATGCCAGTGATCCGTATCCTCCCGGTATCTAATCTCAATTTCCGTAACCTTACGCATCTTGTCCCCAGTCAAACGCAGAAAGAATCTCATCGACCTTCTGCTTGGTTAATACACGAGTACCGTCTTCCTCCCGCAACTCTTTGGGAGTTACGCCTAACAATACCTCCTGAAGCTTACGCCTAGCTGACTCCAACTGTGGGTCGTTTGTCACGTTCATTGCGGTCAGCAACTCACACAACTCCACAGCACCAGTCACGATCGTGTCGTGAAAGATTTTCTTCTTGCCATCCTCGTCCACAGTCAGCCGATCACTGAGCCTAGCCAGCGCTTCGTACAACCGAGTCCATGAGTCCTTGGTCGCTGATGCCAACTGCTCCTCCAGCCTGCGGTCGTACTGCTCCATGAGTTCGCGCTGAACCGCGCTCTCAACATCTAACCGAAAGTCTCCCGATGTTGGTAGCGGCACGAACGCAATGTCCATGCGGAACCTACGTGCCACCTGTGCAGCGTCAGGGTATTCATTGCGATCGAACAGCGTACCGAGCTGAAACGCAGCAGCAGCCACCAGTGTGGAGTACTTAATCAAGAACGCATCGACCAGTGACTGAAACTCAGCTTGGTAACGGTTCATCACCTGCTTGTAGTCCAGCAGCGAGGCAGTGGGCAAAAGGCGCGCACCACGGTCGTTCCAAGGCAGCGTCAGGCGGTAGTGTTCGCTACGTGCACGGGCTTGAAACTTGGTGATGGCGTCCAGTTCTTTGCACTCGGCAAAGAGATTCTTGTACACGCTCGCAGCCTTCTTAGAGCCTGAGCCCTTGGCCAGCGTAACCTCGGCTTGTGTTGCACGGTCTTGCTTACGACCGGAGTAGATGGCAATGTTCAGGTCAACGAGCATTGCGGCGCGTGCCACGCCAGCGATATGGTTAGTAGTCATATAGTCTTTCAGTTGGTTAATTTATTCATTCCTAACAGTGCAATCATGAAGCTCGGGGGAAATACATCGTCACCGATGTATATCTTGTCGTCACGACTGGCAACTTCATTGACCCCGCTGATTCGTACGAACCAGCCAGCATCTTTAGCGCGTTTAGCGTAGGCCACAAGGCCAAATTGTTCAAAGGTCATGCGGTCGGCGTTTGGATGACGCACTTCCCACGTTGGCTCTTTCTTAGTGCCCATAGTGAATCTCCATTGGTAGTTAGTCATTTCCGTAACCTTACGAATCTTTAGCCAGCGTGTTCACCAACTTAAGCGTGTCGTAGTAAGTCTCTGACAGCGGCTTTACTTGGAACCCCCCACGCGGGTCAATCGGGTGTATCTCGTCAATGTATTGATTGCTGGAGCCTCGGCTACCTTTGCCATCGCCTTTGTACACCTGACGTAGTTCTTCGCAGTTATCCAATACCTCCAGCACAATTTGCAGTTGGCGCTCGTTAAGCACTATTTCTTTGTCGTCTACCTTAAATACAAACTTCATTTTCATTCTCCTCAAAAGTTACTTCGTTACATTCGCAATGCTCAATGAACATTGATTTGCTGGTCAGGTGTTCATACTCAGTTTCTAACTCCCGATACAGTTTGTGCGCCAAGTCTTCACAGAATGACAGTACCTCATCCTCAATGCTCAGGTCGCTAATTTGATCGTCGACCAACTCCTCCCACGCCTCTTGGTCAAGGCCTGCAAATACCCCACTAGGCGCAGTCTGATTGGCGTACTCCTCCATGTTGGCCCGCATGTTATTGTTCCTACCTGTCTCCAACCTTACGTAGCTACCGTCGTCCTTGCACCCTAGGTACGCAGCAGGGTGCGTGATGTGGTGCCCCTTCTGTTCCATCCACTCGTAGACGTACACCCGACCAACAAACGCAACGCCATCGCCCTGCGAATGAAACCCGTTGAATGTGATGTCGTCTACACGCACACCCAGTGCCGCGCAGTCCGTTGTAAAGTCCTCGTACAAGTTCTCCCACCACTCGTAGTCAAGGGTGTACTCTGCCCACTTGTAGTACTCTTCCTCAAAGCGCTTGGGGTCGCGGTCTCTCAGTTCAAGTATGTTCATGGTGTCCTCCAATCATGATTGCTACGCACACACCCTCAAGCTCGGTCTTGGCTTCCTCAATGGTCTTGTAGATGATGAGGACGGGCGGGCCTTGCATAGCCTCGCGCAGCTTGGGTGCTACCACCCCACGCACGCCCTCACCGAACGGAGTTATCCATCCGACACGCATGCCGTTGATGTATAGATTTGGGTACTGTTGGTACTCCTCTTTTTCTATCCATTCGATTTTCATAAGTCCACCTCTATTGATCGGTTTACTCTGAGTATCCCTTCACGCTGGTCGCCGTGACTGTTACTTTCAATGTCATGGTCATCCTCACCAACCCGCAAAAACTCGTAGTTGTAGCCTTCAATTTCTTGTAGGTTTTCAAGCATGGTTGTGAACGCAATCACATCAGGGTACGACTCGTACCATTTGACGTCCTCAATAAAGAACTCCAACACGCACTTCTTGTCGTGCCATGTAGCATCCGCGCTCCATTCGTCGTACGCCACCTTGAACGTAGTGTTCATGAGCGTCTTGAGTAACGCGTACTTCTCGGGGTTGCGGTTATCTCCGTAAATAACTGTGGCAACGTCTGAACGATAGCCCATGTCACACCTCCAAATGAATAGTTGTACCGAACGGAGCCGTCATGTCCGTTGTGATGGCCCACAAGGTAGGCACGTCAGTCGTACCCCAGTCACCTACATAGCCATCGGTAAACTGCACGATGGCGTCAGGGGTAATGCGCTTCTTGCGTAGGTAGTCAAACAACACCGCACCATCGGTGCCGCCACCGCCCTTGGGCTTGAGGTCTTGCACAGCAAACTGACCATCCTCAAACGTCTGATGCCCTGCGACTGCCGTGTCCCAGTAGATGACGTGAATCTTGCTCGGCTTGACTTGCTCAATGATGGTCGTAATCTCCGACACGAACCTAGTCATCTCGCTGCTACCGAACACCGAGCCTGACGTATCGAACCCGACCACCAGCTCGTTGAGGGTTGTGCCCACCATGCTTGGCATGTACACGTCGTCAGACAGGAACCTACGATTAGGTTTAGCCCACGATGACTCGTCACGCCCTGTACACGTCTCGGTGATGAAGTCACGCAGCGCCTTACGCCAGTCCACCTTGGGAGCCAACAAGTCACCGAACATACCGTCCGAGCCACCCGCACCTTTGCTACGTTGTTTGCGAATCATCTCGCCTTGACGTATGGCACGACCGATCTCGTCCTCAATCTCTTGGTCAGTCGGTGAGTCACCGCCCGGAGGCCCATCAAAGTCATGCTCGTCGAACCCGTCAGGCCCATCACCATTCTCATCCTCGTCCTCATCCTCTAAGTCGGTGTAAATCTGCAGTACGTTCCAACCACGGTACTTGGGGTCGGGCTGTATACCTACCTTGGGCATCTGAAGGAACCCGCTACCTGCATCGGTATCAGTCAAGCTCAGGTTAACAAAGTGGTCCATCGCCACATTAGCTAGCTTGTGGTTGATTTTGCTCAAGTACTTCCACACAGTCAGGTGACGGTATGCCTTGTGCATAGCCTCGTGCAATACCAGCAAGCGAAGCTCAGGGTCAGTCGCCATGTTCTGCTCAATGAACTCGGGGTTGTACTTGACATTCCAGCCATCGGTACATGCCGTGGGTACGTCCGTGGTTATCTCGACCTTGCCACATGCAAGGATGCCTGCAAATGCACAGAATTCTTTGTGCTGCATGATGGCGATGTGCGCCTTCTTGATTCGGTCTGATACGTTCATGATATTTCCTTAAGTTGTTGCTAAGTCTTAGGCTAAGACTTAGGCCGAGGTGTGAT
>Ga0114962_10000677_pt1 | contig 29799 bp, 46 predicted proteins | sample C_130820_MF_Meta_FD_87017 | JGI IMG/M metagenome (GOLD analysis project Ga0114962, IMG submission 87017) | Freshwater microbial communities from Lake Croche, Canada to study carbon cycling - C_130820_MF_MetaG | ecosystem: Environmental > Aquatic > Freshwater > Lake | place: Lake Croche, Canada...
CACAGGGCCGGTTGCGTGGTAACGGGCTTATCGTTCCTATCCACGCACACCTTGTTTGCCGGATTACCGGCCCTGTTTACAGCATACTACTATTACGACGAACCGGAAGCACCAAAAATGCCCAGCGGATCAGAAGCGCCGAAGCTGTACCGTTCACGGCTCTTGTATCTTACGTTGCCCGTATCAAAATCACCGTCCATTGAGTTTGACAGCGGGGTGCGGACAAAGTGCTTCAGACCGTTAGGAACGTCCGTGGTCAGGAACCAAGCATTGGTATCGGTCAGGAAGTGATTGACGCAATACCCGCCCGGAATAGACCCGTTATTCTTCAGCGCGTTGATGTCGTTGTTGTTGGTGCTAACACGCAGTTCCGTTTCCAGAAGACGTGTAGCAACGAACATCAGGCTGGGGGGAACAACGAGTTTCTTCGGTTTCGCAGCGATCAGCAGACCGCGCTCATCCGTCCAACCGGCGATCTGAATGACAGCAGCCTCAAGTGAGGTTTCATTCAGGTCAGCGGCACCACCAGTATTGCTGTTGGTTCCACCGTTCACCAGCGGGTGCGATGCACTGCACAGGACAACACCGTCACCGTAGGTTGGGCCACCAGTAAACGCGTTGTTAAGGATTGACGCTGCCTTAACTTGCTTGGTGTACGCCATAGCACGGGCCAGACCCTTGGTATAACGCGCCGAAAGGCTGTCATACAGGTTGTCTTCAATCGCTTCTTCAGTGATCGAAAAACCAAGGGCAATGGTTTCGTGTTGGTAACGGGCAGTCCATGCTTCTTGGGCGTTGTCGTAGGCAATTGCTTGACCTTCGTTTTTCACCGGAGCAGCAGAGAAACCCGACAGTTTTGTTTCTTCTTCAAACGAACGCTCAGAGGTTTCAGTCTCGAAAATCTCTTTGTGTTCTTCACCGTACTTTGCGTACTCCAGACCAAACAGGGCATTCAGCCCCGGAAGGAGTTCTTTAAGTAGTTGTGCGCGTGAGATAGCCATTATTTATTCTCCTAGACGCCGGTTGCAAGGCGATATTGATGAATGCCTTGGTTCCACGACACCAGAACTTCGACAAAGGAACCCGTAACCGGCGCGGTATCAGGCACAACGTCCACAACTTTAAACGGAATTGCTGCCGTAGTTGCGGTGCTGTTCAGCACACAATGTGCGCTGTTGCCGGTGGTTGTGCTACCCACGTTAGCAACCAGAGCAGCGTTTCCGCCAACCATCGTCGCCCGTGTAGCTTGAGCAACCACAGTCGTGCCAGAAACAATCGCGGTCTTCATCACCAGATCGGGATCATCCGCAACATACGCGGTAATCGCAGTCGGGGTGTCCGGAGTGCCAGTGGTCAGGGCGGGGTAGTACTGCCCATAAATGCGCTGGCCCGAAGAGTTGATGTAGCTGCAACCCATGAAGATGCCAACCACGTTAACGGTGGTCACCGTCAGCACAGCCGTAGTAATACAGCCGTTAGACGACATCAGAACAACGTCACCAAAGTAAATACTGGTGCCATGTGCCGTTTGGATCGGGATTTGCCGGGTTGAACCGGAAAAAACCTGTCCGCCCAGCAGGTTTACGGGGATTAGCCCGTAGGGGGCTGAAACAGTAGGATAAGCCATTAAGGACTCCTGTTAGATTGGTTATTTGCTACCACGACCAAACGAAACGCCTGATTTGCGCTCACTAAAGAGCGGCATACGGGCATCGTTGGTCTGCATAAAGTTATTATCGACGGCTTTTTCTTGAGCGTCCGAGGCTTTCTGGTAAAAGGCAGCGCGTTGTTCCATAAATTCCCTTGGAATTTTGCACAGTAGAAGCCCACCGATCTCAATATTGCCTTTAAACCTGCTGTTGGGATCGGCAAACACGTGCATATGCGGTTGCGATTCCGCTTTTACAGGTTCCCAACCTTCACGAAACTTTGCAGACGTATTCGTGGGGTCGAATTGCCCCAACAGTGCCGTCCGAACCCACCTGAATGCGTACCCTTCTTCCGGTTGAGGGGTGGGCAATCCAGTTGGTTGCACCCAACGTGATGGACGCTGCGTAGTTTCCCTAGCTTCAGATTCACGACCCACGCGGTTTTCAGCCATTGTTATTCTCCAATCGTAGAACTTCCCGTGCATACGCTTCGTTAGTCAGGTTAAATTTCTTAGCCAGATTTACTTGCGTAGGCGATAGTTTGACTTGTCTAGGCGCGGTTGACCGCGTTGCTGGAGCCACAACATTAGCTGCTTTGCGCTGGACAGGTTTTTCCTGCTCCTGCGTTTGCTCTTCCTCAAAATTCTCGGGGAATCGCTTTCTTACTCCCGCGTCAATACGGTGGTAGTAATCATCACTAAGCGGGTCGATACCCGAACGGACTAGTTTTTCGTGCAGACCCAGCGCGAGGCTAGTCATTTCCTCGTCTACACCCCACCAAGTATTTTTAGACTTCCAAGTTTCTGCCTTGGAGTCAACTACTTGACGCGGTGCTTGTGCCTGATCTTCACGTTGTACACTTGTTTCTGGGGGCTGTAAAGTAGGCTTATATTGCTGGTAATCCCTAAGTTTTAACTTAGCGTCTGTAAGTGCTTCCTGCGCGTCAGCAATTTTTTCGGCATCTCCTGCTTCGTATGCCTGTTTTAGTTGCTCTTTGGCAGTTAAGACTTCCCCGTTTGCCGTCTTGGTAATCTCCTCAACAAACAGTTTTTCACCTGCACCAAGCCGTTGTTTTAACTGTCTATTCTCCTCAATATACCCATTGGCAAAACGCAGCGCCTCATCTTTTTCGCGTGATGCAGTCTCTTTGGCGCGGCGTTCGTCGTGCCAGACCTTTTTCATCTGCCCAAGGCGTTTCTTTACCTTGTCGGAATACTCTTCAAGGTCATCCTTTTCAAGTTCCGCCACCAACTCTTTGGGCAGTGGTTCGCGCCCTTGGTCTGCTTTGGGAGTGTCGTCAACAATCTCTATCTGGATGTCGTCTGCCGACTCTGTTTGAGCGCCGTCTGCCGACTCCGTTTTCGTAGCCTCATGCGGAAATTTATATTCGTCCATGTGCTGCTCCTATGCCCTTGCAACACCGCGAGGATCTTCAACTACTCCCTCGACGGCATCGTCATTGATGATGCGGAATTCCCTACCGTGGATTTTCAGCCTTGATCCCGTATTGGGGCGTACCAGAACAAAGTCACCTTTATTGCACCAAGCGCCAGTTGGGAATCGCTTTTCGTCTTTGTAGCAATCCGGCCCCAATTCCATGACAAACAGCACTGTAGTCAGGCGTTCTTCAGCAAACACGGTTGCATCTGCCTTGATAATCCCGCTATCAAATTTATCTTCGGCTTCAGGAACCATGCACAGAATATGAAACCCAGAGGGGTTTGGTATCTGTTTAGCTTTCTTTTCTGCTGTCTCTGGCAGCGGTGTTGCGTCTGCACCAATCAATAGTTCACTCATCGTCTCCCGTCTCCATACGTTCTGCAAGGTCTGTGATTAGTTGCCTTGCGAACTCCAGACCTTGGATGAATCCGCAAAGTTTTTGATACTCGTCATATGTTTTGGCAGCACCACCACCTAAATGCTGTTCTATCTCAACACACCGTTCACTAAGTTTATCGTTGAGGTATTCAAAAGAACTATTGGAGTTCATTGTCCGTTAGACCCTTTTGGAGGTTGCGCTGTTTGCGTCCTGCTTTTTGCTATATCAATACCCAATTTTGTTCCTTCAAGTTCCTGCTTGTTTTGTTGTTCCGTCTGGTGTTTCTTAATCTCAACACCCAGTTTTGTGCCCTCGTAATCTTGCTTCGCCTTCAAAGCCTCTTCCTTGATGCGGATCTCATCGGCCTTGGCAGCAGCGTCCATCATGTCTTTCTTCGACTTGCGCTGCACTTCTTGTTCTTTAATCTGGAGTTCTTTCTGCTGCATCTGGATCAGCGGGTCTTGTTGCTGTTGCTGGGCTTGTTGTTGCTGGGCTTGTGAGGTGTTCTTCTGCAGTAACTTCATCGCCGCTTGTGCAGCAAGCTGGGACAACTGAACTTCAATCTCCGGGGGCAGTACGCGTTCTTCGGCTTCATCCCCTTCTTCAGCCATCGGGGGCAGCGCGGCACCCAACTGTTTCTCTATTTCCTTCCTGTACGCAAACGCCGTATGCTCCATGACATGTGCAGCCGCCGCTGCCATAATTGCTTGGGCTTGCGGGTTCTGGCCCATTATCGCGGCAATTTTTGGGTCTTTCATTGCAGCCATATGCACCCCCAAATGCGCCTCATGGTCTTGGTACAAGAACGCCTTGACTGGCTTGCCGTTCAGCAAGTTCATGTTCTCAGACACAGGGTCAACCGGCTTCATGTTGGTCTTGTCAGGCACAATCTTGGAGGCGTTTCTCATGCCCAACGTCTCAATCATCTGACGATGCAGGAACGGCAGGTCGTAGATCTGGGGTGCAGTCTGGGAAAGCTGCAGCACCGCTTGATACTGCACAACCCTCTGGCTCATCGTCGAAGCATTGGGGTCAGACACCGGGATGACATCCACCAGATCATAGTCGGCGCGTTTAGCCCTGCGACTACCTACTTCAGGCTCGTAGTTATATTCTTCAGGGGTGTTGTCCCGAATTATCTCGGCCAACAACTTGAACTCCTGTTTCATGGTGTAGTGAATCCGCGCCTGAACCGCGCTCATCACTTTCAACACCCGCTCCAGAATAGCCAACGTAGTCCCAACCGGGGACTGAGCAGACATATCCGATACTTTCAAATCAGCCACTGCTGCAAACCTGCGCCCATCCTCCACAATCTTGTCCATCAGCAGAGATAGCGTCTGGCTCGGCTCCTTGTAAGGCAGCGGCAGGATGTTGTCGCGGATGGCTCCAGAGGGTAGGTCTACATCCCTGAACTCCCCCGGCGCAATCGGTGTGTCATCACCTTTGATCCGCAGACCCCGCGCTTTCAAGCCACCGGGCAGGTTGGACAGGGTTCCCGCATCTACAAGCTGACGAAGAAGGGAGGTTGCTGCATTGGCGTGGCCCCCGATCAAGTGGATCAGGCCGAAGTAATAGAACCCGAAGCCGGGGATGTATCCATAGTGTACGAAGTGCTGGCGGCGTGACTTCAGTTTGTCGTCTTCCAACCAATTCCTGCGTACCGCCAATACCGTCCCTGTTGATTTTTCTATGGTTACTACATAGGGCAGTGCTATGCCGGTAGGTTCTCCGTCTTTCTCGTCTTCGTAACCTTCCAGATCAATGTCAACGTGCATCTCTAGAATCTGGTAACGGTTATCCGCTGTGGCGCTAAACCCCTGCTCTTTAGCTTTTTGTTTCTCCACATCGTCCATCACCAAGGACGGCTCACCAAGGTCTACATCCCGGTAGAACCCAGCCACCTGCAACCGGCGCATCTCGTTTTCTGTCTTACGCATCCGGTGCGTAACACGCTCGGCAGACTCAAGGTTCATCGCCCCATAGGGCACCACGATATCTTCCGGTGCAATAAACACCGCCGTCTGGCGCTCAAGGGCGGGGTCAAAGTAAATTTTCTTGAAGGCATTACCCGACAGACACAAGGTAATGAGGAGGCGTTCATGCTCTGGGCGATACTCCCGCATCACCTCGGTCAACTCATAGTTCATGTCTTCCTGCACACGAATTGACGCGTCTTTCTTAGCGACTGTCTCCTTGCCAATTATCCGTGCGCGTACCGGCCCGGTCGCCGGAAAAGTCTCCATGATCGTTTCTGACTGGAATTTGACTGCAGACTCCATCAGCAGGGGGTGGTACACCCCACAAGCACCGGGCCACGGCTCCGTGCGCTCCTCGTACTTCAACCCCAGCAGCTTCAAACCCTTGACGTAGGTATCCAACCAGTCTTTGCGGGAAGAGATATCCGCATCGTAGTCTCCCAGCAAATCACTAGACAGCGTTGTCAACGTGCGCTCGTCCATCTCATCTGCAAGGTTGCACCCAAAATCCCCACCTTCTTCCTCTGGGACAATCTCCATGCCGTTGATCTTGACCGACTCCGGGTCAACGATCTCTATCTCCATATCTGGCTCATCCGTAAGAGACTCAAGCCCTTGAGGTGCTTGGTATAGTGCTTTGTCTACGTTAGTAGCCATAACTTATCCTTAGTAGTACCCAGCACTACGCCGGGGCTTAAATTGTTTTTTTGGTTCCGGTTCATCACTTGGGAGCCGGATAAAGCCGCCCTGCCTGAATCGCATCAGCGCCATGATTGTGGAGTCAACCAAGTCGTCGTGGCTCATAAAAGGAAACCCTGCTATCTCCTCCATTAACTCCTCCGCAAACCGCGTTTGGGGGAGCCAGACCAATCCCGCTTTAATAATGTCCGCCACGGAATTCAAACGGGCAAATTTATCCCCTGATCCCCGGTGCGGGGTGTACTCCTGCACGATCATACCCGTGCGGCGCAACTCCTGATACAAGGGGGTGCCGCTGGACTTCTTCTCCACAATGAAACTATCTGGCTTCCAGTAATCATATTCTGCTTTAGCCAACTCTTTTAGTTCGGGGAACTCAACCCTGTTTTTGATTGAATTCAAGAGGATGATCTGGTGGTTGTCCTCTTCCTCATTGACGAACACTCCCCATATAGTAATGGCGGTAAAGTCCGCCCGGTTGTGCTTCTCCGCTGCAGCATCCAGCGACATGATTATGTAATCGCACTTGGGAGGATTTTCCCGTTCCCATAGCCGCCACCACTCCCGTTGAACAAGTGCAGACTCTTCAGCCGTGGGTTCCTGCTGGTACTGGGAGTTCCACTGAAACAGCGGCATTGACGCTTTGGTTTTGAGCAATGCCTCCAGTGGCAACCATTCCGGCCACAACGCTTTTTGCTCGTATTCCCCTGTTTTTGGGTCTTCTACGCTCAAAATAGCTGGAAATTCCACTATTTCGTACTGATCCGACATCTCATTCTGGGCCATATCCCGTGTAACCCGCCCAGTCAAGTCGTCCATATGCCATCGAGTCTGCACAATAGCCACCCGGCCACCCGGCATCAGGCGAGTACGTGCGCCATAAGTAAACCACTCATAAGCGCGACCAAAAACATCATAGTTCCCACCCAAAACGTCCTGTTCTGAGTGTGGGTCGTCCACTAAGAGCAGATCAGCGCCCCGTCCAGCAAGCGCGGAGCCTACGCCGCAAGCGTAATACTCCCCTCCGGAGTTAGTATTCCAACGCCCTGCTGATTTAGAGTCCGCAGCAAGCGTAACGGTAGGAAAAATCCCCTTATATAGGTCAGAATCGATGATATTTCGCACTTTACGGCCAAAATCCACCGCCAAATCGGTGGTGTGCGACACCATCAGTACCTTCTTATCCGGGTATTTACCTAAGAACCACGCTGGGAAGTAGATAGACACTAGTTGGCTCTTGCCATGACGCGGCGGGATGTTCACGCAGATGCGGTCTTTCTTACCCTCGGCAATCTCCATGAGCAAGTCCGCCAAAATTTGATGGTGGCGACCTACTTTATAGTCAGGCTGCATATATTTACAGAATTCTACGAGGTCTAGCTGGCACTTCTTTACGGCACGGCGGCGCTGTAACTCCTCGGCAATACGCAGCACCTCCTCCTGCTCGGCTGGCGTAAGTATATGCAGGTTGTTATACAGGCAGCGAAGCTCTGCCTCGGACAGGGATGTGCTAGTGATCAAGGGGGGGCTTGTCCGCACTCAATCCAAGTTCTTCGGAGAGGTTTATCATCTCCCCGCCCACCTCTACCATATCAGCATCATCGACATCCATAAGCAGCCGCAGCTTGCTACGCAGCCTTTCTTCAAGTTCCGACGAACTCTGGTGGGTCACCACCACTTCGCTGCGTTCGGTAAACAGCCCCACATCAGAGATCTTGCCCAGCAACTCCAACGCACGAATGCGTATTTTCGGGTCAGGGTTATCTGATTCCAAAATTAACTTGTTGGTTACAAGATGCCTGATCTGCACTGCGCGATCTACAACGGCGTGAGAGTACTCCGCAATAATGTTTCGCGTGAGCAAGATGGCCGCAGGGGGCGTTGCCGATAGCGTTTTAGTTGTAGGTAGTTCTTTGGGCTGGTCTTCAGTTGCCGCAAACTCTTCAACGATCCGAGCGGCAATGTCTGCATCGTCCAACGTAGGGGCTACTTCTAGTCCCTCTTCCTGCAGCAACTTGATTGTTGCACAGGCTGCAATGACTCCCTCGGAGAACTCAAGGGGTGTTAGGGCTTCGACAGGCATCGAAACGCCCACATCCGGCGTACATACAATTGTCATGCAATGCAGTCCTTTAGGACAGTTTCGTAAATTATAACGAAATAGGGGGTGGGGGGTACAAAAATAAAAAGTGACGGGGGGTGTTCCTATAACAAGGGGGGTGGGGGGCCACTTTGGAAAAAGTAGGGACAGTGGTAGCAGAATAGTAATTCACAAGCTGCCGGGACTCCGAACCCTACAGCGGGGGGTCGGGTGGTAGTGGGGTAACAAAGTAACCATATGTTACCTAGTACCATCGTACGATAACGCTTGACAGTATCTGCTAGATATGAGACTATCTGTTCACGGTGTCGCCGATGCCGAAACAGAGAGAGGTAGAGAATGAGCGCATTTAACGTTGATCATGTTGGACAGTCTGCGCAAAGCTTTGCGCAGTCAGAAGTAGCCGCACAAGGCGCGGTAGAGCAAATGGCCGCAGTGTTAGGGCAGAAGCCGAGCTTTGAATTGTGGGAGGCCGTGTTTACAGTGTGGAGCACAGCTTACGCTGATGCGTCGAAGTGTAATGACGCTGCGGTCAAGATGGCCCGGTCAAGGTTTTACGCCCGACTTAAGGTTACATTCGGCATAGAAAAGCCCAAGGCAACAAGCCCCAAGGCGATAGAGATCGACGCGAAGCGTCAAGAGGCAAATAGCGCGGCTGATGATTGGGCTGCAACGTGTGGGTACGATATGGAAACCATGCGTACCCTTGCGGCTGATTTCTACGCCACGGGAAACAAAGCCGGATTCAAGATTGCCGAGCTTGCGATTAAGACAGTAGAGAAAGAGGCAAAAGCCTTGTCGGTTGATGCGTTGCGTGATTTGAAGGAAGAGCTTCGCAAGCTCATGAAGGAAGCCACTGCCGATAAATTGCAAAATGCGATTAACGCACTGAAGTAACGTAATACCCTCCCGGCGATTCGCCGGGAGGGAACCTAGTGGGAGGATGCATCATGATTACGTTTTACCGCCACGGATCAGATGGAACGGTAAACTTGTTTTATCGTCCGGAAGGGACAAACTACATATTTCAGGTGGGTCAGAGTATGCTTCCGGCCTCTGCAGAAAAGTCTCAATGGATTATTCAATGGGACGGAAATCCGGAATATGATTCGGGATATATGCAATACACGTTCACGGATAAAGCATCTGCGGTTAGAGAATTTGCGAAAATGGAACAGGAAGAAAATTCGCGGAGATAAAATCCCGCAGCAAACTAAGCCGCCTTCGGGCGGTTTTTTTTCGCCCTTTTTTTGCTGGAACAAAGCAACAACCTGTTACTTTGTTCTACACCCTACGATCTACGTTCCACAGTCTACGCACCCCTTGATGCCAGTTTCTTGAGCGGCGATGGGCCTATGGCATAGCAGGATTCAAATCACCATTTCAATCCGCCAAGATGCCAGTTTCTTGAGCGGCGATGGGCCTTACGTTCCAGCCCTCGTCGAGGGTGGGCCTATGGGCAGCGGGGGCTGGAACAAAGTAACATCACGTTACGTTGTTCTACATATCTGCTGGATATGTTATAAGTTCTATGCCTTCTGGTGGTGCCAAGTGGTAGATGGCGGAATCCCCAGAATATCCGTTAAAACACTTTTTGGTTTCTGCGCGACTGTTTTGGGGCTAAAGTGGTGCCAAGTGGTATATGGCGGAATCCCCAGAATAACCGTTAAAACGCTATTTTATTTCTATAGCGTATTCAGCTAATAAATACATATTCGCTAGGTAAATACATTTGCCGGTTTTTGCCCGTTAAGCATATGGCAGTTCGCGGTACACGGTGCAACGCGGCGCGGCAAACTGCAGCAAAGTGAACCAAAACATTTTATCCGGAATGTTCCAGAATTTCACCATTTGGCTGGGGATTGCACCAAAAGTTGGAAGAATGCTTTGCGGCACCACTTGGCACCACCATTTGAGGATGGTAAATTGTAGTATAGTATAGTATATAGTATTAAATATTTTTTTATTTTAGAATGTTCCAATGTTCCAAGAAAAAAACGACGCGTCGCCAAAATTTCCGGTTTTTGTGGGGGTGCCATCCTGCTTCGCCTATTTCACTCCCAATCTCCCCAAGTCATTTTTACCCCCTCACCTCAGGATAAAAGAACAATATCATTAATCATAGACTTACATGCCCACGTACCACGGATTTTCACGGCAAAAATGGGGATTCCGCCCCGCGCCACCCTGCACCGCCCTATCCCACCCCAAACCACTATTGCTACCCATATTAGGAATAGTTATCACTCCAAAAACGAAAAAGTGTTTTAACGGATATTCTGGGGATTGCACTCTTTGATGCTAGCGCCCACCAAACATACCCAAACACTAAAATAAAAATCGTAAAGTGTTTTTACGGATAAATAGGCGAATATACTATCCACTACCTGCCACAACCAGTTGACATTTACTGATAGTTGTGGTATACTTGTTTTTGAAACGGTAGGACAGGTCGGCGGGTCTCACGCCCCCCGGCTGGCAGTGCAGGTGTAGAACAAAGTAACGCGGTGTTACCTTGTTCTTGTGCTAGGGATTCAGAGCTTGAGTCTGCAAGGGAAGTACTGGCAATAGCCGAACGCCCCACGCTGCAAGGTGGGCAGTCAGTAGGCCGGGAGTAATCCCGAGGGCGGCAGTAGCGCACACAGATGCGATGCCCTGCAAAACAGAGACCTTGTGAGTACGGGGTGTGCGTAGTTGGCCGCACTGGAGTGCGGTGAAGCCCCGTAAGGACGACTGAACGAAGGCGCACTTGGCAGGTAATGGTGAAGACCCCCCGGCTACGGCATGGTGTGCTCACGCGCACCTAAACCGCCGGGGGCTTTCTCATGGGCACTGCGGTGTTCATGGGAAAGCGGGAAGCGCAGTACACAAGGTAACAGCCTGTTACTTTGTTCCAACACAGGAGGAGAACTGAGATGCAGGTAATCCAGATGAAGCAGTGGGAGGCCGATGCAATACACGGTGGCCTGACCCAGACCACCAAGATGCCATGTCGATCTTACTCCACCCCTACGGCCCTGTGCGTGACGGGGTTCAAGATGGCGCAGATACCGGGGTCGATCTGCTCCGAGTGCTACGCCATGAAGGGTATGTACAAGATGTACGCCAGCAACATCGAACCTGCGCAACACGCACGGCATGAGGCGATGCTAACCGACCCGGCATGGTGCGATGCGATGGTGGCCTCACTAGGTGCCAGCCCGTACTTCAGGTGGTTCGACTCAGGCGATATCCCCTCCCTTGAAGCCTTGGAACGTATTGTCGAGGTCTGTGTGCGCACCCCGGACACACTGCACTGGCTCCCCACAAGGGAGTACGGCATGGTCAAGGCGTATATCGCCAAGCACGGCAAGGACTCAATACCAGACAACCTGATCATCAGGCTGAGTGCCATGTACCCAGACCGTCCCACCGTGGTGCCCCTGTCCCTGCAGGGTATCAAGAACGTGCTTACAAGTAATGTACACACTAAGGGCACGGTGCCCACAGGTTCCAAGTGCGGTGCCCCCACACGAGGGGGGCGGTGTGGCCCGTGCCGTGACTGCTGGGATGTGACCGTCGAAGCAGTTTCATATTGTAAACACTAGGAGGTGTGAGATGAAAGAAACCCTGAACTGGCAAGACCTACGTGCCCTAGGTACGACAGACAACGGGGGGCGGTGGCATCCAAGACCCGACATAGCTGAGTACTTCAACGCTATCCGGAGTCCATCCCGTGCGTGGCCTCACAGCTACGCCAAAGCTGCAATGACCAACAAGTTTGCCAACTGGCTGTTCGCTAATCGGTTGGCGGTGGCTCAACGATTTTTCAAGGAGGTGCCAGATGAACCGTAAGTACATCAAGAGATTCAGGGTTGAGACAGACGGGGGCCGGATCGTCGGCCACGCCGACACCGTTGAGGTGGCAGAGTTTATTGCCAGCAAGGGACGGGGGCGGTGGGTGTTCCGGTGGTTTGAAGGGCGCTACTGCTGCGCTAAACAATACTAACAGGGAGTAGACAAATGGAAAGCGTTTACGGCTTTTACATCAAAGATGATATGGACGTTGTATTTCAGCAAGCAATAAGCGATGGGCGGATGTCCCTCTCAGAGGCCCAGATGTATATGTACATGGGCACCCAGCACGGGGTGGATACGTTCAAGCACGTAGATACGAGGGAGTACCTCAAGTGATCGACAGGCAGAAGCAACTACGCAAGGCTATGAACATCTACAAGACCCTCGGCCCGTGGGTCGCGGCGCGGTACATGGCGCGTCGAGGCTGGAGTATTGAAGCGGCACTGTACGTGCTGATTGGCCGGGTGCGGTAGCAACAGGCGGACATCGTGTCCGCTTGTTCCATATAACTAGATAACGGAGATATTGCAGACATGACTATCACTAACGATAACGAATTGAACATGGTGCTGGACTCCCTACCCCTGCCGAGCATTTCCGCCAGCGCAGTGCTGGCCGAGTTGAGTATCGGGAGCTACAACCCGCAGCGTAAGGATCACCGAGTGACAGACACCGTGAACACGGTGGAGGGTGCGTCAAGCGACACCGGGCAGTACACCAAGCGCCTGTTCCCCGGCATCAAGTTGTTCACACAGGTCAAGACTCTTGAGATGAGGGCACGGTTGGTGCACCGCGAGTTGACCATGCCGTGGAGCGACAACGGCCAGCGCATCTTGGTCACCCCCATTATTCCGGAATACGTGTTCGGGATCAGCGCAGTGCGTAACGACTTCTGGGCCACCGTGCTGGATATCCAGAATAACTACGATGCCATCATGCTGGAGGTGCAGCACAAGATGGGTGCCTTGTTCGACCCGTCCCTGTACCCCAGCAGGTTGGATATCGTGAAGCAGTTCAAGTTTCATGAAGCGCGTGTCCCTGTGCCTGAGACCAATGACTTCGACAGGATCGCCGGGTCTGCTCAGGCGGTGATGCGCGAGGAGTTTGAGCGGCACCTGCGCCATGTGCGTGAGGGGATCGTGGTCGAGATGACTACCAATACACGCAAGGTGTTGGAGAAGATGTCCGAGCGCCTTGACTACGAGGGGGGCGACGACAAGAAGGGGTTCAAGAACACGCTGGTGACTAACGTGTCGGACTGGCACGACAAGCTGGGTAAGTTCAACGAGGTGGTCAAGCTGCCTGAGATGGAGAAGATGCACAGGCAGATAGGTGATGTGCTGGACAACATCACACCCGAGGTGCTGCGCGTGAGTTCTGAGGTGCGCGGTGATGTGAAGCGCAAGGTGGACAGCATCCTGAAGACGCTGGACTGGTAAACACTAAATAACGGAGATATTGCAGACATGGCAAACATCAACACAGCATCATACGACCTGACACTCAGCCAGACGGTTGACCTCATCAAGGCTATCGGCACAAAGAAGTCCGTGCTGGTCGAGGGGCACATGGGCAGCGGCAAGAGCAGCATCCTGAAGATGCTGGCGGCTGAGTTCCCGACACACACTGCGGTGTACTTCGACTGCACAAACAAGGATCTCATGGACTTGGGTGCACCCAAGGTGGTGCGCTACGACGAGACGGGCATGGAGTACCTGACCATGATCCCGAACGAGGAGCTTGGACTGCACTTTGATCGCCCCATCATCCTGATGTTTGATGAGATCGGCAAGAACAAGGGCATCATCAACGGGGTGCGGCGCATCCTGCTTGAACGTGCGGTGTTTGGCCGGATGCTGCACCCGGATAGCTTGGTGTTTGCTACGACTAACCTTGGGGCGGAGAACGTGGGCGATGTGTTCCCACCGCACTCACGCAATGCCATCGTGTGTACCCGGATGCGTAAGTACAACGCACAGGAGTGGGTGGAGATGTATGCCATCAATGCAGATGTGCACCCGGTGGTGATGGCATGGGTGTTGAAGGAAGCGCCGCAGGTGTTCCAGTCATTTGAGGAAGTAGAGAAGCCCGATGCGGCAGAGACGGACGGCGGCAACCCGTACATCTACCACCCCAAGGCAGTGGGCCGCAAGGCGTTCACCACGCACAGGTCTGTCGAGAGTGCGAGTGACATCATGAAGCAGAAGGATCTCATGGACGACATGACGCTCAAGGCTGCGCTTGCAGGTACGGTGGGTGTTCGCGCCGCTGCGGATCTTGTGACGTACATGAAGATCGCAGAGGATATGCCCACAGCAGAGAGTATCAAGGAGTCGCCTAAGACGGCGAAGATCCCGGCCAGCGCAGCAGCCGTGTGCATGGTCATCATGCGTACCCTGAACACGCTTGACCGTAGCTGGATCAATGCATGGATGGAGTACATGGAGCGCCTTGATGCACCAGAGCAAGCGATGTTCGCCTTGTCGGTGCGGTCACAGAAGTACAAGCACCGTGAGTTGGTGATGACAAACAAGAAGTACACCGAGTGGTGCTTGAAGAATCAGCACCTCAACATGGCCGACAAGAAGTAAGGGAGCACATATCATGGCATTGATATTCGGAACCAAGCTGACGGCGGAGCAGCGCCTTGAGCAAGCGACGAGCAAGATCATGGCGCATGGCAAGTACGATGCGCTGATGGGGTTGCTGATGTATGGCGATGTGACTGTGGATGAAACCACACCCACCGCGTGTACCGATGGCAAGAACGAGAGGTACGGACGGGCTTACCTTGACAAGTTGACTGACCCGGAGGTCAGGTTCCTGCGGCTGCATGAGTGTGTCCACAAGATGCGCCGCGACCTGCATATCTACGAGTACCTGTACAAGCGCAATCCACAGAAGGCTAACGAGGCGTGTGATTATGTAGATAACGCCACGCTCATTGACTGGGACGCCGGTGAGAAGTTTATCGTCATGCCGCAGGGGGGGATGTATGACCCGCAGTTCAAGGGCATGGATGCCAAGCAGGTCTTTGACATTATCTGTAAGCCCGAGCCGGATGAGCCGGGTGACGGTGAGCCGGGTGACGGTGAGCCGGGTGAGCCGGGGGAGGGTGAGCCTGAGCCGGGTGATGGTCAGGGTGCGGGACTGGATAGCCACGACTGGGAGGCGGCGGGGAAGTTGACTGCCGAGGAGCGCGATGAGATGGCGCAGGATATTGACGATGCGCTGCGGCAGGGTGGGATGTATGCAGGGCGCACGGGTACGGGTGGCAAGCGACTGATTGAGAATCTGCTTGATGCCAAGGTGCGGTGGGAGGATGCACTGCGCGATTACTTGCAGCAGCAGTTGGCGGGGCGGGACTACTCATCATGGAGGAAGTTCCACCGCCGGGGCATTGCGAACGATTGCTATATGCCTAGTGGTGTGACAGATACATTGGGTGAGGTGGTGATCGGTATTGATACTTCTGGATCAATAGGTAGCGCGTTCATATCGCAGTTCCTAGGTGAGGTGAAAGGCATCTGCGACACTTTACAACCAGAGAAGATTCGTTTACTTTACTGGGACACAAGCGTGTGCCGCGAGGAAGTGTATGTGGCGCAGGACTTCGATAGCATTATCCGGACAACGAAGCCGGAAGGGGGTGGGGGTACTGATCCCCTATGTGTAAAGCAGCATCTTGAGCAGAACAACATCAAGCCCGAGTGTGTGGTTATGTTGACGGATGGGTACGTTGGTAGCTGGGGTGGCGAGTGGCCTGTCCCCGTGCTGTGGTGCGTACTCAACAACAAGTCAGCAGCCCCGACTAACGGGCAAGTCCTTCACATAGATATCTAGGAGATACCATGTACAAGCACGTAGGCATTACTTCTTTGGTCAGCCCAAGCCCAGAGAGTACAGAGGCACTCAAAACGATTGCGGATGCGGCGCGAAACGCGGGGCATGAGGGATGGCTTGATGGGGTGCCTGTGATCCCAGAGTTGTATGCGCTGGGTGCAGGGGTGCGCAGAATGATTCCGTCCGTGAAGTTCTATGGTTCTATTATTTCGTGCAACCACGACGACAGGATTTTTGGGGGGCCATATCGTTTCTCCGAGGTTCATGCAGTGGTGAACGATTCACCTTATTCCACTGCGCGGATCGGGTATGGGAAGTACCGTGGGCAGAAAGGGGATCGACACTACATGGTTGATTCGCGGGGTATATCAAACGAGAAGTACATGACTGGCCGGGAGCAGTACTCCATGAAGCTTGCCAGTAAGCTGGAGGTAGCCGTCAAGAACGCTGTTGCCAACATGATCCCGCATACCCCCGGCGAGATAGCCAAGCTTACGTATGAGAAGTATACGGAGCGTTCTGTCAAAGCAGGGCAATCAAAAGCTAACAAGCTGCCAGCCCTGATGAACGCGGTGTCTCATTCCGCGCTATTGAACGAGATCCGTGCACTCCACGCACAGGGCGCGACTTTCATTACCCCTGAGTTCCAAGCGATTGTGGACAACATGGACGAGGCTGTGTCTCTGGCTAATGAAGAACGCAGCAAGCGCATAGACGCTACGCTTGTTCACTTCACCCAGCGTAGTGGCCGCATTATTGCGCGGTGCGTAACGTGTAACGATATCCGCCGTCACACCACGATGTACACCGTTCCGAACTCCGAGGACTTTGAGATGGATGCCATACCTCCGTATATCGCAGAGAAGGTGGCGGTGTTGCAGACCCTTGAGCGGGGGAACCATGTAGATGGTGTAGGTATGAAAGTAATAGATACGCTGTACTGGGTAGAGAAGTAACAACCTTCCACCGCTTCTGGCTACCACCAGAAGCCAGTTCCCTAGGAGAAACGATATGACAACGAGCAAATCAATATTGCGGCAAAACTATGAGGCCGGGGTGAAGCCCCGCATCAGAATGGAAGCAGATAAAACGAAGGTGAACAGGCTTGCCAACGCTACGCAAGTGGGGGGTACGCACTACAAGGACAAGAAGCTGCAACCGTGGGACGCTATCGCGGCATGGGACTGCGGGTTTCTGGATGGCAACGTGATCAAGTATGTCGTGAGATACCGCAGCAAGGGTGGGGTCGAAGACTTGAAGAAGGCGCGGCACTACTTGGACAAGTTGATTGAACTGGAGGGGTTGAAATGAAAACCTCGCTGGAAATGGAGTCCCGCCTATGGGACTTCAACAGCCGTTTGCCTACACCCAGAGGAACTGAAATGAAAACGAGTGAACTGCAAGGCGCTGCCCTTGATTGGGCAGTAGCAGAAGCCAAAGGGACTGTGCATAAAAACGACGAGGGGGAATATCACAGTTGGTGGCCCTCCACCCATTGGGCGCAGGGTGGCCCGATCATTGAGCGGGAGAAATTAACCGTTGCACCAAACGATCAAAAGTCGTATGTCGAGCAGGAAGCATGGACTTCATACCGCATCAAAACCTTGTTTACCGATCAAGGCGACATAGACTATCAAACCGGCCCAACACCACTCATCGCAGCCATGCGCTGCTACGTGGCATCCAAGCTGGGCGAAGAAGTCGAGATACCGGAGGGACTGAAATGAAAGCTGACCATAAGACCGCACTACTTGCCTTGATCGAATCCATCCGCGAGGTGGGTGCGTCCCACCAGTATGACAACGAGCAAGGCGTTCACTGGATGAACAACGAAGCTGCTGCTAAGTGGGCTACGCAGAACAAGAACTACCTCGCCGCTGCCGAGGTCATGCATGCTGCCGCAGATAGGGTGGAAGCCTTGTTTGAACTGGAGGGACTGAAATGAAACCAAGAACCCTGAAGACCAAGGTCAACCAGAAGACGGTGGACAAGATCATGGAGTTGGTTGAGAGCATCGCGGATGATGCTTACTGCATAGAGTGCAAGGGGGCTGAGATTGAAGAGTTCCTCACGACCACCGCTGCACGACTGTACATGATCGAAGTGTTGATCTATACGAGGGCACAGAAATGAAAGTTAAACGTGATTGGAAAGACTACACGGGCAAAGTCCATCAGTTGGATGATGTGAGTTTAGTTGCTAAGTATTTGGAGGGGTACGTCGATGAGTACAGTGGTGGGCAATTGGAGCATATGCGGCGGGAGATAGCCAACCTCCGTGAACTTACCGCAGAACTTCTGGTTGCACTGCATGGCGATAAAGTAGTGGCGCTGTGCGAAGACAAGGAGGGTTGAGATGACACCACAAGAAGCAATTTGCCGCGCAGAAAACATCGTGGCAAAACCATACCAGACGTTCTCCACACACGAAGCCCGAGAGATTATGGCTGGGCTGTTGAAGGCGTTGGATGAGAAAATATTGGAGGCGAAATGAGCATAAAACTCTGCAAGGACTGCATCAACTTCAGGCGAGACACCGTGGAGTGGAGTTCGATGGAGTATGCGGAAAAGTATGCCACTTGCTACTTGACCGCCAAGGTTATAGAAACTGACGGAGTGCGTTGCCACATCAGACGAGACACATCAGCTTTTGGAATTGAGTGGGGCTGTGGGCCGTCTGGCAAACAGTGGGTGGCGAAATGACACAAGCCGAGAAGTTATCCGAGGCCATCAAGTGGCTCGACACACGGTGGGTGCTGCACCCTCAGAACCGAGTGCCGAAACTCAAGGAGAAGAAAGAATGGGTAGGGCTGACGGGGGTAGAAATCAATCACATATTTGCGGCGAATGTTGGATACCCAGAGCGCATGGTGAAAGAAGTAGAGAACTTGCTCAAGGAGAAGAACACATGAGCAAACCCGAAACAGTGACAACCATGAACGGCTTTTTGTCATGCAAAGATGCAGAGGCACACCTCAACAAGTTTATGCACAAAGACTTGTACGGTTTGTACAGCATTTACGTTGATGAAAAAACGCAGTTGTGGGCTCCTATGCCATTGAAAATCTTAAATACCATGATGGAATTTAATGAGTCTGAAGAAGCCAAACTCAAGGAGAAGAACGGTGGCTAAATTACCCTACACATTCACAGTCTGCCCACCAGATGAAGCACCGAAACAATTCACAGCATCGTGCGCTGAGATAGGACGGCTGCTCAAGCACAGCATCAACGGTGACCTGACCATAGATGTCAGGCGTAACGATATGTGGGGACGCAGCACAGTAGGCCCGAACATTGAAGATCGTTTACACGCTTTGATAAAGGAGAAGCAATGAACCAGCTAGACGATTTGCGCGAGTGGCTTGTCTCCAAGATCGACGGGGCAATTGAAAGTTACGGCGAGGACAGTCTGATTTCCAGTTTCATAAACCAGATTGACGCGCAAGATGCTCAACTAGTTTGGGCGCGAAAGGAAAAGGAAAAGGAAATTGAAACGCTGCGCCGCTACGGAAATAAAGACTGCACAGCACAGGCAGACGAAGCCTTATACAGTCCGTTGCCACTATCGGAGACAACGCCGATCCCGCAGTCCAAGACGCAACAGAAGCTGTTCGCGGCTCAGATGGAGCCTCACGGATGCCCGACACCGGGGGCGTGTAGCTGCCCCGGAACCACGCCTTTTGAAATACGCAAGAAAATAATGACAGCGCATATGCTTGCGGAGAGCATCGTGGAACGGGCAACGGTAGCCACGCCGAGGACGGATGCAGCAACGGTCAGGATGGAACGGCTCGACGGCGACATTGACGAGGTTGTGTCTGCCGATTTTGCCCGTACCCTTGAGCGCGAATTGATCGACCTCAAGCAGCGCCTCCTGCCGCAGTACTTGGGACGGGCTGAACGGGCCGAGCGCGAGAACGCCGACCTGCGCCATGACATTGAGCGCCTGACCGCCAGCCTGACAGCCGAGGTCAATGCGCCGCGATCCGCAACGGCAGAGCCAAAACCAGTGGACGCGGAAGCAATCGTCGCGGCGTGCTGCGAACTGTTCGACTGCCGCCCGAGTGATCTGCGTAGCAAGATCGTTGAATTGCAACGAACTGCGGCACAAGTGGAAGAAACAGCCAAGTCGTGCATCCGCGTGGTTCCAATATGAAAGGAGAGAAGCCATGCAACTAACGCGGTGGTATCCGCCCGACACTAAGCCGGTGAGAAAAGGCTGGTACGAGTGTAGATGCTGCAATTGCATATACTTTTGGAGCGGGAAGTCTTGGGACAACACCGATATCGGTGGGCCGTCATTGAAGCAGGACATAGAATGGCGCGGCCTCACGAAGCGCCCCCAACCTCAGAAGGAGCAACCATGAAGCTGACACCGTGGTATCCGCCCGGCATCAAGCCTGTCCACGAAGGCCCGTATCTCATGGAGAAATGGCCCGGTTATCCCAAGGAGTGGTATCGCGCTTGGCGAGATGGGAGTTGGTACACCGGAGCGCCCACGCCGAAAGGCGCGATGAGCAGCAATACCGCCATGCAAATGCCAACGTATCGTGGTTGGCGCGGCCTCACGAAGCGGTCTTATGACGCAGGGGGGAAACCTAAGTGCTAACCGATCCTAACTTTTGGGCGCTCCTTACCTCGCAGGTTTTTTGTTTGATTTGGGGCTTTTATTTGGGGTACGGATATCGGAAGCGCCACCACACCACACAGGAGAAACCATGACCAAGGCAAAAGATGGGAGCCATTGGATTTGCCGCTGCGACTGCGGCGGTCAAGTGCGCGGAATTATGAAAAACGGGCGGGTCTTTGAGTACTGCACCATAAGCAATCCAAAGGCTGTTCAGCCGCGCAAAACCGACAAGCGCCACCACACCACACAGGAGGCATCAAAATGAATGACCTGAATTTTAACGATACGGACTTGGGTAAGAAAGTTGTCATACAGGAAGGAATGTTGATTAAGCAAGCCGAGTACCTGTGCCCTACGCACGGAGTTACCAAGAACGGGTGCGTGTCTTTGTGGGATGGCGGCAAGTTAGAGGGGGATTACTGCATGACTTGCTACAAAGACATGATCCGCGAATTCTGCCAGCAGGTGACTCCGGTATGAGCGCCACTCTAGATAACGGCAATATGCCAGCGTTTCCGGTCTACCCACGCATTGAGGCGGGTAAGTCCTCGCAAATAAATGGCGCGGTTGGCATGACCCTGCGCGACTACTTCGCGGGGAAGGCGATGCAGGGAATGATGGCAGACCACACGCGGGACAACTCACCCGCTGAAATATCGGAATGGGCATACAAGATTGCCGACGCAATGCTCAAGGAGCGTTCCAAATGAGCGGCGACACCCTGAACGAGAACGATGCCCTTGATGCTGCTAGGTATCGCTGGCTGCGGGACACGGGCGATTACATATTTCAGCCCTTGCGGGAACGAGCAAAAGCGGCATTTCCTCATGTGCCGGTTGCGGAGTTGGCTTCAATGATTGATGAAATAATTGACGGTGCAATTGAAAGAACTGCCATACGCGAGGGGGACAAATGAAACCGGGGCCTGACTTCAAGTCTGCCTACCAAGACCTCCTAATCGATGAGGCCATCAAAGACGAGCGACAACAACTTTTGGCAGAACTGCTGAAGTTGAAAAATGGCGTTGGCAGCGTGAGCGAATACGTCCAAGGGCGGTGGGATATGATCGGTGAATTTCAGGACATCATTTTGGCAAGGGGTAAAAAATGAACCCGTGGCCCGACTGGATGCTCTGGCTAATGTTTGCCTTGTGCCTAACAATCATAAGTTATCTTTCTCTGTTTACATGAGGTACTGAAATGACAAAAAAGAAAGTACTAAGTAAACCTCCGACACCATTGCAGCTAGGCATGGAGGCAATGCCAAGTTGGTTCCTCCCGCCTACGCTGATTCCAGCAGACAAGAAGTACGTCAAGCTGATCGAACTGGGCATCAACACCAAGCTGATTGACGAGCGCGGGTTACCAAGGGTGAGGAAACTATGAAGAAGGTAGTGCAGGGCGAGTGCCGCGTGTACACGCAGAAAGACTTCCTCCTATGGAAAACGTGGATGTGGGTGCAAGGGATTCTGGCAGGAGCGGGAGTAGTCGTGATGGTAGGAATACTTACAGGAGCATGGTGATGAGTGAAGATAAAAAATACACTGCAACAGAACATCTTCTGCTAACAAATATTTTCGGGCCTAACCTTGAGGGAATTCTTAACGCTGCTGGTTTTTACAGGAGGAAGCCTTTGACAGAGGAAAAGATCGAAGAGATATGGGCTGAGTTTGCAGACTTAGCTGGCGATCTGCCATGCGGAAACTTGTCTAAATTCGTTAGTGCCATCGAACGCGAACACGGGATAAAGTCTGATGATTAAAGAATTGAAAGAACGAAAGCCGGGACTGTGTGGGTCTTGTCAGCTTAACGAAGGCGTGAAGCTGGTGGCCAAGGGCCGAGGTGGGCGCATCAAATCGTGGCGCTGCCAAGGATGCCTCAACAAAAACAAACCTAGCTGGATCACAGGAAAATGAAACCAAACTCAAAGAAAATGACAAAACAAGAACTGGAACACCTAGTCAAGCAGGTCTACTTCCGCTGCGACAACAAAAGCCCAGACGGACTTTATCCGGTGGAAGTGGACTTGCTTGAGTTTACGCTGAAACTTATTGACGCCTTGGAGGTGTCAGCCTAACCGTTCTTTCAATTTCTGAAGGGATTCCAAAGCTGTATTTCTCTCCAAGATAATCAACCAACGCCTTTCCGCCAGCCGCTGTAAGCCCTCCCACTGTGCCGACAGCCTTGGCAGGGAGGGAGGGGAGCATCGACAGCCCGCCGAAACCCGCCTCAATCCCAGAAGAAATTGCATTGGCAGAGTCGCCTTGTCGGGCGCTGTTAATTGCGTCTTGCAGCGAGAACCCCGTTCCAGCACCGGCCAATGCATTGGCAAGGATTGGGTTCCGCGCAATTGCGTAGCCAAATTTCTTCAAAAATCCCGGAGATGACTTCTCCGCTTGTTCAAGGGCTATCCTCGCCAGCGCAACTTTTTCCTCAGCACCAGAAACGGATTTGGCGGCGGATCTTGCGTCGCGCATTTTTTCGCTAATTCCACTTATTGCTTCTTTTCTTGGTGCAAGTTCTGCCTCAAGTTTTGCACTCCTTACAGCAGCCTCTTCCGGAGAAACCAATATTCCGCTTGGAGTGGATGCACTGACGCCTTCTGTTAGTTTATACGCTTTTGCCGGATCAATAATTCCTTGTTGTGCCAATCTCTCAACTGATGCCCGCTGCGCTCTTTCATTTCTTGCGATCTGCGCGGTGCGTTCATTGTAAGTTGTCTGCGAAGCTCTTCCCGTAATTCCTGTGTCTTTCACGTTCCCTTGCAATCCGCGAGCGTGTTGGTCCGCGTTGGGAACCAAACTTGTACTTGAAGCAGGAACCTCTCCCAAGTTTGCCTTTACCTGAGAAAATTCATTACGAGCAGCCTGAAGCTCTTGTTGCAGTCGAGCCACAACGTCCGAAGGAGCACCGTGCTTGTCTTGGAAATATCTTAAATTTCCCTCTGCAGTTGCAAGTTTTTCCTGCGCACTCACTAATTTCGCTGAGGCAGGTTTTTCTGCCGGAAAAAACATTTTGTTGGCCACGCCATAAGCCGCGCCCGCCAATGCCCCGATAGGCGTCCCTCCCGTTGCAGGTTTGATTGGCTCCCCTTCGGGAGCGCTCTGTGGCTGTCTTTCTGTCTGAGCAACGGGGACAGACTCTCCACCTCCGCTGCTTCCGTCAAGACTGTAATTCCCCCCTATCCGAGAAATGTAATCTTGAGTTTCATTGGGCAAAAGCCTCAGTGCCTCATCAGGGTCTTTGTCGTACAGGTCGAAGAACTTCTTCCTCGTCGCGCTGCTCGTGTTGTACGCAACCACCGCGTTTAGAGGAGATTTGTGCGTATTCAGCAAGTCTTTGAGAATGAAAATTCCACCCGAGATGTTGCTGTCTTCATCATCCGGGTTGATGTTCAGTTTGTGTTTTTCGTTGTAGAGTCTTGCTGTTTCGGGCATGATTTGCATCAAACCCCTTGCGCCACGGGGAGACGTCAGCACTTCTTTCCCACTCACGTGCGAGAACTTGCCTCCTGTTTCTGCTTCCGCAATAGCGATGGCGAATTCCGGAGGCACGCCTTGGCGCACCGCTTCGTCATGAATTTTCTGAATTGTTCCTAACTGAGAATCAGATAGAGACTCCAGAAATGGTAAATTTTTAGCCATTTAACCGCCCCTTTCTTTTCTAATTCTATCAAGTCTTTCCTGAAGACCCTCAGTCGGTCGGGGCGCTCCCGGCTGCGCGGGTGCTGATTTGTTTCCAGAAAGATAGGCGGCATTTGCTTCGCGCATCTTGTCAAGAGTGTCAACGTAATTACGACTCAAAGATTTGAACTCGCTAGAAATCAAAAATCTTTCAAATCCCTTGCCTGTGTTTTCTTTGAAGTCCAACCACGTTTCATACGCAGCTTTATCAAATTTAGCTTTCTCTTCCAAAGCCTGAGCCTTCATCCTGATCACCTCTGGACGATCAAGCCCTTGTGGGCCAAGCTGTGCAGCAACGCTGCTCTCGCCAGTAGAGATTGCCCCCTGCCCTTTAAGCCAAGTCCTTCTGTTGAACAGAGTGAATTGCGCTTCTATGCGAGCGAAATTCTGAAGACCTTGAATTTCTAAATCTGTCAGTCCAGACCTTGCCGCTATGTCTGTAGGGATGCTGATGGACCCCCAAGGAGTTTGTACGCCTTGACGAGCCATCGCCAGAACTCCGTCATACCAAGAACGCATCGGAGAATCTTTATTGGTTAGGAGTTTGAATGCATTTGGGACTGATGCAGCAATTGATGCAGCTTCCCTAGCGTTCGCCACCACGTCATCCGCCTGTTGATGCGACTCCATCATTGAAACTATCTGCTCTCCAGAGCCTTTTGCAGCTGCACCTTGTTCAGTTTTCTGTGCTTCAAATTTAAGTTCTCTTTCCTGCTTCGGAGAAACTCCTGATGGCGCCGCTGAAGAAATAGGTGCAGAGGCAGAGGGAGCGCCCGAAGTTCCAACTGGAGCGCCAAAGGTTCCAACTGGCTGTGTCAAAATTTCTGGCTTTAGCGAGTTGATGAGCTGGTCTTTTTTCTGTGAAGAAATAACTCCATCATCAACAAGTTTTGTTAAATCCGCGTCAATTTGTGCTCTTTCTTTGGCAGATCCGAATAAAGCTCCTTCGGCGATGAATTTTCTGACCACTCCTTGAACCCCCGGAGGGAACTGCGAGATGTTCCAGCTTTGGATCTTCATTGAGTCAGGCGTGCCGGTGTCTTTGATTGCCTGTTCGGATAATTGGCGGAGTGCTGTTTTGTCGCCTGACAAGAGCCTGTACCGCAACAGCTTCTGATCTTGCGGGCTGAGAGAATTGAAAACTGATCTCTGTGGAGTTGTCATGCCCGCTGTAGCTTCGCCGGTTGTCGAAGGCTCTCCCGACCCTGAAAGAGCGTTGGCGACGCTTGCCAGCCCCTGTTGCTCGAGCATGCTCTGCGCGACAGCCATGCGCATCTGAGCTGTTTGGATTTCTTGGGCTTTCTTTTGCTCGTTCAAAGCCTGAATATTTCCCGCTGCAGAGCCAATTCCTTGCGAGAAAGTTTTTGCATTCGGATCACCGAACCCCTTCGCCAACGAAGCCCAAAAGTCAAACGACTGCGGCTTCGACCGCTCTTCGAGCTGAAGCATTAGGCGCTTCTGTTGCTCGACGAGATCTTTTCTCGACTGCTCTAAGTCAGAATAAGCATCAGCTTTTGGAGCAAGAGTTGAAACTGACTGCAACCCGCTATCTGTAGCTTCATTAGCCATTTTGGATCCTAGATAGAAAAATTATCAACAACTGGGTTTCCGTCAGAGCCAACAACTGTTCCATCTGGAAGATTACTAGGGAATATGCCCCCGCCGCCAGTTTGAGGAGTGGTTGTCGTTGGCTCAGCACTCGCTCCCGGCGCTGCGGAAGGTTGATTTTTGAAATAATCTAAAATGCTGCTCCCAAGCGTTGTCATAATTGGACGTCCTGAAGCGTCATATTTTGGCTGGCCGGTTACAGGGTCGATTGCCTGAGAGGAGGGCGAATTCCAAAGCGCCATCCCGCCCGTTCCAATACCCAGAATCTGGTTCAACACAGATTGCTGCATCTGTCCGCTGCCCGCAGGGCCAGTCACTGTTTGTGAAGTGCCCGTAGGAACATTCAACCCGCTGATCAAATTGGCGTAGTTTTGCAGGGAAGTCATCGGGTAGTTGCGCTCCGCCTGACTCAGAGTTTGCTGCTGCGCGCCCAACGTCGAGAGGGCATTCAACCCGCCAATTCCTTGCGATTGAGCTTGGCTGCTCAAATTCCCAAGCACATTTGCACTGTTTAGGCCAAGATTCTGTTGATTCTGCGCCGCAGTCAAGGCATTGTTGTAGCCGGTGTTCATTGCCTGAGTCTGTTGAGCGGTGATATTCATCGCTGCATCCCGAGCGGCCTTCGCCCGAATGTCCTGCGCCCTAGAGCCTCCAAACTGCCCCGTAGCAACCCCATACGACGTCACAGCAGGGTCTGTGAATTCACGGAACTGCTGAGTCCCCAAGTCGCCAATCGACTTCACCACCGATTGGGTGTACGGATTCATGTACTGGTCGATTAGGCTTGAAGTCGGCGTTGAGGCGACGTTTCCCGCTGCTGCAGTGGCTTGCTGAAGCGCCGGTGCCCCCGCGCTAATGGCTGTTGGGGCATTGCCGTAAGCCATGTTCTGCAGCGTTGACGCAGGGGCAATCCCCCCCTGATTAACAGCCGTCTGACCAGAGGTGGCTAGGCCGCTAAGGAAGTTGCTGTACCAATCCGGGGCCGTTGTCTGAGCAGTTTGCGTCTGCGTTGCGGTTGGATTGAGTTGCGGATTCATTATTGACGGCAAGGCCATGTTATTTCCTTTGTTTGCAATTGTTGCCCCTACACCCACCACCCCCGCCAAAGCCCCCGTATTTGGAGTTGGAGTGAAAGGCCCAGTATTTGCAGTGGGGTTTGTGGCGAGAGGGGGCGCAACTGGATTTTGTTGATTTGGATTTATAAAACTAGAAAAACCGCCTAAACCGCCAGTTGTGGGGGTAAATGAGGAAGGAGCCATTTCTGGGTGAGCATTCCAATACTCGCTGTAGTTTGCATAGGACTTGACTCCGGGAGTGTTTGGATCAGTTCCCGGTGCACCAGACCAACTGCCATCTTCACGACGACTACCCTGTACATAACCAGTGTCGCCTAGGTATCCTGCCGCCGTCATGTCCATTACTTGCCGCCTCTTGCTGTCTTCAAATACGCCATAGCTGTTTTTGCTTTTGGCGGGATGTCATTCACGGGGGCAGATCGTTTGTGCTTTCGGATCTCTTCTCTCATCCTGTCCAAAACGGCAGAACCCGCCTTGGTGGATCCGTCCCCCAAAGCCGCTACTGTATCAGCATCAAAAACATACTCGCCATCCGACAACATAGTCGGGATGTCGTCCGACTGCCCAGTCCCTGCTCCGCCAACCGCAAAACCTCTCTGGTCGTGCTTGGCGTAGTAGCGACCCTCTGGCCCCGGAATCATTTGTTTGTTGATCTTGAAATTACGCCTTTCCAACACACTCGCCAAATCAGGGTGGATGCTTCCGCCGTGAGCAGCGAATGGGATTCTGCTCATATTCATGATCGGATCTAATTGACGCAACGCCTGCATTTGCCTCGCGGAATATCCGGCAGAGGGAGTTGCGCCGGGAACATCGTAGTTCTTGAGTCCAGAGAAGCTCGGTTCGGCACGGGCGGCGCGACCACGAATTAATTTTGAACTCAGGAGCGGGGAAAATTCAAGCCTTGAATTAGAAGCTGATGTCTGCGCGAGATAGTTTTTTATCTGGTCTTCAGATGTTGAAGATTTTTCAGATTTTTGAGAAAGTATTTGCGCTATTTTTTTGTTCAAATCTAAAATTGACTGATTGTCTCCCGCTGTTTCAATGTCCGCTTCGCCGCCCTTTTCAAAATGCATCAATCCGCCGTGAGCAACTGGGATCGGTTGGGTTTGTTGAATCGGCTGATATTCTTCAAAACTTTGCGTTGGGTACATCTGACCCCGTGCGAAAACAGGACTCGAGTCTTGGACTTGAGCTTGCTCCGCACTCAGTCCGCCAAACAATTGCGGCGCGGCTGATTTTGAGGCAGCATTTATCATGCTTGGCTGAAGCCAAGGCGCTGCCGTCAACATCGCAGTCGATGGCTGATTGTTTATTGTTGTTGTCGAGGGTTGCGGCGACGCAGATGAAGAACCAGAAGCCCCACTAGAAGTCCCACTAGAAGTTCCAAGAATAGAATCTATAAGACTTGAAATTGTGTTTGTCCCTCCTGCAGCACCAGCCCCTTGCATTCCAATCGCACCGGCTGCAGCACTAGCTGCCACACTTGCCAGTGGGGCGGGGATGTCCAACCCAGTCGTCAACACGCTAGAAAGCGCACCGATTGTTGCCCCGGTGAGCGCATTTCCTCCCGTCAGTCCAGAAATCAGCCCGCCTCTTGTGGCAGAGTCTAAAACTGCGGGAACTTTTTGAACAACTTCCCAAGGAACTCCAGCGTCTGTAAGGGATTGCAGAATAGGCTGGTAAATTGAAGTTTTTACAGAATTCAATCCTTTGGAAACATCAGAGGCCGCATCCTTCACCGTCTGCAACGAAGAGCGGGGCACGGTAGGCGGGGCTTCCGTGACCGGAGGGGTTGTGGGCGGTTCATAAGCGGGAAGCTCCGTCGCGGTGAGGCCGGTCGCCGAGTTCGTGATCGGGTAGGTCTGTGCGGTGGAGCTTGTGTCGGGCACGGGAGCGCCGCCCGTGTTCTGAATGCTTGCGAGATTTCCGGAATCGCTAGGCAGGATCGAGCCGCCGGTGTTCGTTCCAGTGCCGCCGGTCACGTTCCCGTACCCGTCAACGGTCAAGCCGCCACCGAGGTCGGTGCCACCACTGGGCAGCAAGCTCCCAGCATACGACCCCGCAGCCGCGACCAATGGGTTGCCCCCAGTCGCCGCAGCGGTCGCAGCCTTCGCCGCCGCCATAGCTTCCGCCGACATACCGAAATAGTTCCCGATCCCCGGCAACGCTACCGACGCGAGTCCGCCCCAGAACTCCGGGTCACTGAATGCACCACCCTTGCCAGTCAATCCGCCGCCACCGTTGCCGTTGCCCGGCGCGTCTGGGTCGATCATCTGCTGCATTTCCTGCCCGTTCGCCATCGGATACGCTTTCAGAACTTCATCCGGTATTTGCGCGGTCGGGTCGTACTTAAAAATTTTTCCGCCCATTACATCCCATTTATTCGATCCGCCGTCGCCGTTGTGGTATATCCCGGCGTCGCCCAGTTCGCTCTTGATGGCGTCAAGGATCGTCGGGACGTAGGCCGGGGTGTCCGTCCATGTGAGGTTCCCGTTGTCGTCATAAGTCATTGGCATTTTGTTCCCTATAGCCCAGAAACTTGGTAGTTATTCATCAGTTCTTCGGATTAACAGCACCGACAACAGCTTCAGCCCAATCTTGCCAATTCTCAAAAACATACGGCCCCGGAATCGATTCATTCTGAAACACATCGATTCCCTTCAGCCCCGCTGCCCACTCTTTCCAATTTTCCTCTGAAATGCCGATCTGCAGTTGTTGCGCTGCATACGCTTCGCACATAAGTGCAGCCCACGACTCAAACGTGTGCATCCGAGGGTCATAAATAAACGCAGGAGCCGCCATCAGTATGGCCTCACATCGCCAATGTTCGCGTTGAGCAATATACGGCCAGTCTCATAATTTCCGCCCTGA